>Ga0209755_10000114_pt1 | contig 151167 bp, 153 predicted proteins | sample TergutCo191P1_FD_187301 | JGI IMG/M metagenome (GOLD analysis project Ga0209755, IMG submission 187301) | Cornitermes sp. P1 segment gut microbial communities from Petit-Saut dam, French Guiana - Co191P1 (SPAdes) (version 2) | ecosystem: Host-associated > Arthropoda: Insects > Digestive... | reverse complement strand
CTCGAGCATGGGGTCAGGCTCGGGCTCGGGCTCCATCTCGAGCATGGGGTCAGGCTCGGGCTCGGGCTCCATCTCGAGCATGGGGTCAGGCTCGGGCTCAGGCATAGGTTCTGGGTGGAGCTTTGAAGCCAATTCAAGCAGGGGATCTATTTCCAGCTCAAGCTCTGGTTCTTCAGCAACTACAGGGACTACAGCATCCGTGACAAACACCTTGCCTTTAGTGAGTGTGAGTATTTCTGTGCTGGGGATAAGGGTGCCATTATCTAACGAGAGCTCAATTGCCCCGGTGCCTTCATCGACAAAAAACTCGGTGACGGTGCCTATGATGTTTCCATCACTGCTGATAACGCCTGCTCCAAACACAATGGAAGAGGACGCACCAAGCGTAAGCGCCTCGCTACTTTCCCACAGTGGCGTGCAGTCTGCGCTCAGCTGTGTAGTTATGATATTTTTGCCAATGCCAGTGACCTTGGATAATGGCAAAATCTTATATCCGCACACGCCGCACCCGGTATCCAGGACGACGTGTTGAACATTTTTCTCTTCGAGGTTAATTATAAGTTCCAGAACTTTTCCGCAATCAAAACCGTCTTTTATTCCAAGCAAAGAAAGACCTATGATTTCAGCGCTACTCTTCATGTTTTTCGCTCCTCGTATTCTTATTTAAATCAGGCTTTTTTCTCTTCGCCGTCCTCATCTTCGTCAAAATCATCGTCATCAAAATCATCGTCGAAATCGAATTCAAGAACCTCGCCGCAACCCGGACATGCGACTGACTCTGAAACCAAGTCTGATTCGTCAAGCTCTAGCTCCGCTCCGCAAGCGGGGCAGGAGACTTCGTACGAAAGGCTTGCACCGCCGCAAAAAGCACAGCCGCACTCATCATCATCGTCGTCATCGTCAAAATCGAAGTCGTCGTAGTCATCATCGTCGTCGTCGCCGCCATAAAGGAGCTCTTCTACTTCTGCCAAATCGCCTGAAATTGCATCCAGCTCTTCGCCGATGTCAAGAGCATTTTCGTTGAGCTCCTTAATTTCATCAGCCATATCGTCAAGAGTATCAATCATGACAGACATCAGTTTTTCCGTCTTTGAATCGGCGTCAAGCCCTAAGCCTTCGGCAAGGCCTTTCAGATATGCGACTTTTTCCTTGATTGACATAGCGTTTACCTCCATAATGATAGTGATTTTAGCCCTTGGCGCGCTCCATGTATTCGCCTGTCCTTGTGTCGATGCGTATTTTTTCACCCTCATTGATGAAGAGGGGGACTTTGACTTCGGCACCTGTTTCCACTGTCGCAGGCTTTAGCACATTTGTAGCCGTGTCGCCTTTGAACCCGGGGTCGGTGGCAGTTATTACCAGCTCGACAAAATTAGGTGGGTCTACGTTAAAGACTTTGCCTTTGTATGATTGAACATTGCAGTTCATGTTTTCTTTCACGAACTTGAAGTTGTCGCCGAGCAAAGATTGGTCTACCGGCTCAAGTTCGTAGGTTTCGAGATTCATAAAGTAGTATAGGTTTCCATCTGCGTAACTAAATTCCATATCGCGACGCTCGACAAAAGCGCTTTCAAACTTATCCGATGGGCTAAATGACGTCTCGACAACGGCGCCTGTAATAACGTTTTTCACCTTGGTTCGAACGAAAGCCGCGCCTTTGCCCGGCTTGACATGCTGGAATTCAACTACCTGCATGACCTTTCCGTCCCACTCAAAGGTGACACCGTTTCTAAAATCGCCGGCAGAAATCATTATCTACATCCTCCTATTTATATTGCGTAGTAGTTACGCACATCATTTTATCCCACTTCCACAAATAAAGCAAGGATTATTAGATTACGGTCAGTTTTTTCGGAAGCTTTGTGATATTTTCGCTGCCGTTTTCGGTGACATACAGCATGTCTTCAATCCTCACGCCATAGCGCTCCGGCAAATATATGCCCGGCTCGGCTGTCAAGACTGCACCGACAGGCAGGGTTTCTTCCGACAACTGCGAGCACCTTGGCGATTCATGCACCTCAAGGCCCATGCAGTGGCCGAAGCCGTGACCAAAGTATTCGCCGTAGCCCGCATCTTCAATAACCTTTCTTGCGGCTGTGTCCACGTCTTTGCAAGCGATGCCGCCCTTTACAGCTTTAATCCCGGCCTCCTGCGCAGAAAGGACGGTTTCATAAATCTTGACCATTTCGTCGTCCGGCTTGCCTATGCTCAGCGTCCTTGTACAGTCGCTGCACCAGCCATTGAGCCGGGCGCCGAAGTCTATCGTCAAAAACCCATTGCTGATTTTTTCGTTTGTAGGCACGCCGTGCGGCAGGCTCGACCTAGTCCCGGAGACGATGATGGGGTCAAACGCTTTGTCGTCGGCGCCGTTTTTTACCATGCGGTATACAAGCTCGGCGGTAAGCTCTTTTTCCGTGATGTTGTTATTGATAAGCGGCAATATTTCCTCAAAGGATTTTTCGGCAATGCGTTGGGCTTTAATCATACCCTCAAGGTCGTCGCGGGATTTAACGGCGCGCAGGTCAGTTATCATTTTTTGTGCGGGTTTTAGATCTGCCTCGAATTTTTCAGACCATTCGAGGTATGTGCCATATGTGACCACGCCATCTTCAAACCCGACAGATTTTATGCCTTTCTCCTTCAGAAGCGAGCTTATTTTCTCTGGAAAAGTCTCATCCTTCGTGACGAGCAGGACCTCTGCTCCTTTTATCTTTTTTCTTGCGGCTTCAACGTAACGGGCGTCCACAAAAAACCAAGCTTCTTGGGCAGTGAGTAGATAAGCCCCTGCACTAGACGCAAATCCTGCGGTGTATAGCCTGCTTGCAGTGCCAGTCACTAGCATTGCGCCGAAATCCTGTTCTTTGAGTGCCTCTTGGATTTTCTTAATGTTGTTCATAATTCTTGACTCCTATCTTTCAATTTATGGTGTAGGCTCCGCATCAGCTATATTTTTTGCTTTGCAGTGCGGCGCTGCATTGAGCTGCTGGTTTTCTTGTTCCGGCTGTTATTCTTGCACATCGCCCGAAATGGTGCCTCGGCAGCGAATCTCAGCGCAAGAAAGGGGTTTGTGAATCTGAGGGGCCTTACTATTATCGAAATGACTCCGGCCCTATTTGCGGCTAGAGTGTCAGTGAATATTTGGTCGCCAATAAACGCTGATGATTCAACAGTGTGGCCCGATGTCTCCATGGCTTTAAAAACTCCGTTTGGCGATGGCTTGTGCGCATTCATTATTACCCCGACATCAAGCTCTTGCGTAAAAGCCGCAACTCGTTTTTTTCGCAGGCTGTTGGATACTATATATAGCTCGACACCCTGACTTCTGACATCCTGCGCCCATTGCAAAAGCGCATCAGAGGGCAGGTGCTCGTCATATGCCGCAATCGTGTTGTCGAGGTCTAGCATGAGGAACTTTATTCCAAGCTGGTTCAGGAACTCGGGTGTGACGTCGGTCAGAGTGCGGAAGGAAAAGTCCGGTATGGGAGAAATAATCATGATGTATCTGCCTTTCAAAGGTGTGGCAATGATTTTGCACACGCCGTTTGATATTATACAGATGTTTGGCAAACATTTCAACCAATTTAAGTTTGAAATTTAAGCTTGAAAATACAGCGTCTAAATTGTAAAATCATGATGGGGGGTGATTGAGTGTTGTCTGATGCTGATATAAATGAGATGATTGTTCTTTTGAAGGAGTGCTACCCAGAGCCAATTTGCGAGCTAGATTACAACAAGGACTATGAACTCCTGTTCGCAGCGCGGCTTGCTGCGCAGTGCACAGATGCGCGCGTCAATATGGTCACGCCAGTCCTCTTTGCGAAATACCCGTCACTTGAGGCGCTCGCGCATGCGGATGTTGGGGAGCTTGAAAGCATCGTACACCCCTGCGGTTTTTTTAGGACAAAGGCCCGCGAGATAATTGCGGCTTCAAACATGCTCCTGAGCGAGTTTGGCGGAAATGTGCCGGACACGATGGAGGAGCTCCTCAGGCTGCCGGGTGTCGGCAGAAAAACTGCAAACCTAATGCTGGGCGACATATTCAACAAGCCCGCAGTGGTGGTGGATACGCACTGCATCAGGCTCACAAACCGCATAGGTCTGGTAAAGACAAAAGACCCACTGAAAATCGAGACAGCGCTGCGCAAAGCGCTGCCGCCGGAGCAATCAAACGATTTCTGTCATCGTCTAGTGTTGCATGGGCGAGCAGTCTGCCCGGCGAGAAATCCGACATGCAGCATATGCTGTATTGCAAGCATATGCAAAAAAATCTTGTGATAAGCAAAAAACTATGTTAAAATCACTTACCAAGGAACAGTGGCAGAACAACTGCCAACCATAAACTGCCAATTGGAAAAGAGGGGGTTCATATGCTGTTTAACCGCAATATCGAGCCAAGCTGCGCATACTGCCGTTTTAGCTCCGCTTTGGGGCGCGACGAGTTCGCTTGTTCAAAGAGGGGGATAATGACCAGCGAATGCTCGTGCAGCTCGTTTCGCTATGAACCAACAAAGCGTGTGCCTGAGCCTATGATGGTTATGCGGAAGCCAGTTCTCACAGAAGAAGAATTTACCCTCTAAACTGATTTTAACTCGCATGTTATAGCGCCGTTCTTGAGCTCAAGGACGGCGTATGCGTTTCCCGCTGCACCAATGCTTCCCGGATTGACGATTGCCATATCTCCCGAAACGGAGTAGTGGGGGATGTGCGTGTGCCCAAACAGCAGCACGTCATATTTGTTGTCGTTAGCGTAGCTGATGAGCGGGGTCAAGTCTTTTTTTACGCCAAAGAGGTGGCCATGGGTTATAAAAAAACGTTTGCCCCCAACTACGAATTCGTCAGAGTCTTTCCCGGATGACAAGTAATCTCCGTTTCCCCTCACGGTGCAAAACTCAATTTCCGGATGCTCAAGCTTGAGCTTTGCACAGTCTCTGTCATAATCGCCTAGATGCACTATTGTATCCGGGGTTTCAAGCTCGACAGCCTTCAGCATCGACTTGGTGTAGTTATGCGAATCGGACATGACAAGTATTTTCATGAATAAAACCTCACTAGCGTGCCGTCGGGTAGCGTGAATGCTTCGGGGTTCGCTATGCCGACTTGAGCCTCGCCTGCGGTCATTGCGTATATCAGCATGCCGCTTGCGTCATATTCCCTCACCGCTACGACAAGTCCCAGGTCTATTGATATGTAGTGCCTTCTCAAATTGCCCAGCCCAGGGGTGCGGTATAGGGCGAATACACTGACCTCCCCGTCAAACTCGGTAAATCCGGCATCGACAATGTCATTTTGCCTCAATCTAAGAATGTCCTCAAAAGTAGCGAGCATCTGCCATTCGTCCGCCGCCCTGGTCGAATCGCCCCCGGATGCGGGTAGGCTAACGAATGGGGCATCGTCGCCAACGTACCAGATGTACAGAGCGTCTGGTGTGACGATGATTCTTTTTTCCTGCCCAACCGGTGGAAATATGTGGAGCGAAGTGTTTCCGTTTTTTACAGTGGTGCTTATGGCAAAGGTTGCCTGACCGCCTTCCCAAAAGCTATCTATGATGACTTCGCGGCTGTAAACAGCGGGGCGCGGCAGCAGCGTTGAGACGACAGCTTGGATGGTGTCCCTGTTGACTTCGACCCTGCTGAGTGCGTCCGGCTCGGCTTCGCTTGGCCTATCTATGGTCATTGGGGTGTCGGGGAGCTCAACTGCGGCGCTGTCCCGGTTTAAACGTGGAAACAGCAACATTGCCCCTATCGCAGTGGCAATAAGGAGCAGGCCAAAAATCGTTATGCTTAAAACTCTCTTTGTGCTCATTTTTTATTCCTTAGTCCCCTAATGATGAAGAAGAGCACCGCTGCTGCCGCCAAAACCACGGTGATAAAGAGCGTTATCTCTCTCAATTGTTCGCTTGTCGTAATTACGATAGCTACGAGCCCTAGCAGGCCGCTTACGCCATAGAGGACTGCAACTGCTTGCTTTTGGCTAAATCCCCTGTCAATAAGGCGGTGGTGGAAATGCCCGCGGTCTGAAGACATGGGGTTTTGCCCCCTGAGCAGCCTGCGTATGAATGCAAAGGTTGTGTCAAATAGGGGGACCGCAAGTATTAGCAGCGGCGCAGCAATGGAAACGACGGCATAAAACTTGAATAACCCGATTATCGAAACAGTCGCCAACAAGTACCCAAGGAGCAATGCGCCGGTGTCGCCCATGAAAATCTTGGCAGGGTTGAAATTATGCGGCAAAAAGCCTATGCAGGCCCCGGCAAGGGCGGCCATTATAACAGCGACATTGGGATAAGACACCATGAGAGCAATAATAAGCATGACAATCGCAGAAATTGTCGATACGCCGACAGCAAGCCCGTCAAGCCCATCAATCAAGTTGACGGAATTTGTGATGCCCACTATCCAAATGACCGTTATCGGGATGGAGAGGACGCCCAAAAATACAAACTCAGAGCCGACCGCATCCCCAATTGCGAAGGGGTTGGAGAAGATCTCTATGACCACTTCGTGGTACACAGCCACCAGTGCCGCAACTATTTGAACTAGGAGCTTTATGTATGCGCGCAGTGTGAAGATGTCGTCAAAGACGCCCAGGACGACGATAATCACTGCGCCAATAAGCACCCCGCGCACCTGCACATCTATCTCCGCCATAAATAGGACGCTTAGAATGAAACCTATGAAAATGGCGAGGCCGCCCAGCCTGGGTATCGGGCTATTGTGGACCCTTCGGGCATCTTTAGGGTCGTCTATGGCTCCCACGCGGTGGGCGAACCATTTCACGGCAGGCGTTGCGGCAAAGCTGAGCACAAGCGCAACTGCGACTGCGATGATTATTCTCCAATACAATTGCATTTTGGTAAAGCCCCCAGGTTCTTAATCGCTTGGGATGAATCCTATTTTTTTGTGTACTTTTTTTAGTGTCTTATTTGCTGTCTGCGATGCTTTTTCCGCACCTTTTTTGTAAACGCCCTCCAGATAGGCTTTGTCGGCTAGTATCCTTAAGGCTTCTTCCCTGATTGGGCGCAGCGTCTCCACTACGGCCTCTCCCACGTTTGTTTTTAATGCGCCGTAGCCCTGCCCTGAGAATTCGGTTTCGATTTCTCCGAAGCTTTTGTTGGTGCAGGCTGAATATATCTGCATTAGGTTTGAAACCCCGGGTTTGTTGTCGACATCATACCGCACCTGCGTCTCGCTGTCCGTCACGGCGCGTTTGAAGGCCTTCATGATATCCTCGGGACTGTCCAATATCAGCAGGCAGCCGCCGTCGGAGATGTCAGACTTTGACATTTTGTTTGTGGGCGTCTGCAAATCCATTATCCTTGCCCCGACTTTGGGTATATAGGGCTCGGGGAGCTTGAACACATCGCCGTATATGCCGTTAAAACGCACGACTATGTCGCGCGTCAGCTCAATGTGCTGCTTTTGGTCGGCGCCGACCGGGACATAGTCCGCCTGGTACAGCAAGATGTCTGCTGCCATCAGCGATGGGTACGTGAACAGCCCGGCGTTGATGTTTTCTTCGTTTTTGGACGATTTATCCTTAAACTGCGTCATGCGCATTAGTTCCCCAAACATAGTATAGCAGCTTAGCACCCATCCAAGCTGTGCATGCGCAGGGACGTGGCTTTGGATAAACAGGGTGTTCTTTTCAGGGTCGATTCCGCATGAGATGTATTGCGCCAGCTGGGAAAGCTGGATTTTTCGAAACTCGGAAGGGGTCTGCCTTGCGGTTATCGCGTGCATATCGACTATCATATAGTAGCAGTCGAATTCGTTTGCCAGCGCAGCCCAGTTCTTGAGTGCGCCTAAGTAGGTGCCAAGCGTCATTGCGCCGCTGGGCTGTATGCCGGAAAGTATTGTTTTCTTGTCAGTCATATGCACCTCTCTGGAGTTCCTAGGGTATTTTGACGAATAGAGTAATGCCAAGTCCCATCAGAGTTGTATCATACACGATTTTGGCATTTTTGTCTATAGGCTAGAGGAAACGCAGGGCAGTTTGATGAAGATATATGACGCTCTGCTTTGGGTCGCCCCCGGAATCGAATGATGACATCTTGCTTTGCAGTTTTGCTTGCTACTTTCCATTTTCCTCGATAATGAACTGGTCTAGCCATTCGCCGGGTATTTTTTCATCTCTATCGCATTCCTGCAATGCCTCGAGTATTCTTTTGCCGTCGTACAGCCGGTTGAGATACTCCGAAGGTATTTTTTCAGTACCTACTGCATATGCCGTCAGCGTTTGCCCCATAATGTCCAAATCTTTTCCCATGCGATGTATTACACATTGCCTGTCGTATAGCCTGTTTCCATTTAGATGGAACATAGGTTTGCTGAAAGAAGCTTCATCAGCGCTGACTTCACTAGCGTTAGTGCCAGAGCTAGTGTCGGCGCTATCCTGCCGCAAGACGCCTAGACGAGCTATGCGCTCGTCTACTGCTTTGGACACAAAGCCATTTAGGCTTTCGCTGACCGAATCGGCAGCAGCCTTTATTTCAGCCTTGCGCCCTTTGGGGACTCGAAATTTTACCTCCTCAAGCTTTTCAAGATACCGTTTGTTTCCTTCCAAATGTGCTCTGCTTACTGGAGCCATGTCCGTACCTCCCGCTTTGTTTCAATTTTGAGTCTACTTTATGATGACATTATAACAGAAGGCTGTTCATGAGTCCATGTAAAATATAACCAAAATCTACCTGCCCATGCTTGTGCATTATGTCGATAGATGCTCATGGGCACATGTGATATTGTGCAATGAAAAATAAAAGCTTGCTATTCGAAATTTGTGTGTTATAATAGTTGCTGCAATCGTTGTGACTATGTTTGACTCGTGGTGCGGGGCGCGCCATATGAAAAATGTGCAAAATAGGGTTCATACGTTGGGTGCCGGAGCCGGTGATGCTTGGCTGCCGCCGCCCGCAGTGTTCGCCGGATGGGGAGTCGCCGGGAAACGAAAAGTTTGCACCGCATTTGAAGTTGCGGGAACAGGCTTGCGATATGGACTCGCACCCGTTGCCGCAATAGAGTTTTTCTCATATTGTAAGGAAAGGCTTGTCTGCTTAAAGACGCCGGATGAGGGGTGCTACTACCGACTTACTAATATGGGGCTTTTATTTTTATTGCGAAAGGAAGCTATAAAATGATTGACAAGGAAAAAGTTATGGCTGCGGTCAAGCTCTTTCTGGAGGGCATAGGAGAAGATCCAAACCGGGAGGGTCTGCTTGAAACGCCGGAGAGGGTCGCACGTATGTGCGAAGATATATTTGGCGGAATGAGCGAGGATCCGGGTATGCACCTTTCCAAGCAATTCCCGGCTCAAAGCAGCGAACTTGTAATTGAAAAAGACATCACTTTTTTTTCTACATGCGAGCACCACCTGCTTCCGTTTTTTGGAAAAGCGCACATAGCGTACATCCCGGATGGGAAGGTGGTCGGGCTGAGCAAATTGCCTCGTACGGTCGAGGTTTTTGCCCGCAGGCCTCAGATACAAGAGCAGATGACCATACAGATAGCTGACGCAGTAGAATCCAACCTTGCGGCGAAGGGTGTAATGGTGATGATTGAGGCTGAGCACACATGCCTTACCATGCGGGGCGTCAAAAAGCCCGGCACCAAGACGATTACAATGGCCACGAGGGGGCTGTTTGTCGAAAACCAAGAGCGGCAAAAAATGTTTCTTGAAGCAGTGAAAAGCTGTTGACAATTAACGACTTTTGGAGGTGCGGGGTTGGAGCGTTTTAGTTTGATTTTGGAGCATCCGCTGTTTGTTGAAAAGCTAGAGAGGATCAATGAACTTGAGCGGGAAAGGCTTTTTTGTGGGCATGGGATGGAGCATCTGCTTGATGTTGCCCGAATTGCTTACATCCTTTATCTTGAATCTAGACCGGAGCAGGCCTCTGGAGCGCCAATTTCTAGCTCTGAGTTTTCGAAGGAGATGTTTTACGCTGCCGCATTCTTGCATGACATTGGGCGCGCCCGGCAATATGAGGATGGGACGCCGCATGAGCAGGAGAGCGCCAGGTTGGCTGAAATGATTTTGCCCGAATGCGGGTTTGATGCTTCGGAGTCTGAACTGATGCTGGACGCTATTTTGGCGCATAGGACTAAAATAGGCAAGGGAAGGACAGGCTTTGTGGGTTTTTTGTATCGTGCGGACAAGCTCTCCCGTCGCTGTTGTGATTGTGCGGTAGCGGACGAGTGTGATTGGGAACTCAAAAATATTCGATTGGAGTACTGAAGGAATATGCAGATTGGCGGTCGTGAGTTTGATACGGTGAGTGGGTGCTACGTCATGGGAATCCTCAATGTGACCCCTGACTCGTTTTCAGATGGGGGGAAATGGGACAAGCTGGACAGTGCGCTCAAGCACGTGCAGGATATGATTGGAGAGGGCGCTGATATTATTGACATAGGCGGCGAATCATCAAGGCCGGGGCATGAGAGCATTTCGGTGCAAGAGGAGCTGAACAGGGCTTTGCCAGTTGTTGAGGCTGTGAGAAGCCGTTTTGACGTGCCGATTTCGATTGACACATGCAAGAGCGAGGTTGCAAAGGCCGCTCTGAGTGCAGGAGCGGATCTCGTCAACGATATTTGGGGGCTAAAAAGCGACCCGGGCATGGCAGGGGTCATTGCACAGGCGGGGGCGGCGTGCTGCCTGATGCACAATAGGGCGGATATGGATTATTCGGATTTTATCCCCGATGTTTTGGATGACTTGAGGGAGTCGCTGATTTTGGCTAAAAAAGCGGGTATAGCCGATGATAAGGTAATACTTGACCCGGGCGTCGGGTTTGCCAAAACTCATGAAATGAACCTTGGTGTGATAAACAGGCTAGATGCGATAAAGGCCATGGGTTATCCAGTGCTTTTGGGAGCTTCGCGCAAGAGGGTCGTGGGCAATACCCTGGATTTGCCAGTGGAAGAGCGCGTTGAAGGTTCCCTGGCGGCGGCAATCATAGGGCTGGTGCGCGGATGCTGCTTTGTCCGCGTGCACGACGTGAAGGAGACGTGCAGAGCAATTAAGATGGCGCAGGCAATATTGGGGGCATAAATCTATACTATCTATACTCGCAGGGTTTTTGGAGGTCGCTTGTGGACAAAATCAATATTAAGAGGCTTGAGGTTTTTGCTTATCATGGAGTGCTGCCGCAGGAGAAGAAGCATGGCCAGGTCTTTGTCGTATCCGCCGAGCTATACTTGGATTTGAGTGTTGCGGGAAAAATAGATGATTTGAACGAAACCGTCGATTATGGTGAGATTTGCCATGTCATTAAGGCTTTTGTTATAGACAACCGGTTCGACTTGATTGAAACTGTGGCTGAGGGCCTTGCTGAGAAGATTTTAATTGAAAACCCTTGTTTGAAAAAGGTATGGCTGGAGGTGGAAAAGCCGAATGCGCCAATTCCGCTCAATTTTGAAGCTGTTTCCGTGGAAATCGAAAGGGGCTGGCATGTGGCCTACTTGGGGCTGGGGTCAAACCTGGGGGACAGGGCAGAGCATCTGAGGTTTGCTGTGAGAGAACTGGAAAAAATGAGCGATTGTAGAGTGCTTGAGGTTTCCAGCTTTATAAGCACGCCGCCGTATGGATACGAAGAGCAAGGCGATTTTTTAAACGGGTGCCTCAAATTGGAGACGTTGCTGCCACCGCGCAAGCTGCTCGACAAACTTCTCAGGCTTGAGAATAAAGCCGGGCGCATCCGCGACATGCGCTGGGGGCCCAGGACGCTCGACTTGGACATTATCATGTATGACGACTTGGTAGTTTCAAACAATAGGTTAGTTATTCCGCATGTTGAGATGCACAAGAGGGACTTCGTTTTGAGGCCGCTCAGCGAAATTGCTCCGAATCTCGTGCATCCAATCTATAATAAGACTGTTTCGGAGCTTTTGGGTGAACTGTAAATTTAATGGTTAGGGGTAGGAAAGATGGGGATTAAAGAGACGCTGGAGTATATTCACAATGTCAAGTGGCAAGGAGCGAAGCCGGGGCTCGAACGTACGCGCGAGCTTTTGGCGGCATTGGGCAATCCGGAAAAATTGCTGAAATTTGTCCATATTGCAGGGACGAACGGCAAGGGCTCGACCGCTGCGTGCATTGCCGCAGTGCTGCAAAAGGCGGGGTATAGGACGGGGCTATACACATCCCCATACATCCTGCGATTCAACGAGCGCATGCAGGTTGACGGGGAGCATATAACCGACGAGGAGCTGGAATGCCTGACGGATGAAATCCGGCCATTTGCGGATGCGATGGAGGATGCGCCCACGGAGTTTGAGCTTATAACTGCGCTCGCAATGAAGCATTTCCTGAATAAGGATGTCGATATAGTCGTGCTTGAGGTGGGCATGGGCGGCACGCTTGACTCGACGAATGTTATTGACGCACCTGAGGTAGCGGTAATCACATCCATAGGCTACGACCATGTTGTCGAGCTCGGCCCAACTATAACCGATATTGCCGGAAATAAGGCGGGGATAATAAAAGATGACTGCGATGTCGTCATATATGGCGGCGAGCCGGAGGTTGAAGCTGTTTTTGAGCGAGTGTCGGCCGAACATGGTGCAAGGCTGCGCAGGGCGGACTTTTCCCGCATAAGGAAGCAGGAGTTCACTCTGGAGGGCATAGAGCTGGGGATTGCGCCCTATCCGGACGTGCTGCTTCCGCTAAACGGCTCATACCAGCCCAAAAATGCGACGGTTGCGGTGACGGCTTTGGAGCTTCTGCGGGAGAAGGGCTATAGAATCACCGATAAGGACATTGCCGATGGATTGGCGGCAGTTAGCTGGCCGGGCAGGTTTGAAATTCTGGGGAGAGACCCCGTTTTCATACTCGACGGTTCGCACAATCCCCAGGGCGTCGAAGCGACTGCGGAGAGCTTGAGGCATCATTTCTCTGACAAAAAAATCATATTTGTAGTCAGTGTCATGGCTGACAAGGATGTTGATTCGATGATTGGCTATATAGCTCCGATGGCGGAGGCTTTCGTTGCGGTCAGGCCTAACTACCCTCGCGCTATGCAGGTAGCGGCCCTTGCGGAAAAGCTCTCGCAATATGGGTCTCCCGTAGTGGAAGGAGAGAGCGTTGGCGCCGGAGTCGCTGAGGCTATAAAAAGGGCAGGGAAGGGCGGAGTGGTCTGCGCTATCGGTTCGCTGTACTTCTCGGCGGATATAAGAAACGCCTATTATTCAGGGGGCAGAGAATAGCGGGCAGCAGGCCTGCCGCAAAATCCCATCAGACGAGGTGATGCCAGATTTTTTCGATACAACTGACGCTTCTGCTGACCATTGCATTGGGTTATGGGGTGGCAAAGGGCGGCATACTCTCAGGCAAAACTAGGACGGAGCTGACCAATCTTGTCATTTACGTCATTTTGCCATGCAATATCTTCAACGCCTTTCTGCGGGGGATTACTCCGGAAATGCTCAGGCACAGTGGTGTTATCCTGCTATGCGCCTTTGGTCTGCAATTTCTTGTTTTTCTTCTAAACAAAGTGATATACGTCAGAATTCCCAATGAAAAGAGCGTTATTTTAAAGTATACGACAATCAGTAATAACTCGGCATTTATGGGACTTCCCATCCTTGGCGCTGTTTTTGGGGATATTGGGGTCCTCTATGGCTCGATATTTTTGATTCCTATGAGGATTCTGATGTGGACGTCAGGGCTGTCGCTGTTTACGAGCCTCGATGGCAAGAAGCAAATCAAAAATCTTATCACACACCCCTGCATGTTGGCGGTTTTCTTGGGATTTGGATATGTTTTTGCCCCGTTTTCCCTGCCGTCGTTTTTGGCGGACGCAATCAGATGGGTAGGTGAGGTAACCAGAGTTATGCCAATGATAATAGTCGGCTCGATACTGAGCGAGGTCAAGCTGAGGGAGGTTTTGGACAAGCACTGCTTCTATTTTTCTTTTTTTAGGCTTTTTGCTATACCTGCGGTTATGTTTTTTGCGCTCAGGCTCCTAGACCTCGACCCGGTTGTTGTTGGGGTTTCCGTTCTGATGGCGGCCATGCCGTCTGCAATAGTGACTGCGATGCTTGCGGAGAAGTATGGGCAAGATTCGGTTTTTGCGTCGAAGACGGTATTTGTGTCGACAATTTTGTCGCTTATCACATTGCCGCTCATAGCTATGGCGCTAGAATGGTTTGCATGGGCGTAAGTTTAGTTTTTCATACATATCGGGGCGGCGGGTGCGAGTTCTTTCCAAGGACTGCTCACTCCGCCATTTTTTTATGTTCTCGTGGTGGCCGGAGAGCAGGACTTCGGGCACTTGCCGGGACATCCAAACGTCTGGCCTGGTATATTGAGGGTACTCCAGCAAGCCGTCCCAGTGACTCTCGTCGACAAAGCATTCCGCATCGGGCAGGACGCCGGGAACGAGCCTGCATACTGCGTCAGCTACCGCCATGGCGGGTATTTCGCCGCCTGTCAACACGAAATCGCCAATAGACAGCTCCTCATCCACGCACTCTTCAATAAACCGCTCGTCCACGCCTTCGTAGCGCCCGCAAACTAGGATAAGCCTGTCATAATCGCGCTCCAAGCGGCGCGCATCATCCTGGAGGAACTGCTTGCCGCATGGCGACATAAAAATAGTGTGGATGCGATGCCCTGCTTCGTCGCAGATGTGCTTCCAGCAATCGTACATAGGCTGGGCGAGCATGACGCAGCCCCTGCCGCCGCCATAGGGGTAATCGTCCACCTGCTTTTGTTTGTTTTTCGTAAAGTCCCTAATTTGGTGGCACTCAATCCGTATAAAACCCCGTTCTTGCCCGCGCCCCAAAATGCTCTCGCAAAGCATGTCCCCTACAACATCGGGGAACAAAGTCATAATGTCTATCCTCATCGATTTGCATCTCCTGACGCTTGTTTTTTTGCTATTGCAATATACAATAGTGGATTTTGACGAAGTAATATGTGTTGCATTGGCACCTAATGTGTGCTATAAATGTAACTGTTCATGGGGCTGTGCTCCGAATAAAAATGGAAAAGCAGGTTATCGAAATGTCTATTTCGCAAAATTTTAGTTCTTATGCTTCGGGTAACATCAAGAAATGTTTGATTGCAGTGCTGGTTTTCACGCTCTGCGGCTTATTGTTGGCGGGTTGCGCTTCAGAGGGCGATGTGGAGGACACATCGGGAGCAACACAGACGCCAGAGACAGAGTCAGGGGGAGGCAATGGAGCCGAGGGGACAGAGGGAGATTCGGCTCCGACATTGGCCGATATAGCGGTGGACGACACCAATATATTGGAGTTCGTCACCCTTGGGCAGATCAGGGACATCGAGTTTGATTTCGTCCCAATTGTGCCTGTAACTGATGCTGAAATCGATTCATGGATAGACGTGCAGCTTCATCAGCATGCTGTTATGGTTAACGTCACCGACAGGTTTGTCGTGGTGGGTGACACGGTCACTATAGATTTCGAAGGCTTCCAAGACGGCGTCGCTTTTCAGGGCGGAGCTGCGCAGGGGTTTGATTTGCTAATTGGATCCGGTCAATTCATTCCCGGCTTTGAAGAACAAATTCTTGGGCGCAACATAGGTGAGGAATTTGATATACATGTGTCTTTTCCGGAGGATTATTTTGTGCCGGAGCTTGCGGGGGAGCCTGTGGTTTTCAGGATTAACCTCCATGCAATCAGCGCACAGGAAGTGCCGGAGTTTACAGACGAGTTTGTTCAGGAGCGTTTTGGCATGGGTTCGGTAGAAGAGTACAGAGCCATGGTCAGGGGGCAGTTGGAGTCTAATAGGGAGCATAGCGCCCTGAATTCAAATCGAATACAGGTATGGGACGAAGTTGTAAATAATGCAACCATACACAAGTATCCCGCAGAGGAAGTCGAACTCAGGGTTTCCAGGGCTATAATGGAATTTACCCATTACTCGATGATGCATGGACTTGAGCTTGAAGATATGGTAGCTCAGGCAACCGGACTGTCGTTGGATGAATTTATCGAAATAGAAATAAAGCCCAGTGTGTTCAGAGATGTAGGCCTCGACTTGATTTTGCGGGCTGTGGCGGTGCAGGAGGGGATTGTTATCACCGATGAGGCGTTTTCCGAAGCGGTGAGAGGTTTTATAGAAGAATTCGGCTTTGAAAATGAAGAGCATTTTTTCGAATTCAATGACGAAAACGCAGTAAGGATTGCAATACTTGCCGATGAAGTTATAGACGTTCTTATGGCTCATGCGGTGCCAAGATAGTCTAGCAGTGGGCATTGAGAAGCCTGATAGCAGGCACTGAGCAGTGACGCCCTTTACATACCTTCTATAAGCCTGATTTTAATTGTGCCTGCTTCAATGTCGATTTCCTTTACAAACTGCGGCACTGCGGGCACCAGAATCTCGCGGGGGCCTTTTATCACGTAGACATTGCTAGAGGGGAGCGACATAACATCAGCGATTGCCCCAAGCTCGTCGCCTGTTTCTATGTCTATGGCACGTAACCCTATTAGGTCGGCGACGAAGTGACGGCCTTCTTGGAGATTCACTTCATCCCTGTCTATATAGACTATTTTGTTTTTTAGCATGATGGCGCCATCAATATCCGTAACACCTTCAAGGGCTGCAATAACGCAGCCCTTGTGTGCTCTCGACGATAAAATCTTTATGGGGGCGCCGCCTATGAAGATGCTCTCAAAGTCCATCAAAAACTCCGGTGAGTCAGCCCAAGGCTGAATTTTGACTTCGCCGCGCATCCCATGCGTGTTGACTATTTTTCCGGCTTCAAGAAGATTTTTGTCCATTGCTACCATCCATTAGTCGAGGATATCAACGCTGATGCGTTTGCCCTGGCGCTGTGCGACGCTGCGCATTAACGCACGAATCTCTTTGGCAATCCGACCTTGCCGGCCGATGACCTTGCCCATGTCTGAAGGGTTTACCCGTAGCTCATAGACCGTCTCCATGTCCGCTTCGCGTTCAGTGACAGACACCTCGTCCGGATTGTCAACGAGGTTTTGCGCTATGTAAATTAGCAATTCTTTCATTGTGCAACCTCAAAAATCTCATCTGTCGTAATGCCACTGCGTGCCATTACAGTGCTTCTGCTTTCTTGAGCAGTGCCCTAACCGTATCGGTTGGCTGTGCGCCATTTTTAATCCAATATTGCGCACGCTCTGCATCGACCTGAATTATCGACGGTGTGGCGAGAGGGTCGTACGTTCCGATTTCTTCAATGCACCTGCCATCGCGCGGGGATCTAGAGTCCGCAACGACGATTCTGTAAAAGGGGTTCTTCTTTGCGCCCATTCTGCGCAGCCTGATTTTTACCATGATTTAATTTTCCTCCAGTTTTTTAATTACATTCCAAACAATCCTTTTTTGCCCCGGCCTCCGCCGAACATTGCGGGAAGCTTGCCTTTGGATAGTTGCTTTGTCATTGTTTGCATCATTTCAAATTGTTTGAGTACCCTATTTATATCAACCACTCCTGTGCCGCTGCCTGCCGCAATGCGTTTTTTGCGGCTGCTGTTTAGGGTGGACGGGTTGTCGCGCTCATGCGGGGTCATTGAGAGGATGATAGCCTCCGTTTTTTTCAGCACCTCTTCATCCACGGACGCTCCGGCAAGCGCCTTTGCATCGACCCCCGGAATCATCCCGGCGATGTCGGACATGCTGCCCATGGACTTGAGCTGGGTTAGCTGGTCGTAGTAATCGGCGAGCGTGAACTTGTTTTTTAAAAGCTTTTCTGTCATTTCCTTGGCTTTTTTCTCATCAAAGGCCTGCTCGGCTTTTTCTATGAAGGTTAGGACGTCTCCCATGCCAAGGATACGGGAGGCCATGCGGTCGGGGTGGAACGGCTCTAATTGGTCAAGCTTCTCTCCTATGCCCGCAAATTTAATGGGTTTTCCGGTTACTGCCCTGACAGACAGGGCTGCGCCGCCGCGCGCATCGCCATCGAGTTTTGTGAGGATGACACCGTCGATATTTAGAGCTTCATCGAATGAGGTAGCCGCATTTACTGCGTCCTGCCCAGTCATTGCGTCGATCACTAGTAAAATCTCTGTCGGCTGGACAGCGGCTTTGACAGCTTTAAGTTCGCCTATCAGCTCATCGTCAATATGTAGGCGGCCGGCTGTGTCGAGAAATACCATGTCGTTGCCGTTTTTCGCCGCAAACTCAATGGATTTTTTGGCGATGTCCACGGGGTTTTTCGTGCCCATTTCAAAAACGGGTATATCGAGCTGTTTGCCCACGGTTTGGAGCTGAAGGATTGCGGCGGGGCGGTATATGTCGCAGGCAGCGAGCAAGGGATTTTTTCCATGGGTTTTTCGCATGTATGCCGCAAGTTTCGCGCCATTTGTCGTCTTGCCTGAGCCTTGGAGACCGATGAGCATTATGACAGTTGGGGGCTTCGATGCGATTGCGAGTTTGGCGTTTTCGCCGCCCATGAGCGAGCAAAGCTCTTCGTTGACTATCTTTATGACCATTTGGGCAGGGTTGAGCCCCTCGAGGACGTCGATGCCGGAAGATTTTTCGCTCACGGTCTTTACAAAATCGCGCACGACCTTGTAGCCCACGTCAGCTTCGAGCAGGGCAAGGCGAACCTCGCGCATGGCTTCCTTGATGTCGGCTTCTTTTAGCCTGCCTTTGCCCCGCAGTTTTTTAAACGCCGCATTTAGTTTTTCTGATAAGCTTTCAAATGCCATTAAAATTCCTCAAATTGACAGTTCCTAATATGAGCATAGTACCGCCCCGGCCTCCCGGCCGCTTTATTCACACTCTGCTTGCAAGCCTTGCTAATGCGTCCACCAGCTTTTTTGCCAAATCTACCGACTGCTCATCATCACCCAAGCGCCGAAGCACTTCCTGCGCAAGCGCTTCCGCATGCTCTAATTCAGTGCGCATTTCGCCCCATCTTTGCACGACGCCTGTTTTTCTCTCAAATTCGGCAAGCGTGCTCTCGGCCCGTGTGATGATGTCATACACGCCCTGCCGAGAGATACCGGCCATGCCGGCTATTTCGGATAGCGTCAGATCTTCGTTATGGTATAGGTCGAAATAGTCACGCTGTTTTTCTGTAAGCAAGTCGCCAAAGAAGTCAAACAGCATCGTCATACGTAATGTGTTGTCGCTCATTTTCCACCACGGTCGTCAACTGATTTATATAGCGCACCGGCACCCCATAAGTCTGGAAGGTAAAGTATTATTACTTGACACCCTAGGCATGATAACCTAGTTTGCCGAATATGTCAAGGCGTTTTTTCAAACAGCCCTTAGTTAACAATTTCTTAATATATATGTAACAATTTTGAAAAAACAAATAATATCTTGGAACAAAAGGGGGAGCGCCTTCGTCTTAATGACCGTAGCTGATGAGAAAGGCTTTCTCTTAACTCTCAGAACCTGTGTTCATAACTAATGCGTAACTGCCCTATGAATACTTGTTTCGAATTATGGAAGGTGGTCAAAATGAAAAAGATAGTTGTTATTCTGCTTTGCCTCATTCTGCCGGTTATGTTTCTTGCATCCTGTGCGGCGGATAATGCAAATATTGCACCTGCGGCCGGGTATGGAAGGGTTTATTTCGGCGGTCAGGCTGATGCTGATGGCGTGCCCGCACCTTTTGCGACTGAGGCGTTTGAGATAGCACAGGCGGCTCCCGGGTCAGCGCCGGCGACGTTTCGCGCCGGAGCGGTGTATGATTCTGCGCCCGGCGGTTCTAACGGAGCGGGGCTGGTGCCAATAACTCCTCCGGTTTCAGATACGTCCCTGGCTGAAAAAATAATCTACACGGTAAGTGCAGATATTGAAACGCTCGACTACGAGCGGACTATTGAGCAGGTTTATCAGCTGATGGCCTTTAATGGGGCGTTCATTGAGAGTTCATTTGTTGGCGGAATCAATTTAGAGCACACATTCCATGGCTGGAACACGCTGCGCCACGCCAGATTTACCTTGCGCGTCCCCACGAATCGCCTCAACGCTATGACGACGAGCCTCGATACCTTGGGCAATGTGGCTACGTTGAGCAGCGACGCAGAGAATATAACGCAGCAGTTCTCCGACACCAGCTCTCGGCTTAATTCGCTGAGAGTCCAAGAGGAGCGCCTGCTCGACATGTTGGGCAGGGCGGAGAATATTGAGGATATGCTCGCTATTGAAGACCGCATGTCCGGCGTAAGGTTTCAAATTGAATCGCTCACGTCCACAATCCGCAACTGGCAGACTCAGATCGACTACAGCACGCTGCATCTGTTTATCAGGGAGGTCGAGGAGTACACGGTAGTCGTTGAGGATGGCCCGGCGCTCACGTATTGGCAGCAGATTGGTTATGGAATAGCCGATAGCGCAAGGGGCATTGCCCGGTTTTTCATGGCACTGTTCATGTGGATTGCCGTAAATCTTCCGGTTCTTATACTTTTGGCGGTAATTGCTGCCGTGGTTATTGCAGTTGTAAATAAACGCCTTAAGAAAAAAAGGCAGGAAGTGTAACAATTAGCAGGTTCTGCCCCCCTGCCGGAGAATTTCACTGTTGTAATTACGAAAGGCAAGTGATAGAATTACAGGAGCGTAGCGCGGCTTAATAATGTGAAAATAGAACTGGAGATGAGGGAGAATATGAACAAAAAAGTGCAAAAGGGTATGAAGTTTACATTAGTTGTTTTTATCATCGCCTTATTGTTGGTGCTCATGGTGCCGTCATTAAGGATTGTTCAGCAAGAGCACGTGGCAGTTGTCAGACGCTTGGGGGTCGCTCACGAGGTGCTGTACCCCGGTGCTCACCTGCGGTTTTGGTTTTTGGACAGCCTGGAGCGCTTTGACGTAACAATCCAAGACAGCGAAATGTACTTTTCGGCGCACTCCACCGATGCGCAGAATGTTTTCGGGCAGGTTTCAATCCAGTATCGGATTAATGTGGAAAACACTATGGACATCATCCGTCAATTTGCTACAATGCGACAGTTGCAGGATAGGCTTTATCCCGCGCTGCTGCAAGAGACGCAGAATGTGTTTGCTATGAAAAATGCAATGGATCTTGTGCAGCAGAGGGCGAACCTCGGGCCGGAAATTTGGAACAGGCTCATGCCCATTGCAAGCCAATTTCATGTGACAATAACGAATGTCGCCCTTGAGAATATGTCGTTTAGCGAAGAATTTGAGCGTGCCATCGACCGGGTCGCAGTTGCAGACCAGGAACTGAGGCGCTCGGAGCTGGACGCCGCGCGCGACCTTGTGTATGCAAACCGCGACTTGGAGGTTACACGGATTTCCGGCCAAGAGCTTGTCGTGCAAGCGGAGGCGGAAGCGGCGGCAATGATAGTGCAGGCGGAGGCAGAGGCGCAGGCACTGATTATCCTGCAGAATGTTTGGGACGATTTAACGCCCTCTGTCAGGGAGGTCATGCTCAGGCAACAGGCGATAGATACATGGAACGGGGTTTTGCCAAGGGTCGTCGGCGAGGGCTTTGATTTGATACTGGGGGATATCTTGGGCGATGTAATAAGCGAACCGGATTAGTCCAGGGGTGAGTCTATGGTACTTAAATTAATTGCGGGTTTGCTTATGGGAGTCTTGGTTTGTGGCGGGATCGTTTGGCTCGTGTCGCATTATGCCAAGGGGCGAACCATACCTGAAGGCGAAGCGACTACATGTGCGGAAGAGCCGGAGCCCGTTGAGGTGCTCAGGGAACATGTTGCCCTGCTGTCGCAGGCACGGTACTACAATGCGTATTCGCAGCAGATTGTCCATAAGCTGGAGGTGTTGCTTGAATATGTCGACGGGCACAGGGAGCAGGATATACGGCTGACGGATTTGACTGCGTATGCGCTGCCGTTGGCTGTTCAAATGGCCGAGTACCACAATAGATGCGCCGCTTCAGAGCCAATTTCGGATGAAGCGGCCAGAGGCATGGAGGTGACGGCGGAGGGCTTTGCATTTATTATTAGCCTGCTGGATAAGAAGCTGGAGGCAATCCGGTCGCACAACAACATAGACATTGAAACAAGCCTGGACGCCCTGCAGAAGCAGGTAGCCCTGTTGGGTGGGTGAATCTTTAGCTGCAAAATAATATAGATGGGTGAGGTTTGACGTGAGTAATCAAGTTTATCGCTGTTATGTGGAAAAAAGGTCAGAGTTTGATGTGCCTACAAGGTCTATGGAGGCGGAGCTGTCTGAAACGTTGAAGCTGCCTCAACTAAGAATTAGGTTTTTTAATCGTTATGACGTTGAAGGTCTCCCCGCAAGCAAATGGCAGTATGTCATAAATACTGTGCTGAGCGAACCTGCAAGCGATGTTTTTTTTGAAAAAAGCCTGCCTCAACTTTCTGCGGAAGCCCATCTGCTATATGTAGAGCCGCTTCCGGGGCAGTTCGACATGCGGGCCGACTCTTGCGAGCAATGTATACAGATGCTGCTGGGTGGCGAGCGGCCTATTGTAAAAACTGCGGCGGTGTATGCGATTAGCGGTGCAAAAGACGCCGATTTCGAGAAAATCAAGGAGTACCTCATAAACCCGCTCGAGCATAGAGAGGCATCGCCCCACAAGCCCGATACGCTAAGCAAAAGCTATGGGCCGCCTCCGGGCGATGTGCCCAAAATTGAGGAGATGGCGCAATTGTGCGCAGATGGTTTGGAAAAATTGCGCCTTGAGCTTGAGCTGGCGATGTCGCTTGCCGACTTAAAGATGGTGCAGTCGTATTTTCAAAGCGAGAGCCGCGACCCCACGCTGTCTGAGCTTCTTGTAATAGATACTTACTGGTCAGACCATTGCCGGCATACAACCTTCAATACCATCATCGAGGAAGCCGACATATATGACGCCCGTGTGGGTGAGGCATATGGGTTGTTTCTTACGGTAAATGGGGACAGGCCGATGACACTGATGAATATTGCCACGGCGGCAATGCGGCACCTCAACAAGCGGGGCGAGCTTCCGATGCTTGATATATCGGACGAAAACAATGCTTGCACCGTGCGCATAAAAGCGGAATTTGACAATGGCTCGGAAGATTGGTTATTGTTCTTTAAAAATGAAACGCATAACCATCCCACTGAAATTGAACCCTTTGGCGGTGCGTCTACATGCATTGGCGGAGCGATTCGCGACCCACTCTCAGGTAGGGCGTATGTGTACCAAGCCATGCGAATTACAGGCTCGGGCGACCCGAGGAGGCCGTTTGAGGAGACACTGCCCGGCAAGCTGCCCCAGCGCAAAATTACGGTGACGGCGGCGGAGGGGCATAGTTCATATGGAAACCAAATTGGGCTTGCTACGGGGTATGTGAAGGAATTGTACCACGAAGGCTATGTAGCAAAGCGCATGGAAGTTGGCGCAGTGGTAGGTGCGGCTCCGCAATCGTCAGTGCGCAGGGAAAGCCCTGCGGCGGGTGATGTCGTGGTGCTGCTGGGCGGGCGCACCGGACGTGATGGCATTGGCGGGGCGACCGGCTCATCAAAAACCCACAGTGCGGATACCGTCAACGAGAGTGCGTCGGAAGTTCAAAAAGGGAATGCGCCTGAGGAGCGCAAGCTTCAGCGACTGTTCCGGAACCCCGATATGGCGAGGCTGATAAAGCGCTGCAATGACTTTGGCGCAGGGGGCGTAGCCGTGGCTGTGGGGGAGATAGCCGAGGGGCTGGAAATCGACTTGGACGCCATTCCCGTCAAGTATAATGGGCTAAACGGCACGGAGCTTGCGATTTCGGAGTCGCAGGAGCGCATGGCGGTGGTTGTGGAAAGAGGCGACATAGCGGCATTGCAGAGCTTTGCCGAAGCAGAGAACGTCGAAGCAACCGTTATCGCTGCGGTAACCGAGCGGAAGCGGCTCGTTATGAACTGGCGCGGGCAGAAAATAGTCGATATTGACAGGGCGTTTCTTGATACGAATGGCGCGGAGCGGTATGCAAAGGCCTTGGTGGCAGGCATCCCACATTCGGAGCCCAAGCAGATGGGCATCGAGGATGAAATTATGCGGCTTTGTGCCGATTTGAATTTTTGCTCACAAAAAGGGCTTGTGGAACGCTTTGACAGCACTGTGGGCGCCGCAAGCGTTTTTGTGCCATATGGAGGGAGATACGCTCTGACGGAAACACAGGTAATGGCGGCGCTCTTGCCGACTGCCGACGTGCGGACAGCATCGGTTATGGCATATGGATTTGACCCGCACTTTACGGAAGCAGACCCCTTCGGGGGATCAGCCCACGCTGTGGTGGAGTCGGTCGCAAAGCTCATTGCGTCCGGGGTCGGCATTGAGACGGTTCATTTGTCCCTTCAAGAGTACTTCCCGCGTTTAAACGATGATGCGGAGCGCTGGGGAAAGCCGCTTGCGGCGATGCTCGGGGCTTTTTCGGCGCAGATGGGTCTTAGTGTAGCGGCGATTGGCGGCAAAGATTCTATGTCGGGCAGTTTTGGCGAGTTGGATGTGCCGTCTACCTTAATTTCCTTTGCAGTCGGAACGGCCGATGCGTCGAATCTGATTAGCCCTGAATTTAAGTCGGAGGGGCATCCGGTGTATCTAATGGAGACTCCGCTTGAAAGCGACGGCCTGCCGGACTATGAGGCACTAGGAGCGTTGTGGAGGAGATACACGGAGCTATGCCACTCAGGCAAGGTGCTTTCAGCTTGGGCGTGTGAAACCGGCGGAGTTTATGGCGGCGTTATAAAAATGGCGCTTGGCAACATGGTAGGTTTTTGCGGGGATGCGGATGCTGCGCTTTTTTCAGCCAAGTGGGGCTCCATCATATTTGAGTCCGGGGAAGAGCTTGAGGGGTATAGGCTAATAGGGCGCACACAGGAGCGTCCGGCGCTGACCTTCGGTGATTTGGAGATTCCGCTTAAGAGGCTCCGTGAGCACTGGGAGAAGCCGCTTGAAGGGGTGTTTCCGGCAAAAGCTGTGCAGCCCGGCGAGGCACCGCTCATTGCGGACGACAGGCGACCGGCGCAATTCAAAGGGCTTGCGATTGCCCGGCCTAAGGCGGTCGTGCCTGTTTTTCCCGGGACTAATTGCGAGTATGATACGGTGGCCGCCATCGAGCGAGCCGGCGGGGAATGCGAGGTTGTGCTGGTGCGCAACTTGACGTCGGGTATGCTTGAGCAGTCTATTGAGGCGCTGGAAAAAGCGATTAGCTCAGCTCAGATGATTGTTTTCCCCGGTGGTTTTTCCGGCGGGGACGAGCCTGATGGGGCGGCGAAGTTCATAGTGTCGCTATTTCGGAATCAAAAGCTTGCAGATGCTGTCCATGGACTGCTGAGTGTGCGTGATGGCTTGATTCTGGGAATTTGCAATGGGTTTCAGGCGCTTATAAAGTTGGGTCTGCTCCCGAATGGCAAAATCTCTGAAATAACCTCAAAGTCGCCGACGCTTACCTTCAATAAGATTGGGCGGCACCAGGTGCAATATGTTTTGACACGTGTTGCGTCCACAAATTCGCCTTGGCTGTCCAAATGCACTGTGGGCGAGGTCTATTCTCAGCCTGTTGCGCATGGGGAGGGCAGGTTTGTTGCGGATGCCGAGGCTCTCGAGGCGCTGAAGGCAAGCGGGCAGATCGCTTTCCAATATGCTGACTATGATGGGAAGCCTGGCATGGATATCTTGCACAATCCCAACGGCTCTGCATGGGCAGTCGAGGGGATTTGCAGCGCCGATGGCAGAGTGCTGGGAAAAATGGCGCACACGGAGCGGCATGGCAGGTTTGTTGCAAAAAATATCCCGGGGGATAAGTTCATGCCTCTGTTTGAGGGCGGGATTGGTTATTTTAGATAGAATTATTGACGATTTATGACTGGAGAATGTGATGGAAAATATTAATCTTGATTTGCTGCCTGCGGATGGCAACCGCATGCTAGAAGAGATATCGAAAGGGAATATGGCCATCGCCCGGTCAAAGAGCGATTTTTTGTACATCATAGAATTCGATGGCGCCGTTCATATGTTCTCACACACTGTTGGCGCTCCGGGCGGGGGGCAGAAGCAGTTTCCAAAAGACGAAAAAAGCACGGCGATGGTGCGCAAAATCGCCGATTTATCGGATGCTGTCTATTTATGCGAGTTTGACAAGAGCTTGAATATATACAGTGTTATGGCGACTGCCGAACAGGGGATTTTGGATATGTTCCCCGGAGAGGACAGGGACAACGATGGCATAGTGGATTTTGGTATACCAGAATCATAAATGCCTGCACCTGTCAGGGGCCGCATAGCGTGTTGTCAATTGCGGCTAGGGCCTCAGCCAGCCGCTCCAGGCCCTCGGAACTGTCGCAGATGCTGGTCATTGCGATGGCGTAGCCGTCGCATGCGCGCTCTAGCTCTATTTTGTGCTCGTTGCGCAGGATGTCGGACAGCTCAAAGCCGCTGAGTGATGTGCCCTTTGTTACTATCACGAGCTTGCCGGGGTCGAAATCGAAAAAGCAAGGGCGATTTTTGTCCTTGCCGTGATTTAAGACGGATAGTTTTTCCAGCGCTGATATATTTTTGCTAAAACGTTCCAGATTTTGTTCGTAGTCCTTAAATAGGCGCTCACTCTCGGCTGATATAACCCGCAGGCAGGCGTCTATTGATGCCATAAGAATGTAGGAGGGGCTGCTTGTCTGAAGGACTGACAACAGGCGTTTTGTTTCTTCTGTATTGGTGCGTTTGCTGCAAAGATGAAGGAGCGAGCACTGTGTCAGAGCAGGTAGAGTTTTGTGCAGGCTCATAACTGCTATGTCCGCACCGGACTGGACGGCGTTTTTTGGGAACATTTTGGAAAAGCCGAGGTGCGCCCCATGTGCGCTATCGACGAAGAGGGGGATGCCCCTGCAGTGTGCGACCTCTGCGATGGCCGCAATGTCACTGACAACGCCCTCGTAGGAAGGAGAGGTAACGACTACCAGCTTAGCATCCGGGTTCTTGTCTAGCGATTCCCCAACGGCATCAGGGCTTATGCTGTGGGATACGCACGAAGCTTCGTCAACCGTTGGGGTCAAATAGGTTGACTCAAGGCCAAACAGAGTTGCGGCGTTGTCTACAGACCAGTGGCATTTTTGTGCAACAAGGATTTTATCGCCCCGGTTTGTATGGGCGCCAATTGCGGCGAGGATGCCGACAGTGGAGCCGTTGACGAGCGGGAATGAGTGGGTGCTTCCATACAGCTTCGCCGCAAGCCGGGCTGTCTCATGCAGAATGCCCGATGGGTTGTGTAAATCATCGAAATCGTAAATTTCGGTTATGTCAATTTCATATGGCAACCCAGAGGGTAAGAGTTCAAGATTACGTTTATGCCCCGGCATGTGCATGGGGTATACGCCGCTTTTTGAGTATTTCTTCAGTTTTTCTATCAACATGTGATTACCTGCGCTATATATGAGTTTTTTCCGATTTGGTTCGCTGTTAGGTTAGCATGAACTAACTAGCTTGTCAATACTCAATATCGCAATCATTTTAGCGCAAAAACATATACGCAAGCCTACGAAATGTGGTATTATAGTACCATAACACCCAGTTTGGAAAGTGGAGTAGTATGAGCGAGCGTTGCTATATTGTCGGAGCGGGAGAGTATTCGGGCGGATTTGTGCCTGAATGCCGTGATTTTGTGATTGCGGCCGATGCGGGATATACCCGAATTTTGCGGTGCGGAATTGTGCCTGACCTTGTTGTTGGGGATTTTGATTCTCTTGGTGCGCCGCCTGAGCATCCTAATATTATGCAGAGCCCTGCCGAAAAAGACGATACAGACCTGATGCTTGCGGTTAGGCAGGGGCTTTTGCATGGCTGCAAAACATTTATAATTGATGGTGCTCTCGGAGGGAGGCCGGATCAGACACTGGCTAATTACCAAATATTGGTGCATTTGGCTCGGAACGGTGCGCTCGGAGTCCTGCTGGGGCAGGATATGTGCGTTACCGCCGTGACGAATGGGTCGGTTTGTTTTTCGCCACCTTCGGCTAAAGCAGGAATGGCAATGGGCGCAGATTCGGTTATAGCGCCAAAGCCTGCCGCAAATGCCGACAGGGGCGATAAAGAGCTTGTCTCGATTTTCAGCGTCAGCGACAGAGCGGAGGGCGTATCGCTGGCAGGGCTGAAATATCCGCTCAGCGACGCAGTGCTCACTTGCGATTTTCCACTTGGGGTCAGCAATGAATTTACGGAGGCGGCGGCAGCTGTTTCTGTTCGTAATGGGACATTGCTGATTATGTGGACGGGTGGGTTGGGGCGGCTGAAGGCTGCCCATGGTGTATAATTTGCAATACGTGATATGTGACTGAGTAGTAACATGTGGTGATGAAAGGCTTGTTATGATTGATTTTGGAAAATACAGAGGTGCAATTTTTGATGTTGACGGCACGATGCTTGACTCAATGGGTATGTGGATTGAAGCGGAGGCGCAATTTCCGAGGATGTTTGGCATTGAGCCAAAGCCCGACTTGGCCGAAGCTCTGCGCACACTGAGCCAGCATGAGGCTTCGGAATATTTCAAATCAGAGTATGGGATAGAAAAATCGGTGCAGGAAATCACCGATGAGAAAAATGCGCTGATGGAAGAATGCTACTATGAAAAAGCCCAGCTCAAGCCGGGCGTCGTCGAGGTTTTGGAAGATTTGCAAAAGCGGGGCTTTAAAATGTGCGTCGCAACTGCGACAGACAGCTACCTAGTTGAAGCGGGAATGCGGAGAGTGGGGATAATGAAGTATTTTGAGAGGATTTTCACCTGTGGAGAGCTAAATACGACAAAGAGGGAATCGGGTATTTTCGTCACTGCCGCCAAATTTCTTGGGACGGAAATAAGCGAGACGCTTGTCTTTGAAGATGCTGTTCACGCCGTTGAATCGGCAAAAAAAGCGGGGTTTCCCGTCGTTGCGGTCTACGACGAGGCTGCAAAACCCCACCAGGAAGAAATCAGAAGCCTTGCCGACTACTACTATGTCACAATGGATGAGATGCTGACAACGGCGTAGAGCAGAAGGGAGGAGGGCTCATTACTGTGGCGCCGCCTTCACCTTTTTTGGCCTCACGAAAAGCCTAATTGTTTTTTGTTGCCAATTCGGTCGCTTGCAAAAGCCCCTGCCTTTGTGGTTTGCCATGCAGTCCTTGCAATTGCCGTGCCGTTTGCAGGCTGTGATGGGGCATGAGCAGTTTGGATTTTTCTTTGCCGCTTCCATTATGAAGCCTCCCTTGGTAAAATTTCTACAACCATTTTTCTAAAATATCTGCTATGCGCTTTGATGCGAAACCGTCGCCGAAAGGGTTGGAGGCTTTGCTCATCTGCTCATAGACTGCTTTGTCTGTGACCAATTGCGTAAACCCCTTGTATACCGCATCCTCGTCTGTGCCGACGAGCTTGAGCGTCCCGGCGGCTACGCCTTCGGGGCGCTCCGTCGTGTCTCGCAGCACTAGCACGGGCTTCCCCAGCGAAGGGGCTTCCTCCTGGATGCCGCCGCTGTCGGTCAGTATCAGGTAAGCCTGGGCAAGGAAATTATGGAAGGGCAGTACGTCAAGCGGCTCAATGAGGCGGATGCGGGGGTGGTCACCTATCTCGCTTTTTGCGGCCTGCAGGACAGCGGGGTTCAGGTGCACAGGGTAAATGACTTTTAAATCCGTATGCTCGTCAACCACCTTGCGAATCGCCCTAAAAATCCTCCGCATTGGTTCGCCGAGATTCTCCCGCCTGTGTGCTGTGAGCATCACGAGTCTACTGCCTTTTGCCCAATCAAGCTCAGGGTGCGAATAATCGCTCCGGACAGTTGTCTTCAGGGCGTCTATCCCGGTATTTCCCGTAACGAACACTGAGTCGGCATTTTTTCCTTCCCGCAATAGATTGTCGCGCGATGCCTCGGTCGGGGCAAATGACAAATCCGCTATGATGCCGACTGACTGGCGGTAGAACTCCTCGGGGAAAGGGGAGCGGAGGTTGTATGTCCGCAGGCCCGCCTCTACATGGCCTATGGCTATATCCAAGTAAAAGCAGGCGAGCGCCGCTGCATAGGTGGTTGTTGTGTCGCCGTGCACTAGGACTATGTCCGGCTTTTCGCTCAAAAGGACGTCTCGCATGCCCATCATGGCTTTTTGCGTTACGTCAAAAAGAGTCTGCTCGCTGCCCATTATCGATAGGTCGTGGTCGGGCGTGACAGCAAATGCCTCAAGCACCGTGTCGAGCATCTCACGGTGCTGGCCCGTGACGCAAACGATTGTGCGGAATTGCGCCCGCTGCCTCATTTCGAGGACGAGCGGGCACATTTTGATTGCCTCCGGCCTAGTGCCGAATACAAGCATGATTTTTTTTTGCGTGGGCATAATCAGTGCATCTCCCAACTGGATAGGTACTTGCTTTGTTCCTTGGTTAACTTGTCTATCGACAAGCCGCTTGCCGCAAGTTTTTTCCATGCGACTTCGTTGTCGATGTCCATTGGGACGGGTATGACGCCTGGAGAGAGGGTTTTGTAATTCGTTGCTAGGAATTGGGAAGAGAGAGCCTGAATGGCGAAGCTCATATCCATGATTTCGACAGGGTGGCCATCGCCGGATGCGAGGTTTACGAGGCGACCCTCTGCAATGACAAATATCGTATTACCATTGCCCAGCTTATATCCCATGATGTTGGGTTTGTGTTCGCGGCCTTCGGTGTTTTTGTCCAGCCAAGCGACATCGACCTCAACATTGAAGTGGCCGGCGTTGCAGAGGATTGCGCCGTCTTTTAGTTTGCTAAAGTGACGTTCGGTGACAACATCTGTGCAACCTGTCGCCGTTATGAACAAATCCCCGAGCGGCACTGCGTCGTCCATGGCCTTGACCTCATAGCCGTCCATCATAGCCTCCAGCGCTTTGACAGGGTCGATTTCGGTGATAACGACCTTTGCGCCAAAGCCCTTGGCTCGCATCGCTATGCCCTTGCCGCACCAGCCATAGCCTGCGACTACGACAGTTTTTCCTGCGACGACGAGGTTTGTGGTGCGGTTAATGCCGTCCCAGACCGACTGGCCCGTGCCATATCTGTTGTCGAACAGGTATTTGCATTGTGCGTCGTTGACGGAAATCATTGGGAACTTGAGCGATTTTTCCGCCGCCATGGAGTAAAGGCGCTTTATGCCCGTCGTAGTTTCTTCGCAGCCGCCGTAAACGCCCGGGATGAGGTGCTGGAGCTTTGTGTGCATGATATTTATTAAATCGCCGCCATCGTCAATTATGATGTTGGGTCCGGATTCCAAAGCCATGGTCAAATGGCGTTCGTATTCTTCGGAGGATGTGGCATGTACGGCATATACCGACATTCCGCCTGCGGCGAGGGCAGCCGCCACGTCGTCTTGCGTCGACAATGGGTTGCACCCGGTCGCATACATCTCTGCGCCTCCTGCTGCAAGCGTGCGGCACAGGCAGGCTGTTTTCGCTTCCATATGCACGGAGAGCGTAATTCTCATGCCCTCGAATGGGCGGGTCTTTTCAAAATCCTCTTTTATAGCGCGCAAGAGGGGCATGTTGCGCCATGCCCAAGCTATTTTCTGCTCTCCAGAAGGTGCAAGCGACAAATCACGCACCACACTTTTATGAATGGTCGTCTCCTGAGAAGCAGTGTTTGCATTGCTGGCAAAGGTAAGGTCGTTTCCGGCTGTTTTTGCGCTCAATTTCATTTGGTACCAATCCTTTCACATATCTTAGAAACTTCGTAGACTGCTTTTTCAGCGTCTATAGTAAGAAACTCGTTGTTTTCCATGAGAATGCGCCCGCCGACGATTACTGTTTCGACTTCGGTGCCGTATGCGGAATAGGCAAGAGCCGCCGCAGGGTTGTTGTTGGGCTGCATGTTTGGGCGGTCGAGGTCGAGTATTGCTAAGTCGGCGGTGTTCCCAGGCTTTATCTCGCCCAAATCCGACCTGCCCATCGCCAAAGCGCCGTTTTTGGTTGCAATCGCTATGCCTTCCGAGGCCGTGACTGCTTGCGCATTATGATTTACGCCTTTGTGGATCAGCGTCAGCATTGATAGCTCGCGGAACATGTTTAGTGTATTGTTGCTGGCAGCTCCGTCTGTGCCGAGGGCGACCTTGACGCCTGCCTCCAGCATTTTTGGAACTGGGGCGACGCCGTTTGCGAGCTTGAGGTTGCTGACGGGGTTCGTCACGACAAAAACGCCTCTATCCGCAAGGATTTTAATGTCGCCGTCGGTGAGATGTACGCAGTGCGCCGCAACGGTTGTGTCTGTTAGCAGGCCTGCCCTGTCGCAAAGCTCAATTGGAGTGCAGCCATAACTTTCCCGAATCGTTTCGATTTCGTTCAGGCTTTCGGATATATGGGTGTTTATCGCAAGATTCTGACGCTTTGCTTCAGCTGCTATCTCACGCTGGAAACCTTCGTCGCAGGTGTATGGCGCATGTGGGGCCAGCATGAAGCTTAGGTTGTCGATGTTTTTCCATTTGTCTACTGCATCGAGGGCTTCTTTCATGCGCTGGGCTCCTGCCTTTGGGTCGTCAGAGCCGCCAACCAGCCCGCGAGACAATACGGCTCGGATGCCTGTGTCTTGAACGGCCTGAGCTAGGTCGTCAATGAAATAATACATGTCGATGAAAGAGGTGGTCCCGGTGCGAAGCATTTCCATAATCGCAAGCTTAGCGCCCCAATGGCAGTCCGCGCCGGTCAGCTTGTCCTCAAGCGGCATGACTCTGCCGAACAGCCAGTCGTTAAAGAGCAGGTCGTCGGCACAGTTGCGGAGGACTGTCATAGAGGCGTGCGTGTGAGCATTCACAAGTCCAGGTATCAGCATTTTTCCTTTGCCGTTTATTGTCTTGTCCGGTTTAAATCCGTCTGGCACAGCAGAGATAGAAGCAATGGTGCTGCCGCTGATATACACGGAGCATGTCTGAAAGCCCTCGGGCAAGAGTGCAAGTATATCCTTTATTAGGATATTCATCAAATAAGATTCCTCACTTTCGATTTTGTTACGCCAATGATACCAGCAATGGCGAAATAAATCAAGAGTTTTTAGCCCTTCATAATCAACTCTATCGCCCTGTTTAGCTCCTTGATTGCATCCATGTCGCCGCTGTGGATTGCATCTACAATGCAGTGGTCGAGATGGTCTTTCAAAATGACCTCGCTGGTTTTGTTTATCGCAGAACGTACCGCTGCCAATTGCATCAGCACCTCGGTGCAATCCCGCCCCTCCTCGACCATGCCCCGCACGGCGGTCAAATGCCCAATCGCGCGGGAAAGGCGGTTAAGCACCGATTTTGTGTGCGTATGCGAATGGTGCGGCCCTTCAGTGTGACTATGCTTTGCATCCACGTGGGCGCTATCGTGCTCTTTCATTATGACCCTCCATAGTCTTGCGAATTTATATCCCCCCGGGGAGCTTGCTGGGAGCAGAATTAACTCTTATAATTAAAGCCATGCTAAATAATTTTAAAATGGAGAAGTGATGGCATGATTAACGAAAAATGGGAGAAAGCAAAAGCGTTTCACAGGCACGAATGCCCCGGGCTTGCCATAGGGGTTAAAGCTTGTGAGGCGGCGGAAGAAAAGATGGGCATAGGCTTGTCTGTTGATGAAGAGCTGGTTTGCATTACAGAAAACGATGCCTGCGGGGTAGACGCAGTTCAGGCGTTGCTGGGATGCACATTGGGGAAGGGAAACCTCATTTACAGAGGGACGGGTAAACAGGCGTTTACGTTCATAGACCGCAGCTCGGGGAAAGCGATGAGATTTTACCTTAAAAGCGGAAACAACGCAATGGAACGCAAGCAATACCAGGAATATGTCCTAAATGCACCCGCAGACGAGCTGTTCGACTGCAAGGAGGTCTCCATGAGCCAGCCTGAGTATGCCAGGATTTTCACATCAGAACAATGCGAGCTATGCGGCGAGTCTGCGTCTGAGCAGAAAATCCGCATTCAGCAAGGCAAGAAAGTGTGCATGGACTGCTATGGAGGGTATGAGAGAGGCTGGTGATAGGCTGGGGAGTTTATCAGTCGTCTGCGAGGTTGCAATCCGCCCCCTATTTTCCATATCATAACACAGATTGATTGAGAGGGTAAAATGAAAATGAAGAAATTTGGTATCTGCGCAGTTGCTTTTATGATTTTGCTTGTGGGCTGTGCACCCGCAGAGCCGCAGGCTCCGGCTACATCCACCACGGAACGCTCCGCAGCCACCGATGCAAGCTCCAATGCGGACGCCGGCTCAACATCTACTGCCGCACCCGAGGCCGCGGAGGTTCCTGATGCTCGTTTCGTTAAGGATTTAAACGACCGCATAGTAGAAATACCCGCAAATATAGAATCTATAATTTGCATAGGAGCAGGGGCACTGCGCTTCACCACTTATATGAAGGCGCTGGACCTTGTCGTTGGGGTGCTGGCAAACGAGGTTGGGGCGCCCGTCGCAAAACCATTTGCATATGTAAACAGCGAGTTATTTTCATCATTGCCAATCATTGGCAGTGGAAGCACTCCCTACGAGGAAGAGATTGTCAGGCTCATGCCCGACGTCATAATAGCGAACATGAGCGCAGAGAACGCCGACGCACTTCAGGAAACGGTGAATATACCCGTCGTCACTATCACATTTGTTGACAACATATTCGATGAGACGAGCTTTAGGGTATTTGAGCTATTGGGCGAAGTGTATGAAAGGCAAGGGAGGGCTGATGAGCTGATTGCCTGGCTCAGCGGGCTAAACGAGGACTTGAGCGACAGGGTCAGTAATATAGAAGAGGGAGACAAACCCACTGTCTATGTCGGGGGCGTGAATTTCATGGGCAGCCACGGCTTGGATGGGACTGAGGCAGGGTTTTTCCCATTTTCGGCTGTCGGCGCAAGAAACCTGGCAGATGAGGTCGGGCAGTCAGGACACTTCAACATTGACTTGGAGCAGGTCTTGATGTGGGACCCCGACATTATATTCATCGACTTCAACGGCATGGCCCTTATAAATGAAAGCTATGCAAATATGCCCGATTTTTTTAATGCCCTTACCGCTGTCAGGGAGGGCAGACTGTACTCACAGATTTCTTTTCGATTTACGGGGGTCAACTGGGAAATGGCGCTTATCAATGCTTACTGGGTCGGTGCGGTTGTTTTCCCTGAGCAGTTTGCGGATGTAGACCCCATAGCCAAGGCTGACGAAATTTTTGAAATGATGCTGGGCACGAGCTTTTATCAGACGCTGGCTGAAAGCGGCTTGGAATTTCGGGAAATGAGGCTGGGTGAGTAGGTACAAGCAGGCCGAAGCTCGGCAATTGCACAGCTATCAGCGGCATAAGGCTCGAAATATGCTGGCTCTGCTCTTGCTGTTTGCCGCACTTATGCTGACGGCCCTCATTGCGTTGCGCTTTGGATCATATGAAGCGCCGCTGTCGGAAATTGCCCGTGCTGCCTTTGGGCAGTCTGAGAATCAAAGCCTCAACATCATTGTCCAGAATATACGTTTGCCCCGCGTGCTTACCGCCATAATCGGCGGCTTGGGGCTTGGCATTGCGGGGTGCGTGCTGCAGGCGGTTTTGGCCAACCCGCTGGCATCGGCCACCACGCTGGGCATTTCGCAGGGCGCTTCGTTCGGTGCGGCTTTCGCAATTGTCGTGCTGGGGGCGGGCGCAGGCGCAGGCGCCGCCCCAACTGCGCAAATGACAAACCCGCTGGTAATCAGCCTGTTTGCCTTTGTCTTCAGCATGGGCGTTTCTGTCGTAATTCTGGCAATATCCCGATTCACCAAGCTCACGCCCGAGGCGATTGTGCTGGCGGGGGTGGCTCTCGGCGCAATGTTTTCAGGAGCTTCGGCGCTGATACAGTTTTTTGCCACAGATGTCCAATTGGCGGCGGTGGTGTTCTGGACATTCGGAGACCTTGGGCGCGCAGGTTGGGGAGAAATAAGGCTTATGGCGTTTGTGGCATTGCCGTCCACCTTGTACTTCCTGCTGACCAGATGGGACTTAAACGCACTGGAAAGCGGAGAGCACACAGCTGTCAGCCTCGGCGTCAATGTCAGCCGCGTGCGCATTGTGAATATGGTACTTTGTTCGCTTACTGCCGCCGTGATTGTGTCATTTCTGGGCATTATCAACTTTATCGGGCTGATAGCCCCCCATACTGTCCGGCGTTTGGTCGGCAATAATCATGTCTACTTACTGCCTGGCTCCGCCATCATGGGCGCAATTTTGCTGGTGTTGGGAGATTTGGCGGCTAGGATGATTATTTCCCCCATCATATTGCCGATAGGCGCAATTACGTCCTTTGCGGGTGCGCCTTTGTTTCTTTATTTACTTTTTAGGGGGAGCAAAAAGCGGTGATGACTGTCAGAGATTTGGATTTCCAATATGGCGCGTCCTTTCAAGTTTTGCGGGGCATTGCGTTCGATGCTTTGCCTGGCGAATGCCTCGCCGTGCTCGGCAACAATGGCGCCGGCAAGAGCACGATGCTCAAATGCCTAAATCGGATTTTATCCCCGCAAAAGGGGACTGTATACATTGATGGGGGCAAGAATATTTTGCGCCTACCGCACCATCATATCGCAAGGAGCATGGCTTTTGTGGAGCAGGGTGCGCCACAAAGCAGGCTGACTGTCTACGACATGGTGATGCTTGGGCGCAAGCCGTACATCAAGTGGGGCGTTGGCAAGGAGGATATTAAAATTGTAGAGGATGTAATTGAGCAAATGAGCCTTGGGGAGATGGCTGTCCGCTACGTGGACGAGTTAAGCGGGGGAGAGCAGCAGAAGGTTGTGCTGGCGAGGGCTTTGGCGCAGCAGCCAAGGGTGCTGCTGCTGGATGAGCCGACCAGCAATCTCGACCTCCGGAATCAGCATGAGATGCTTTCGCTGGTCACTCAATCATGCCGCAAAAATGGCATTTCGGCCGTGATTGTAATTCATGACGTAAATTTGGCGCTGAGGCACTGCGAGAAGTTCATGCTAGTAAAGGACAACCACATATTTGCCCATGGCGGCAAGGATGTCATAACAAGCGAAAGCATCGAGGCTGTATACCAGATAGCCGTAGGCATACACGAAATCAGCGGCAAGATGGTGGTTGTGCCGCATTAATAATTTCATCGAATAATGGACTCAGTAGAGGACATTACGCCAGAAAGGATACGCTCCCACAAGCTGACTACAGTGGCTGTTCTTCTACCTGATAGTTCTCCGCTTGCCTCGTGAACATTAGATAGTACTTCCCCTTGGCGTCCATTAGCTCATCATGCGTCCCAGTTTCGATGACTTTGCCGTTTTCTATGTGATAGATTACATCAAAATCCCTTACAGTGCTCAGCCTGTGGGCGACCATAATAGTTGTTGCGGTATTTGCCTTGTCCAGTATCAGCTTCATAAGGTTGTATTCGGCAAGCGGGTCAAGGGCGCTGCTCGGCTCGTCTAGCAGCAGCAGTCCAAATGGGCCGGTGAACAGCCGCGCAATCGCTATGCGCTGTGCTTCTCCGCCGGACAGCACTGCACCGTCCTCAGTGAATTCCCGCGACACCATCGTGTCGAAATCCCCGCCTATTTTGTCCAAGACCTCTTCAAGCCCTAGCTTTGCCATAATCTCGCTCAGCTGTTCGTCCGTCGCATCATTGTACGCCGTTAGGTTTGCTCGCAGGCTCATCGCAAGCACCCGGACGTCCTGATATGCGATGCCGATTTTTCTGCGCAGCGCATGGATGTCATATTCGCGAATGTCTCGCCCATTTATCATCACCGAGCCGCTGTCAACATCATAAAGCCTGAGCAGCAACTTCGTCAGCGTGCTCTTTCCCGCACCGTTTTCCCCGACAATCGCTATGCGCCCGCCTGCCGGAATTGCCAGGTTCAGACCCTCAATGCCAAATTTCGCGCCCTCATATCCAAAAGACATATCCTTAAATTCGACGCTATACTGCCCGTCCGGCGCTGGGACAGCATCGGGCGGCGCCGGGGCAGGCTCTATGACGCTCTTAGTTTCGAAAACCTTCGCAATTCTTTCGCCATACACCGTGTATTCAAAGAGCTGGGCGAAAGTGTTGAAGAAAATGCTGATATTAGCTGCCAGCGTGCCGGTGGCTAATGTCAAGCTGGCGTACATCCCTATTCTCGACGTATCTCCATCAATTACGAAAATGATGATAAACAGGAGCACAACAGAGGTCTGTATGGGCATCAAGAACTGGTTTGGTATGTTAAATTTTAACGTTTTAAGGATATACTTGAAAAACACTGACAGGTAATTGTCATAAACATCGCTATAATTTTGCAGCAGCTTTTCGCCCGCCCTCGACGAGCGCATCTCTGCGGCATTTTCCTTTTGTTGTATAACTCGCGTGACATAGCTTAGCGGGCGGGAAAGCTCGTTCATACTCATAGATAGTTCGAGGCTCAGCTTTGTGGTGGGCAACGTCAAAGCGGTTTGTAATGCAATAAACACGAGCGTGACTACCAGCAGCACCGGCCCGGCCTGCGCAATGATTGCGCCCATGGCTAGGGCTGTCACTATTGATTGTATCAGTTGGGGGACAACCCACTGCGCTTGAGATGCATAGTTTGTATAACTCTGCTGGGCAAATGAAAAATTGTTAAAAAACTCTGGACTGTCGTAGTACTTAAAATCCGTGTGCAACGCCTTGTAGTTGATTTCATATTCAATTTTAGTCTGTATTTTAATTTGGGCGATGGTAGAATATGTTTGCTGAATGAAGCTTTGCACTACTGCGACTATTGCTATGCCCAGCGTAAAGAGCGCAACGGTCGCGATTATTTCGGAAGTGGGCCTATGTTCCATCACCGCATTGATCGCCGACTCCGGCAGCAATGCGGTGAGCACGGACGACAAAGGCGAAAACACTGCCGCCATAACGATGCTAACAACCATGTAAAGCCTTCCGTATTTCCAATACGGCCTGAGTAGAAATCCAACATAGCGGATCTTTGCTAGTTTACTCATCGTTGCCTTTCCCTTTCATAAACGTTTCAAGCTATCCGATTACTGCAATTATAGCGTGTGAATATTGCTATTGCAAGGGAAATCTGATGATTCGCAGTCCATCTGCATAGGCGCCAACCCTAATAACGGCCCTCGGCTATCAGCGCCAGCGCAATCTCCAGCGCAGCCTCTCCCCCCCTACAGGCTCCCCAACAATTATGAACTGCCCGGATTCTATTTAATATTTTAATCACGTCCAAGCAACTCAAGGACATATTCAAGCAATGGGTCTCTGTTGTTGACCCAATCATCGATGGTATGCTCTATGAGCACATGCGGGCGAAACACATTGTCGTCGGACTCAATCCCATGCCGCTCACGGATTGAGAAAACCATATTAGCCACAAACACATCAAAGCCGGAGTATTGCAGGGTCGTAAAGAACGCCCCGCTCCAATCGTGGCCTATATCTCTGAAGGCGTAAAACTCCAAGCCCTGGCCTGACGGCTGTCCCACAATGGTTGCACCCAATCTGCTGAGGTGCGCAGCGGCGTCCAAGGCTGCCGAATATGAACTCTCGTTTATAAAATGAAAGAACTTGCCGAGCGGCGCATTCTCTGCGAGGAAGCGGAATAGATGTTGGTGCATATGGCTTCCGCCAATGTTATCACGCGCATCTATTACCACGGCCTCGACATCGGCCTCGTCGAATACAGCCCTCACATCGTTTTCAAAAGCGTACATTTGACCTGTCTCCAAATCAATATCCGGCCCATAGCCGTTGAACCGCATGTACAAAATCCCGCTATCCTCCAGAAAGGCATGCCAGTGCATCTTGTCTTGATTTCGAAGGAACAACGGCAATTCTCCCTCCATGTGCGCATTTACCAGTTCTACCGACTCAAAGACCAGAGACCTGTCAAGACGCTCGACATCCCTGCTGTACGTTCCTGAAGGGATTACATCAAGCCTGCCGCCATACCCATCCACAAACGTGAATACCGTTTTTCGTTCTCCCGAAAGCCCAAGCGCATCAATAATCATCGGCGAATTGATGGTGGTTGCAAATGCAGCTCTGGTATCATAGATGTTTTCCGCACCTTCAAAATGTTTAAACCTATGAAAGATGCGCTCCAAGGGCACTCCGTTAATTGCATCAAGCCTGTGGTTAAGCCCAGCTGCATACCTCTCGTGGCTCTGGATGAGATAGAATCCATCAGCAAGCCATCTAAAATGGAGAGGATACAGCTCTGGTGTAACAAACCCTACGACCCTTGTGTGGTTATCCCTTAGAATGGCGAGAGCGTGCTGCAGCCCGACCTTCATCTCAAAATCGCTCAAGTATGGCACTTCGCCAAGCAAAACAGAAATACTTTCGCCGATGGCTCTGCCTATTTCTATGTTTGCCGGCAAATCCATGACGGATACATCCGTGAACTTCGGATGCCTTGACAAATGCTCGCGGAACTGGTTGATGTCGTGCGTCCAGCGCCGCTTGCGTTCACGCAATTCATAACATTCCTGTTCATTTTCCATGCCAACATCCACGTACGTAGACGGTTTGACATGGTACGGCTGGCCAGGGCCGTCGGGCTCGCTTTGCATACAAGCTGAGGGAAATGTTATGCCGACCGCAATCATCACCAAAGCTAAAGCAGTCTGAGCAATCCTTCCAAAATCACGCATCACAAAACCTCCCCATTTTCCTTGGATGGCTTCCTTCCCCTGTCTGATACAGCGGCATTATCAGTCCTGATAAGCCCCCTCGGCTATCAGCGCCAGGGTTGTTTCGAACGCATCCATGCCATCACGGTTGAAGTGGTGCGGCATGATTCCGATTTCCTCCAAATTGCGGCCATATTGGTCAGTGACGTATATTGGGGAGTATCTGAGTATAATGCCTGAGTTGGGCATGGATGCGTAGGAGAGGCTCGTCCCCTGAGCTTCGGTGGAGCCGCGCGCCCCGACTGCTTCACCTACGAGTATGAATTTTTCGGAGAGCTTTGCAAACCATGCGATGCTCTCTACCACTGCCTCCCTATTGTCGTCTATCAATAACCATATATTTCCGTCAAACGCTACGCTCTGCGCTTCCGGAGCTGGAGGCCGTGTGACGACATTGAATGAGAAGGCATGCCCAAATAGCTCCGAATCAGATTCATTTAGGCAAGGAAAATCCCACTCGCCAAGCTCGACAGGCACTGCAACTGGTATCATGTCAAAAACTTCCCTGGCATGTGCGCTGTGCTGTCCAGAGCGCAAAAACAGGAACTGCCGATTGTCAATTGGTTCAGACAGATGTGGAAGGTAGAAGTTGTGTTGAAAAATCATCCAAGGGTTGATGTGCCCAAAAGCTTCGCCCCGAACACCCCGAAAATCCAAAATCAAATGTTCGGCATCATACAGTCCCTCCATGAACTGCCGAATGTACTCAATGTGTGCACCCCTGCCCAGCGCAGACGGAATCCTTATGTAAGCAACCTTGCCACCATCCAGTATCTCCGCACGCAGGACTTCGTCGCCATCCTCTGCGAGAGCTTCCGCCAGCTCCATCAAATCGACATGCACCCTCCCCATGTACATAAATTCCCCATAAAACGCAACGCTCTCAGGGCGCGAAAACGCTTCGAAAAATGCACCTGCGTTCGGTCCGCTTGCACGAATGCCAGTTTCGTCAGCGCCTATCCAAGGGACAAGCGTGCAAAGGAAAGTCGTTTCGGTGAGCAATGCCAAAAAACCAATCCCTGCAGCGTGGCTGAAAAAATGCTCTTGCATAATATCAAAGAATCCATGCACGCCGATGTCGTCCGGTTCGTTGGCTATGGCAGCTCTCGTCAGCGCTGCTTTCTCCTGCAAATCCACACCCAACTTCCTGTAGACCACGCCAAACATCGGAAAATTTTCCTCTAAAATAAGCATCATGTAATCGAAGTCGTACAAAAAGTCATCCCGGGCAAGTAGTGCTAGGTCAACAACGGCTACCGTTTCAGGCTGCCCCATCTCGGGCTCGGGTTCGCTTGGTGCTTCGGCTGCGCCGCTTGGCTCTGCCGCTTCTTCCTGTGGGTAAGGGTTTTCAATTAACGCTAAATCATCGCCGCCGGGCGAACAGGCATACAGTGTAGCGAGCGCAGCTATGCTTAACAGCAAGATTATAGTCTTTTTCATTCTTTGCAATTCCTTTCTTATGAGCTGTTTGTACTGTTCATAAGAATAGGCGATTCTTTCCCACCAGGCAATGCATAGCTGCTGAATTATACATTTGAGGCGCTGAAATGTCTCATATATAGGGTGCGGGCCAACAACCGCAAATCCCTTTCCCATTATGCCCTGAGTCGGCACGAATCCCCGCATTAGAGCCTGGAAGGCAGCAAATTTGGCGTGAATGGGCAAGATGAACCATTTGCGCCAAATTTAACACCATTTGGGGACTTTTTTACACACGGCATAGTTTTTCTGCTATGCTTATTTCAGCTTAACAAAGCAGAATGTAAGAAATCGAGAAGAATTTTTGGATTGGAGGACAACATGTATTTATTAGGCGCTCTGAAGAGCATTGCTCGTAACAAAGTTAGGAACGTAATCTTTGTACTTGTTTTGACTGCTATTGTCGCAGCGGCGACTACAGCTCTTACCATAAGAAGCACCGCATCTTCTGCTATTGCCGATTACCGTGCCCAGGGTGAAAGTCAGGCTAGGATTGTGCGCGACGTTGCGGCAAGTCGTGCTAGGTACAACATTCCACATGGGACACCTGTGACCCCTGCTGTGATACTTCCTCCTGAGCAAGTTGTCGCCTTTGCTCAATCAGAATACCTTTATCGCTACGAGATTACGACAATGATGTTCGGAGGTAGCAATGACATAGAAGCCATTGGTGAAGCGGCCCTGCTTGAGACGGCACATTTAGCCCCCCTACCCGATATTGAGATTATGCCAAAATTCCGTGTCCTGGGCGGCGTGTGGGATGAATTTGAGACAGGGGAACGTGTGCTTTTTGACGGCCGGATGCCGCAGATAGCTGGAGAAGCGATGATTAGCCAGGAATTGGCAGAGCTAAACGGGTTTGTTATCGGGGACATAATTACAGTGACTGCTTACAGCAGGATGCAAAACGAAGATGTGCCACTGCTTGTGCCGGTCACTCTGACCATAAGCGGAATTTTCTATGACAATACAGAGATAGAGGTGCCGGCAGGTTTTGCTATTACCATTGAAACCAACCCTCAACTTAATCGCAAGAATGAGATACTTACAACTGCGGACACTCTGCTAGATTCGGCGGCGGGTCACCCAGATTCGCGCGCTTTTAGAGTTATAACGCTAAGCCCGGTGTACTATCTGCGCACTCCTGCGCATCTGCCCTATTTCGAGGCGGAATTGCGGGAGAAGGGGCTGGATGACCTGTTTCTACTGTATACAAGCGAAACCGCATTCAATGCAACCGTGGAACCATTGGAGGGGCTGCGCTCTGTATTATTTACTTTTGTGATTGTTGTGCTGGTTTTGGGGGCAATTATACTTGTTATATTATCAAGCATATCCATCCGCAAACGCAAATATGAAATCGGAACTTTGCTTGCAGGTGGGATAAAGAAAGGAAAGGTTGCAAGAAGCTCTATATATGAGATTGTGGTGCTGACGGCGATATGTTTAGGCTTGGGTATTGCAGCGGGAACTATGGTTGCACAGCCGGTTGCGGACAACCTTCTGCGGCAGCAAGTTGAAATTGCTGAAAGCGCAGCGCACCCAGTGCCGGTTGGGCCGGATGAGTTTATGAGACGCCTCGTTATGGGGCCCATGAATGCACCCGAAGGCGAACGCCTGTCTGAAATTAATGTCAGCTTGGACGTTGAAGTTGTGATTCAGATTACAGCGATTGCATTGCTGCTTGCCTTCATCGCAGGCACTATTGCGCTTGTGAATATTGTAAGATATGAACCAGGTGCACCTGCCTAATCCAATTCAACACATCTAAACTCAGGAGCCGAGCCATTCCGGCGCGGCTCCTCCCCCCAAACATGCTTTAAACAGTGAGCATAGGAATCAGTATGTACGTTTCAAAGACCCCATTAGCGTGTTTCCGCAACACGTGCCCATTATATTTGCTAACTACCGAATCCACGTGCCCCAGGCCAATGCCGTGAAAGTGTGCGTCCTTGTTGGTTACATAGCGCTTTCCAATGGCAATAATCTCTCCACTATAGCTGTTGCATATTGATATAGCTAGGTTCTTACCCCTTATCAACAACGAAAAATCGATGAATTTCCTAGCATCGTCGCCCATGTGAATGCACGCCTCTATCGCATTGTCAAGCAAATTCCCCACAATTGCGCATAAGTCGTTATCTTCGACATGGTTGCTTTCCGGGTATACAGCCTGAATATTGACTTCAATGCCTTGCGAACTTGCAAACCATAGCTTCGAGCTGGCAACTGCATCAAGCACCAAGTTGCCTGTATTCAAAATCTCAGCCCTGCGATCGACTATAGGCCTCATCGTCCTGAGAAACCTAAGCGCATCGTCTTTACTTCCTTTTTCAAGCAGCATTTGCAGAGCAATTAGGTTGTTGCTGTACTCATGCCGCCATACGCGGATTTCCTGATGTGTGGCATTTATCTCTTTGTAGTGGTCACTTTCCATTTCAAAACGTTGAAGCTCCGTCCATAGTCTTATGCCATTGGCCTCCTCTCGGGTAAGAATTTCGTGAAGCAGGAGTGCAGAGAGCAGAATCGCCAACAGAACTACGGAGAGCCACAAAAAAGCCCTGTTCAAGTTGTAATCAAAGCCATGGACATTAGCAAAGATTATCACTAGGCAGGCGAAGAGCAAAACTATCATCAAAGAAAATAAAATTGTAGATTTTCTCTTGAACGCCTGGATGCTAAGGCGTTTTCTTGCAAATACGAAGCAAGACAAAACTTGCAGCGTCTTTACTATGATGATGGCAAGAAGCCGGGTAACGTCTTGATACAAGATTGTGTGTGCTACGTCGCTATTTGTCAGAACTGAAGCGATGCCTGCCCCTATTAGTGTGGTGACTGCAAATAAAGCAAGCAGGAATACTAAGTTAAGAACTTTAGGAAGCAGTCCCCCTTGCTTTGAATAGCATAGGTATGACAGCATAAAAACGACTACCGCTGCTTCATAAATGCCGATGGGAAATCCTAAGAACACTGAAGTCAGCCCGAACGCAGACAGTGCCAGCCATACTGCTATGCCAGGAAGTATAGTATCGCGCTTTGAAACGAACCTTCTGCTTAAGAAGTACACAAATGCGAGGTTTTCTACAGCCACAGCAAAAACTTCTATAACAATCCACTCAAGCGCCATATGCTAAATCCCAACACTAAGGTGCAAAAAAGCATCATTTGCAGCTTTGGAGCTTTTTCGGCTGATTGGCAGCTTTTCTCCACTGGAAAGAATCAGAGAGTCCTTGTACATGCAGTCAACTTTGAACAGGTTGACTATGTATGAGCGGTGTACCCTGACAAAATAGCTTGGAAGCGCCGCCGTAAGTTCGCTCATTGTTTTTCGAACATCAAAGGCTCTCTCATCCGTGTGGATGCGCGCAGTGTGCGATGAAATAGCGATGTGCGTTATGTCGCCAAGGGCGAGCTTTTGCTGCCCTTCGCCATCGGGGACAAGCATAAATGAGTCTTGATGCGCCCTCCAAATCACATGAGCTTTATCCAATACGGGCATCAGCTTTGAAGGAGACACAGGTTTGATGAGATAGTGCAGGGCATTGACATCATAGCCTTTAAGCACATATTGCTTGAAGCTCGTCACAAACACAATCTGTATATTTGCGTCGTCCTTGCGGATGCAATTCGCCAACTCGATTCCGCTCATAGCCTTCATCTGAATATCGAGAAATGCAAGGTCAAACTGCAATTCCGGCCATGCCATCAAAAATGCCTCCGCACTTTCATAGCAGCATATATCAACATTTACCTTCCGCGTTTTAGACCAATCCTCAATAAACTCATAAATGCGTTTTTGCATGTTTATCTCGTCTTCGCATATGGCGATTTGCAAAGTAATCAACCCCTTAGTCGTTAGTATTAATTAGGTTGGAACGTCAGTATATCATGCGTTGTGGCCTCTGTGAAGCCTATACCATATTCTATCGCATCTGCACCCTCGGCTTAATCAAGTTTTTTGTATGTGCAATCAGCATAGAGAAAGCTGCGATTCCAAGACCTACGAACAGTGTAATGCCAAAGCGTGTGCCACCGGCTATGAGCCATGTCAGGGTAGCAGCTGCCAGAAAGACAGTAAGTGCTGCCATGCGTACGAAAAAGCGAAGCCGTAATCGGTGTTCGCTGCTCATTCCAACATTCACATGTGAAACGGGAGCAACTGCAAAAATTATCAATATGGCAGCAATGCCAGTCGCTGTGGCTGCAAAAGCCTCAAAGATAGGTAATACGGCGTGCATAGTCGCCCACCATCCTATGTACATTATCAAGAAGCAGCGAAAATGTGTTTTTGCGTGATACCCGCCACCGTACGCTTGCATAGGAACTATTGCCAGCATGAGAGCTATACTCTCGGGCACTCTCCCGAAAACCGCCGCAGTTGCAAAAATTATAGCAAGGTTTAATAGCGAAAACAGTATCAGTTCCAGACCATACTCATAAACATCCTTTTCCGACGTCTCGATGACTCCGGACTTGCTCCAACGATTGGTTATTTTTCTAATGAGTATTGACATTGCCCTTCCTCCCTCAAGTAGAAATCAGTGCTGCCACTTAAAATTGACCGCCCATGAAGGTTATAAGGTGTGCCTCCACGGACGGTTTTCGCCTGCGTTAGCTATCTTTCAAGCTTCTTTGGGACTTTTGGCTGATAGATGCCAAATAAGCTTGCCAGCCCCGCACCTTTCACGGCTACGTGCCGCGTGAGCTTTGCGGTTATGCTGCTGAGAATATGCTTTGTATTTTGTTTTTTCATGGTATCCCCTTTCTAGTTTTATGATGGCATAAGCATACCATAAGTGCTAGCAAAAAGGCTGAATTTGTCGTAAGTGGTATCAAATTTGCCGCAAATGGACAAAGCGAGCCGTTTGCGGCAAATTTTAGAGCCATTCGGGACTTTTTTCACATAGAGCATAATTTTTTCTGCTATGCTTATTCCAGCTTCACAAAACAGAATTAAGAAATGTAGGGGGGAGACAACGATGCCAAGTGATGTAGTTTTCAAAACTTTCCGAACGTACAAGCACCCATATGTATACGACAGGCACACAAATTCACTTATCAGGCTGTCGGAAGACGAGTACAGTGAACTGACGCAGGTGGAGAAGGGCGAAATGCCCGCCGAGCGGAGTTCGGTCATCCGGAAATATCAGGAACAGGGGATGTTCATGCCTAATATTGTGGAGAGGATTGAGCATCCTGGAACAATAGTTGTAGAGCACTACTTGAAGGCAAGAGTAAAGCAACTGACGCTGCAGGTCACCCAGCAATGTAATCTGCGTTGTGAATATTGTATTTACTCTGGTGTCTATAATACGAGGACGCATTCCAACAAACGAATGAGTTGGGAAACCGCAAAAAAGGCAATTGATTTTTTCATAGCACGTACTACGGAACTTGCAGAAATTACAATCGGGTTTTATGGCGGAGAGCCGTTGCTTGAACTTGATTTGATAAAGAGATGCGTCGAATATGCAAAAAGCAAAATCGAGGGGAAGGCAATTAAATTTAATGTATCAACTAATGGGACCCTGCTGGTAGATAACGTAGTAGACTATTTGGTTAAGAACGACTTCCTGCTGAGCGTCAGCCTAGACGGTTCAAAAGAAGAACATGACGTAACTCGGAAGTTTGAAAATGGCGAAGGCTCATTTGACATAATCATTGGCAACATGGAACGGCTGCGAATCAGGTATCCCGAATATGACAAAAAAACTTCTATTATGTCAACGATTAACCCGCACGCTGATTTGGGCTGTACTTTAGAATATTTCAGCACCGATGAGCTTTTCAATGATAAACATGTCATATTCAATCAGATGAATGAGACCGGGTTGGACATGGCGCTAAATTATGACAAAAGGCATTTTGAAATTAGAAATTATGAGTACATAAAAATGCTATTTGCTTCGATTGGAAAATTAGAATTGAGCACTATCGCAATGTTTGGAGCCGGAGCCTAGGCTAACTAACTGCATTTGATAGTGATGCCCTGTCGGAAGGGGCAATGCCCCTTCCGAGATATTGTAACAGAGAGAGGAGGATTATTATGCGCAATTTTAGCAAGGCACAGAGGGCAGCCCAAGCGGCGTTGGTTTTGGCGTTATTTCTGCTTGGCGCGCTGATTCTTGCGGCCTGCTCGCAAAATGGGGCTGATGATTTGGCCTACGCTGAGGCCTATGCTTATGCAGGCGCAAGCACAGAGGATAAGCAAGAATACATAAGCGCAGAAGAGCTGGAGCGCGCCCGACGCTGGACGCACGATATCAACCAGTTTCGCGAGCATATACTTTCTGTACACCCAAAATTCACCGACGCCTCCATTATGCATTTGCCGACAAATATAGAAATGGGCAGGGGCATTAATGAGAGGATTGCAGCCCTGCTCGGTGAAGTATCTGCCCTGAGCGACTTAGAGATAAAGGCTGAGCTGCAGTACACGATGGCAATCACCAGGGACAACCATTCGGTTTTTCTCTATTTCTTTGACGCTGATTCATACCCGCTCCGCTTCCGGTGGCTTGCCGATGGGTTCTACCTTATAGAAAGCCATGAGAGGTATGCAAGTGCGCTCAACCACAGGTTGGTTGCGGTAAACGGCGTCCATTGGGAGGACCTGCTCCATAAGATAATAAATTTCATGGGCCCTGAGAACATCTATGGCGCCAGAGCCTTGTTCGAGATGTTGGGCATTTCCCCGGAAGTGCTTATGGCGCTCAGGATTTACGACGAAAATGGGACTGTTATCACTCTTGAGGACGGGTACGGCAATCAGCGGGAGCTAACCCCCACAGGGGCATACATGAGAGGTTCGAGGGGGGATCTTGCTCTTGCGTCGGTTGCGCTGGTGGATGACCGCATAGAGGGAGAGCTGCCGTTGTTTTTTCAAAATCGTGAGCTCCCCCACTGGCATGCCTTCTTGGAAGACAGCGGGATTTTGTATGTGCGGTTTAATGAATACACACTGGACGTAGATGTGGAGTTGGGCCGGGTATACGTCTTTGAAAATGCAGTGAGGGACACAGTCGGGGAAATCAGTGCCTGCGCTGTGGTTGCTGTGGTAATAGACGCAAGAGATAACCCTGGCGGAGCAATTGTGCATCACCATCTTTTTAGGTTTCTTGTGGATAGCGCGCCGCCGGATATGATTTTTTATTTCGTTAACGAGGGATCGGGCTCCGCCTCACTCGACGCCGCCGCAACACTGTATAACTGGGGGGCGACAATCATAGGCCAGCCATTGGGGCAGGCGCTGGAGTTTTATTTCGGCGATGGAGCGAGTGAGATCATAACGCTGGATTACTCAGGGCTTGAAGTGCGTGCATCCAATGCAATACTCTCAATCCGTGAGCGGCATGGGATTGAGTCCGACGACAATGTGTTTCGCCCGCATGTGCTCATAGAGCATACCATCGATGATTGGGTCAACAACCGGGACCCATTGCTTGAATATGTCCTTGAGTTGCTTGGACGTGATTAAAATATTAATTGGAGGTTGAGTATATGAAAAAGCTTTTAGCTGTATTACTATGCATCGCCGCACTTGCGATGCTCGTCGCCTGTTCACAGGAAGAGGATTTGGCGCAAATGGGAGACATTTATCAGCAGGACGAAACTCCTGATGGGGCAGAGGCAGATACTTTCTACGAACCCGACGAATCCGACGAACCAGACGGACCCGAGGTGAGCCAAGCTGAGGAGGTTGTGGCTGTCGACCTGTCGCTGCTGACTTGCGAAGACTTTTTGTACGACGTCGATTACATGATGCAGATACTTGAAGAAAACTTCCCGATGTTCGGCGTGGCATACAGGCGTTTTGGTGTTGATTTGCGAGAAAAAGCCGAGCTGACGAGAAATGCCATAGCAGATGTGGAGGGCGATATAAGCGTGCATGATTTTTTCGACATTCTGCAAGAATATTTCTTCTCTCCGGCCGCCGGCATCGGCTTTTTGGAGCTGATTGATGAAAGCGGACTTGCCCGCGCGTTGATTAACTGGATAGGTTCTGATGAAGCAGGTTTTCGGATGACTCCGCATGTCAGCACACTGTTTGATGCCTTTACGCGAGCGGAGAGTGTTGCGTTTTATGGGTCATTTATGTACGGGGGCAGAGTAATTGAGATAGATTTCGCTGCTCTTGCGCAAGCCCTCGCAGAACCTGGCGACGAGGCGCTCAGGACGGAGATTATAGCCGACGGCACGGTGGCCTATATACGTTTCCCGTCTGCGATGATAGGTGATGGCGACGATTTGCATATTCGAGAATTTATGGATGAAACAAATGATTTTGACCATTTGATTTTGGACTTTCGCAGCGTCCGAGGAGGAATGCTTGAACCCCGAAGCGCTTGGACTCTTTTTGTAAATAACCTGCTGCTGCCAAATCTTGCTGAAAATGTGTATGAACATGCATTTATGTTCCTCAGCGACGGCGAGCATAGCCAGCCGACTAGGGATTCTTTGGCTCTCGGAAGCTTGCCGTTTGGAATGTTCGTTGACATTGGCATAACTGCGGATATGCCGCTTTTAAATTCGGGCGACTTGGAGTTTTTTGACCATGCATTTGAGTTTGAGTTCCCATTGCGCCCTCCTGTTATGGCAGAGGCTTTTGACGGCACTTTATGGTTGCTGCTGGAAAGCAGCGGAGAACTCATAACTGAACTTGTTGCGTGGTACGCAATAGAATCCGGGCAGTTCATAATTGTTGGGGAGGCTGTAGGGGGGAGAGGCCGCGCCGGAAGAGCTCCTGTGTTTGGATTTTGCCATGTGTCCCTGCCTAATTCAGGCATCATTGTCAGGTATGGCGCGGCATATCTTACCGACCGGTACGGCCGTAATTTGGAAGAGGCTGAAACTATTGCGCCCCACCACTTCAACCGCGACGGCATGGATGCGCTGGAGACTGCGCTGGCGCTGATAGCCGAGGGGCGTTATTAGGGTTGGCGGTTGGACTATTTTGCGTTTTATAAACGACCTAGCTGCCGCCACATCCTTGTTAGGCGGCAGCTTTGTTGCTATGGGCAATCAAGTCGGGGAATATTACCAAGTTGCATATACCGTAGTTGACCCTGATGGCAAGACGCTAAGGCGTGAACTAGCTCCGCTTGAAGCAATAAAAGATCACAATCCGAAATTTTTGTTGACGATGGATCATACTCCTCTGACCTTACACAATGGAATCAAGCAGCTAAATGTGCTGGACTGGCTGTTGTCTTAAAATGCACAGCAATAATATTGAGGTGCAATGGATGTTCCTGTTGTGATATGCGAATCAGGATGGTATAATGTAAGCGTTAAGAGAAAAAAGCCACTACCCCAGAGGTTATACCATTCAGGAGGAAAACCAAATGCAGAAAAGATATCCAGCCGAGCCGTTTCGCATCAAATCAATTGAATATGTGAAAATGCTGACTCGTGAGGAACGTGAGAGGGTAGCCGCAGAGGCAGGCTACAACACGTTCCTCATCAATTCTGAGGACGTATATATCGACCTTCTCACAGACTCCGGCACGAATGCAATGAGCGACAAACAGTGGGCGGGAATGATGATGGGCGATGAAGCCTATGCGGGAAGCCGCAACTGGCTGCATCTTGAATCGACTATAAAGGAGCTGTTTGGCTTTAAGTATGTAGTCCCCACCCATCAGGGGCGGGGCGCTGAAAACCTGCTCAGTAAAATCGCGATAAAGCCGGGTCAGCTCGTTCCGGGAAATATGTACTTTACGACCACTCGCTACCATCAGGAAGCCAACGGAGGGGTTTTCAAAGACATCATCATAGATGAGGCACATGACCCCGTTGCCGACTTGCCGTTTAAAGGGAATGTCTGCCTTAGAAAATTACAGGCGCTTATCGACGAGCACGGAGCCGATAAAATAGCCTATATCTGCGTGGCTATAACCGTCAACCTCGCAGGGGGGCAGCCTGTGTCGATGCAGAATCTGCGCGAGACCTCCGAGCTATGCAAGAAGCATGGAATCAGGGTGTTTATGGACGCCACCCGCTGCGTTGAAAACGCCTACTTCATAAAGGAGCGTGAACCCGGATACGAAAATAAGACTATTCAGGAAATCGTGCTGGAGGAGTTTAGCTATGCCGACGGCTGCACGATGTCCGGCAAAAAGGACTGCATCACCAACATAGGCGGCTTCCTCTGCCTCAATGATGAGGATTTGTTCACGGAGGCGAAGGAACTGGTTGTTGTGTTCGAGGGCATGCCTTCATATGGCGGCATGACGGGGCGAGATATGGAGGCTATGGCGATTGGAATTAAGGAGTCCCTGCAATATGAGTACATTGAGCATCGTATTATGCAGATACGCTATCTTGGCGATCGCCTTGTCGAAGCGGGCGTGCCGATAGTGCTGCCAATAGGCGGGCATGGCGTGTTTCTCGATGCGACGCGCTTTTGCGAGCATCTGCCAAGGAAGCAGTTTCAAGCGCAAACGCTTGCGGCGCAATTATATATCGAATCCGGGGTTCGCTCTATGGAGAGGGGGATAGTGTCCGGAGGTCGCGACAAGGTTACTGGGCTTGACCATGCGCCTAAGCTGGAGACTGTCCGCTTGACTGTGCCGCGCCGTGTTTATACTTATGCACACATGGATATTGTCGCCGATGCGTGCATTGATTTATACAAGAACAGAAAGAGTATCCGGGGGCTCAAATGGGTCTACGAGCCGAAGCAGCTGCGATTTTTCACCGGGCGCTTTGAGCACGTGTAGCAGACGGTTACAAAACGGCAACGGCGTTTGCTGTGCTGGGCTTTTGGAGGTGCCCTTGATACATTTCTGATGCTATCCCCCGGTATAATGCTTTCAATTCACAGATAAAGATGTGATTTCAAAGATGTGCCGGGGGTGTTTATGAATAAATCCAACACTAAAGATTGGCCTTTTAAGCGGCGGCTGTCAATTATGATAATGGCCGCCATTTTTGTTGTTCTTGTTAATGGCGCTGCACTTAGGTTAATGCTGCTCCGGGCTTCTCACATGCGTATAATTTTTTCCCTAGTTTTTGGCATGTCCGTGATACTGGTTACTTTCTTAGGCTTGTGGGTACTTGGGGCGTCTGGGAGATTTTCTCGAATTGCCAAGGTGCTTCGCCGGTGCTTCATCGTTTGCCTCGTTGTTGGATTTGCGGGGTTTCTTGTATTCTTAGGCCTGATAGTATCGGGTGCGCACACTGAAGAGGCTGATGTAGACGTGCTGATAGTTCTGGGAGCCGGGCTTCGCAACGACGCACCAAGCTCGGTTTTGCAGACAAGGCTGGATGCGGCAATCCGATACCTGGAAACGCGTGAGGGTGTCCCGGTGATTGTTTCAGGAGGGCTGGGGAGAGGCGAGGCGATAACCGAAGCGGAGGCGATGTTTAGGTACCTCAGCGCAAGGGGGATTGACGAAAGCCTTATATGGAAGGAGGGGGCGTCAACAAACACCCATGAAAATGTGTTTTTCTCCCGGGACCTGATGAAGGAGAGGGGGATGGATGTTGAAAATGTGAAAGTCGCAATCGTTTCAAACGAGTTTCATCTATTCAGGGCGAAGCTGATTGCAGGGAATGCAGGTTTCGACGCTGTGGGCGTAGCGGCGCAGACGTCCAGCGCCATGTTGCGCACCCTGTACTTTTTCCGAGAAGCATTTGCATTGGCGAGCGAAATATTGCTGTAAAACCGAAGCGCCCGCACCTTGCGCCACGCACCACTAGATATTCCCAAGTCTGAACATTTCCATCATCTCTGCAGTCAAAGCGATGTCGCTTATTGCCGGGGGGATGTCTTTGCGCTTGAGCCACGAGGCTTCGGAGAGTTCGTTCTCGTCCAGTGAGATGGCGCCGTCGCCATCAAGTTCACAGAAGAAGCCCGCTAGGAGAGTCCCTGTGAAAGCCCATGGCTGGCTCTTGTAATATCTTATGTTCTTGACATTCACGCCGGTTTCTTCAAAAACCTCCCTGCGTACGCAGTCCTCCAGCGACTCGCCGATTTCGACGAAGCCTGCAATCAAGGCGTAGCGGCGGTATGGGTGGTTTTTATAGCGCGTCAAAAGCAAATGCTCGCCGTCCGTGACTGCCACTATAACGCAGGGCGATATCTTTGGGTATTCGATTAACCCGCATTTGGGGCAGAAGCAGGCTCGCTCAGTTTCAGACAACGCCATGCCTGTTCCGCACTTGCCGCAAAATTTCCTGTCGGCATACCATCCGCTCAAATGGCGCGCCGTCACTATTGCAAAGGCGATGTACCGTGGGCCTATCTCCCGAAACAGCCCATATTCTCGCATTTCATAGCCTTTAGGCGGAGTGAAAGAATTCTTGTCACCCTGCTCAGCCAAGAAAAAGCGTTCGTCGTCGATTGAGAATAAATAAATGAATGTTTGGCTGCCTTTATCCGAAAGCTCGCCGAATGCGGGAAGCTTAGCGACGTCGCCTTCAAGGCGGTAGCAAACCAAGTCGCCATCAAAAGCAATTATGCTGTCATGCTCCCTTGGTTCGCAATTAAAAAAACCGACAGTGTAGTTCTTCGGCTGTATTTCGTGAATCATTATATGTCTCCCAACCTGCAAAGGTCAATCCAGTGTCCTTTAACATAATAGCAAATTTGGGCGGGAAAAACAACAAATTTGATTCGCCGAGCTTGACAAATTTCTTGTGGTCATGTATAGTTGCGTTGTTAATTTAAAGGTGCGCTGACTTGCGCCGTTGCGTGGCGGTGCCACAGTGAATGGCGGCGCTTAAGTGTACACCGGACGTTGCTGTTCGGCGCGTGAGCGGCGCGGGATGCCGCTTTTTTGTATGGGGTTTTCATTTTGTGTCAAGGGGAAAGGGATGCTGTCAAAACGTTTGGAGGATTATATCGAGAAGATTGTGCTTCTTGACGAAAAGGCTATGGAGTGCGCGCGGGAGCGTCAATCGGTGCTGGCAAAGCCGCCCGGGAGCTTGGGAAGGCTGGAGGAAATATCCATACAGCTTGCAGGCATCAGCGGAGGCATGTTCTACGACACAAGTAAGCGTTGCGTTATCATTATGTCGGCGGATAATGGCGTGTTTGAAGAAGGGGTCGCCGCAACGCCGCAGTCGGTGACTTATTCGCAGACCGTTAATTTTGTGAGAGGCATTCCGGGCGTGGCTGCAATTGCAAAGCAGTTTGCTGCCGACCTAATTGTGGTGGACGTGGGGGTAAACGCAGACATTGACCATCCACTGATAAGAAATAGGAAAATCAGAAAGTCAACTTGGAATATTGCCAAGGGTGACGCTATGACATATGACGAGGCCGTGCAGGCCATTTTGATTGGCATCGAAACTGCGGTTGAGGCAGTGGAGGATGGATACACACTCTTTGGGGCAGGCGAGATGGGCATAGCCAATACGACAACATCGGCGGCCGTTTTAAGCGCATTGACAGGATTATCGGCAGAAAAAGCCGCAGGGAAAGGCGCAGGGCTGTCGGACGAGGCGTACAAGCATAAGATTCATGTCGTACGCTCGGCAATCGAGAGGAATAGGCCGGATGCAGGCGACCCGATTGATGTTTTGGCCAAGGTCGGAGGCTTTGATTTGGCTGCGCTTGCCGGAGTTTTCCTTGGGTGCGCTTTTATGAAAGTCCCTGTTGTAATAGATGGATTTATCTCGATGGTTTCAGCTCTGGCTGCCGCTCGAATCCAGCCGCTTGCGAAGGAATATATGATTGCGTCCCACGCATCATTTGAGCATGGGTTTGTCCATGCTGCGCAGGCGCTCGGGGTTGAGCCCTGCTTGAATCTAAACATGCGCCTGGGTGAGGGGAGCGGATGCCCGATAATGTTTGCGGTCATTGATGCAGCATGTGCCGCCATGCGTGACATGGGCACATTCGCCGAGGCGGAGATAAATGATGAATATGTCGAAGAGCTTAGGATAGGGGATAAGTTTACGGTATGATGCGGAGGCTGTATGAGGATTTTCGTTTCCGGCGGATGCAAGAATGGGAAGTCGTTTTATGCGCAGCGGCTGGCGAAAGACGCCGCGGGAGGGCGTCCGCTTTACTACATAGCGACTATGCGGCCCGTTGACGCCGAGGATGATGAGCGTATAGCCAGGCATAGGGGCGAACGGGATGGCTGGGGTTTCATTACTGTTGAGCAGCCCAACCGGATTGAAGAGGTATTGCAAAAATGCGATATCGGCGGATCTTTTCTTTTGGACAGCCTGACGGCACTGCTTGCCGATGAAATGTTCCCCCACGGCGGAAATGTGGATGAGGCGGCGGCTGACAGGGTAATTGGAGGGCTGAGGCAAGTTATTGAAGCGGTTGACAATATAGTGATTGTCTCGGATTATATATACGGCGATGCAATCATTTTTGACCCTCTGACGGAGCTGTACCGCAAGTCGCTTGCAAAGGCTGACAGGGAGGCGGCGAGGCTCTGCGACGTGGTTATTGAAGTTGCGTATGCGGGCATAACCATTCATAAGGGCGGAGAACTCTATGAAGAGCGTGTTTAAAGGCCTATATATGTCATTCGGCATGTTTTGCACTATTCCGCTGCCGCGGGCTGGTTATTGGGACGAATCGGGCGCAAAGCATATGATAGCTTGGTTTCCCCTGGTTGGGGCGGTTATTGGAGTCCTCTGGTGGGCGGCGGCAAAGGGTTTTGACGCCCTCCTTTGGACGAGATGGAATGCCGAGCCTTTGCTGGCAGGGGCGCTAATGCTGGTGCCGTTTTTCTTCTCCGGACTTATTCACCTTGATGGATATATGGATACCAGCGATGCAGTATTGTCGCGCCGCCCGCTTGAGGAGAAGATGCGCATTCTCAAAGATTCGCATGTGGGCGCTTTTGCCGTCATTATGATTGTGGCGCTGTTTATTTTGCTTTATGCCGCTGCACTTTCAATTTTACAGCGGGGTGAGCGCCTTGCTTTGCTTATTGTAATCCCAATTGTTTCACGCTGCTTTTCGGCGCTGTCTGTTTTGTGCGTCAGGCCGATGAGCTCGGAGGGGTATGTAGGCATTTTTAAGCCGGAAAAACCTGTGCCGCACAGGGTTATGGTGGTTGCATTTGCGGTTTTGGCATTTGTGTCGGCATGGCTAATTGCCGAATGGATTGGTGTTACGGTTGCGGCGGCGGTGGCTCTGGGCTTTTCTGCGGCGATGCTGTATGCGCTCAAGAGCTTTGAGTTCAAAGGCGTCTCGGGCGACTTGGCGGGATTTTCGCTGGTTATAAGCGAGTTGTGCGGACTTATTGCGCTGGCAATCATCTGAGGCTGCCTTGGGCAGGGGGGAGGTGCTGTATTTTGATTCTAATATTCGGCGGGGCATATCAGGGGAAGCTGGACTATGCCACCCAGAGGTTTGACTTAACGGAAAACGATATCTACCGATGCCGTGAGGATATCGCCGATGTGCCAAAGCACGGAGCTAGGCTTGTCAATGAGCTGGACAAATGGATTTTCGCACTTGTCAAAGCGGGGCATGATTCCAACGGAGCGGTCAAGCGGTTAGTAGCTGATAATGCAAACTTGATTGTGACCTGCAACGATATTTCTTGCGGGGTGGTTCCGGTTGACCCCATACAGAGGGCTTGGCGGGAGGCTGTAGGCAGGGCGCTTGCGATGATTGCTCGAGAGTCGGAGGAAGTGGTTCGGCTTTTTTGCGGGATTCCGACTAAGATAAAATGACTGCTGCGCAGTCGTTTATGGCGGCCTCCAAAATGTCGCTCCCGGATTCGCCGAAACCGCAGCACATGACACAATAGAGGTGGGTAATCAGTGAGAGTGAAGGTAATTATAACCGTTACATGCGCCTTGGCAGTGATTGTGCTGGGCGTTGCTTTTGGCAGCGTTTGGATACCGCCCGGGGTTATTTGGGAAGTAATCACCTACAGGATAATGGGCACGGAACTGCCTGAGCATGTAAGCCAGGCTGCGGTTGCGATTGTATGGAACTTGAGGCTTCCGCGCACTTTGCTTGCGTTTGTCGTGGGCGCTGCGCTTTCTGTCAGCGGCGCTGTTATGCAGTCGGTGCTGCGCAACCCGCTTGCTTCTTCGTACACGCTGGGCGTCTCGTCAGGCGCTTCGCTTGGTGCAGGCGTAGTTATCCTCTATGGTGTGACCATCCCGCTCTTGGGCGCAATGTCGCTTCCACTCTTGGGGTTTGCTTTTGGATTGGGCACGATTGTTTTGGTGATATCGTTTGCCTCGCGCATAGATGGGCGGATGGAAAACAATACGATAATACTGACAGGAATGGTTTTTTCACTGTTCGTCAATGCCTTGACTACATTGCTCTCGGCGCTTCAGAGGGAGCATCTTCAAAGGCTTGTTTTATGGCAGATGGGAAGCTTTTCCATGCGTGATTGGCAAGCTGTTTTTATCCTTGCCCCCATAGCGATAACAGGTGCGCTTTTTGTCGCCCACTATAACAGGGAGCTGGATATGATGACCTTTGGCGAGGAACAAGCGAAGACGATGGGCGTAAATTTAAAAAGGGTTAAATGGCTCCTGCTTATAGTCGCAGCGGCTATTACGGGCAGCTCCGTCGCCTTTGTTGGTGTGATTGGTTTTGTTGATTTGGTTGCGCCGCATATTGTCAGGCGCATTTTTGGTGTGTCGCACAGGTATGTCGTGCCTCTGTCGGCTGTATTCGGGGGGGCTTTTATGGTTCTTTGCGACCTTGTCGCAAGGACGGTTGTTTCGCCATCTGAGCTTCCGGTCGGTGCGGTTTCGGCGCTTGTCGGCGCACCGTTTTTTGCCTACATATACTTCGCTCGGAGGACGAGGAGCGCATGAGGTGTGGATTATGCTGACTGTAAATAATGTTTCGGTAGGTTACAATGGGGTGGACGTCGTCAAGGGGGTTTCATTTTGTGTTGGGGATAATGAAAATCTGTCCATTATCGGGCCGAATGGGTGTGGGAAGACGACTCTGCTCAGGGCGATAGCGAATATTTTGCCATATAAAGGCGATATCGATATAGATGGGAAGCCGCTCAGAGGGATGAAGCATAAAGAAATCTCCCTGAGGATTGCGATGCTGAGCCAGTTGTCGGGGATTTATTTTCAATATAGCGTGTACGAGACGGTGATGATGGGGCGCTACTTGCATATAAAGGACAAGCTTCTGGGGCTTCCTTCAAAGGAGGACAAGGCGTGCGTGATGAGCTGCCTTGAGGCGGTGAATTTGGCAAGCCACGCAGACAGGGCGATAACTGAGCTTTCGGGCGGACAACTTCAAAGGGTGTTCCTGGCGCGCACGCTCGCCCAGTCGCCTGATTTAATTTTGCTCGACGAGCCAACGAACCATCTTGATTTGAAGTACCAAATCGAGCTTATCGATTATCTGAAGGATTGGGCGGAGGATGGCGGGCGCTCGGTTATCGGCGTGATGCACGACATTAACCTTGCGATGAAGCTGAGCGACAACATAATGATTTTGAAGGGCGGTGGGGTCAAGGCAATAGGAAAAGCCGACGAGGTTATTACGGACAGCATCCTGGAAGACGTCTACGAAATAGATGTTGCAGGCTATATGAGGCAGTCGCTGAAACGGTGGGAGGCTATTCGGTGATTTGGAAGTTAGTGAAAGGAAAAATAATGCTAAATATTGATAATGTTTGTTATTCTTACAAGAACAGTGATAGGAATGTGCTCAAAAGTGTTTCAGCAAATTTTGAAGGCGGAAAACTGCAAGCGATAGTCGGCCCGTCGGGCAGTGGAAAGACTACGCTTCTATCAATCATGGCAGGCCTTGACAGACCAAAATCAGGAAATGTAACAATTGATGGCGACGACCTTGCCACAATGGATTTGGACAAGTACCGCCGCGAACGTATATCAATGATATTCCAAGCTTTTCAGCTTTTTCCGCTTCTGACGGTGATTGAAAACGTCTGCTATCCGATGGAGCTAAACGGAGTGAAGCGCAAAGATGCTCAGGTTCACGCAAGCAAGCTTCTCGAAAGTGTTGGTATTGATGAAGGTAAACACAAGCGCTACCCAGCAAATTTATCAGGAGGCGAACAGCAGCGCATTGCGATTGCGAGGTCGCTATCTTCCGATGCGAAGATCATACTGGCAGATGAGCCGACGGGAAATTTGGACAGGGAAAACGGAGAGGCCGTAATCGGAATACTCAAAAAACTCGCACACGAGGACGGTTACTGCGTTGTCATTGTAACGCACAATTTGGATATTGCAGGCATGTCAGATGTCGTTTTTCGTATGTCTGATGGGGAGCTTGTAAAGTGATTTAGAACGAAGAAAATGAGCATAATGCAAACAAACACAAAGAGTAGAATGCTGTCGTGCCTTTGAACGACTACGATGCCAATAGTCGCTATTCAGCGGAGCTAAATCGCCAGACCCCGCATAAATACCGGGCTCTGGCGGAGTTACTTCCAATTTACGGCAACATTCTGTAAGTGCCTGCACACGGATAGTTGCTTTTTCATTTTTTTGTTGTGTTCAATTGGGGGTTGTGATATTATACAAAAAACGGCAATAATTAAACAAGAGGTTAGTGAAAATGGACGGAGAGTTGGCAGTTTTGATTGTCGAGGACGACCCGGAAGCTAGCGAGGCTTTTTTGAATTACCTCAGCTCCGTTGAGGATGTTTGTCTTGTCAGCATCACAGACGATGCCGATAAAGCGTTGGAGTGTGTTAAGGACTTTGCTCCTGACGTTATCATCTTAGATTTAGAGTTGCATCGGGGTAGCGGAAATGGCATTGCTTTTCTTGCGTCGCTGGGAAAAGGGAGTTCTGATATTGCACCGTATGTGGTGGTCACGACCCACAACACCAGCCGCACAACTCATGAGCAGTCGAGGCAGCTCGGTGCTACCTGAAGTCACCGTTGGTTTCTATGGGGGTGAGCCTTTGTTAGAGTTTGAATTGATTAAAAAGTGCGTTGAATACACCAAAAGCATCATCGAAGGCAAAAGGGTGAAATTTAACATGACTACGAACGGCACGTTGATGTCTGACGAAATCATGGATTATCTGTTTGAGAACGAATTCAATGTAATCAAAACGAAACGGTGAATAGATGAGAAAACAAATGTTGAGAAACACGGTTTCTACGGTAGTGTTTGTGGCACTGATACTTGTGGCAACATTTGGATATGTGCTGCGTGCTCTTGAATACATGGTGCTGACCGAAAAAATTGAAGAGTTGGGGAGTGTCTACCGCTCAATAGGATTTTTGCGCGCTAGGGAAAACACCTATCCCATCATACCACAGGATGTTTTTGTTGGAGCTGAGGTCATACGCAACAGCCGTTTTTTGAATTTTGAGGATAGACGGAGAGGCGTAGGTGGCTCTCTAGTTGAAGGACTAAACACGGTCGTTTATCCATGGCCGGATATATTATTGATTTCTTCTCCGATGCCGGAAGACCCATATCGATTCCACGAGCGTGACCATGCCGATCACACAGATGTTTTTTTCTATGGGGAGCTTATTAGGAAGGATTTTGTCAGAGTTGCTCCCGCAGATATAGATGTTTTGCCGCATATTGAGCTTGTTTTTGAGGTTGACTATGTTTTGCATGGGCAACCGGAGCTTGTTGTAGCTGGGCAAGAAATAGTGTTGCGTTATTTTTTGTCGGAGGCTGAGGTGGAAGAAGACGAATCCGCAATAGGCGGGTTGCTGCGAGTGAAACCCACGATAACAAATGTAGACGCTATGAAAGTGGGGCAAAGATACTTTGTAAGAGGTTCATTTTATATCACAGGGGGATTTGGGTTGGGAACACTGGAAACCATCCCGCAGCAGGGCGTGCCTGATGCTGTGTTGACAATGGTGCCGCTGAACTTAGAAATAGACATGATACGGAGGTATATGAGAGCTGAAGGCAGATGGTTTGTGCCTGTGGAAAAAGAGGAATTGGTTGATGCCTCAGAACCGGGTCTCGAGAACTTAAACAGGATTCTCGATAATTTAAGGCATATGCAGAGTTTGGTGCATTTGCGGACTACCATTGATATGTCAGCAATGCCTAATGCACAACAACCAAACCCATCAATTTGGTTGGACAGCGGGCGTTGGATAATGCCTGAAGACAATGTTATAGGTAATCCGGTAGCTGTGGTGCACGCATGGTTTGCGGAAATGAAGGGGGTGGGCTTAGGAGATTCGATTATAGTAGAAGTTCCTAAGGACCAAGTTATTTTGGGAATACACGGCCCGGCAGTATCGAGTGTCCCTGAAATTCTTATTGCGGGTGATTTAAATGGCAGCGACGCAGTTACGATTGATTTGGTCATCATAGGTTTATTTCGCACAGCGAGCGATGTGAATTTCCGGCAACACGATACATGGGCAACAAATTTCATTTATGTTCCTGATGCGGTTATTCCTAGTGGAGTTACATTTTCGCCGAAACCGCAAATTGATTTTACTCTTCTTAAATATGCGTTTCCTAGGTTATTATCATTGCACATGAATATTGAGCAAATGGTAAATGAAAAGGGCGGCAATTTCAATTTCTTGCCACATATATGGTATAGTTTTGTCCTGGAGGATCCAAGGGAAGAACCAGCATTTTTGTTAGAATACAGAGAAATGTTAGCAAGCCTAGGCTTTGACATTTTAATGTTGGAGCAGGGGGCATATGAATTTTGGGCTTTTGCGACACCGATACTACAAGCGATTAGGTTTAATGCGATTGTATCACTGATGGTATTTGTTTTAATTTTGGCATTTATAGCTTTTCTGTACATACGCAGGGAGCGGACAAGCTATGCTATAATGCGGTCTTTGGGAGTGCCAGTAAAGAGTGTGTGCAGGCGACTAATGGTTTCAATTTTTTTTATAAGTCTGCCCAGTATGATTGTCGGAGGAGTAGGTGGCAGATTTGTCGCTTCGCTTTTTGCCTCCAATACCGTCAACCCTTTTGGCGAGATAGTTACGCATGTTCCGATTGATCTGAGCGTGTCCATCCCTTTGGCGTGGTTGCCGGCCTTAGTGGTGATACCATTTGCGGCACTGCTTGCCATGGTTCTTATAGGGGCCGTGCGAATGGGCCGGCGGCCTGTGCTGGAGCTTCTCCAAGGTGCGGCGGGAGGAAGTAGGCGATGACGAGGTTTGTTTGTCGCAACATTGCCCGAGCAAGGGCAAAATCCATGCTCGCTTCCGCAGTAGCGCTGTTTTTCGCAATTGCATTGGCTTTTCTAATCGAGGCGATAAATCGGGTAGGCACCGAGATTGACTACATGTATGACAACATAAGAGTAACTGCGGAAATCAGACAGCTTGACCCGCTGGATAGTGCTTTGGGGAGACAGTTTGGCGAGATAATCCGACCTAGGGCAGTAGAAGGCATTACAGGCAGCGGGTTTGCCCAAAACGAATTCGTCAAGTCTGTCCACAGATGGGCGGTAATCACTCCGGAAGGGAAGGGGGGTGCGTTGTGCGATAATTGGTATGACCACTGGCTGGATTCGGCTGGGGACGATGGCAGCAGGGCTCCCATTTCAGAAACCGATGTGAATGGTTTTGTCGCAGTCAATGACCTGGATTTGTTCCTAGCGGCACGTTCGGGAAACTTGGTTAATCAGATGCTTACCCTTGACTGGCTGATGGATTATTTTGACTTTGATAAGGGAGGCATTGATTGGGAAATGGTCGCCCAGACGGAGCGAGGCGACTTGGAAATCGAGTTCGCCCCGGGATTTGGCACATCGGATTTTGTGTTTTCCGTCGGAGACCCCATTCCGGTCATAATCTCCGGATATACTATGGAGAAACGCAGCTTGCCCCTTGGCGGCACGGCTTTCTTGAGCGCATTAGACCCCGGCCATATGGGCAACTTTCATCTGCACGTTAATTTTACGCATGGGCCTGCCCTGATAATTGGCACTCACAATAACAGGAACCTCCACACACCGCACTTCCGAGATGGGATTATAATGCCGCTGGATGCCATGATGGACTTCCTTGGGCCGATAAGCCGGGTGCGGGTATATGAGTGGGGGTTCACTGATTTTGCTTTCGAGATTGCCCCTGCACACAACAGGGAAATTCTTTATGTGCGGGAGCGACTTGAAGAAATAGTGAGGCAGAGGAATGCGGGCTGGGTGCCTTTGAGCCTAATGATGCACGATGAGGAACTGCGGGTGGTTGTCGGCTCGATGGAGCAGAATTTGTCCTTTTTGCGCCTTCTATACCCTGTGGCTGTCATAGTTTCGATGGCAGTCGGGTTTGGACTGTCGGTGCTGTTGATTATGCAAAACGCAAAAAATGCCGCAATAATGCGGGTGATGGGGGTGTCGAGGCGGCGCACGCAGGCGGTTTTGTGCATTGAACAGCTGGGTGTATGTGTTAGCGGGTTGGCGCTTGGCTTGGCTGTGCCGCCTATGTTCGGATGGAGCATTGGTGCGGCTGTGATGCTTGCGGGGTTGTACCTTCTGGGAACAGCAGCCGGGTCTGCTGCCGGGGCGGCGCTTGTGACGAACCGTCCACCCTTAGAGCTGCTGCAGGTCAAAGAATAGTTTGTATTGACGCACTTCAAGCCTTCAGTTATAGTGAAATTATAATTTTGATTCGCCAGAGAGGGGGTTAAAAATAATGGATAGAGTGCAAACAACTTGCAACTACTGCGCATTGGCGTGTAATTTGGATTTTGAGATTGAGGGAGGCGTCATTGCAAATATTGCTCCGACGCCGGGTTATCCTGTGAATAAGGGGAAGGCCTGTATCAAAGGGCTGTCGCTTGGTAAGCCAGCAATAGCCAATGAGATAAACCCATTGCCTAGGGTTAGGGGCGAAAATGGGGATTTTGGAAGCATGCCTTGGAACGAGGCGTTTGAGCACACAGCCGAAAGGATAAAGCGGATAGTCGAGCAGCATGGCGGAGAGGCTTTTGCGGCAATCAGCACAGGGCAGATGGCGCTGGAGGAAATGGCTTTGCTAGGGCATGTTGCCAGAAATTACCTCAAGTCAAACGTAGATGGGAACACCCGCCTCTGCACGGCCACTGCGGCGGTCGCACATAAGCAGAGCCTGGGCTTTGACGCGCCCGGATACACCCTAAAGGATTTGGAGCTATCCGACACGATAATCTTGATTGGCGCAAACCCGGTCGTAGCCCACCCGATGGCGTGGGAAAGGATAAATGGGAATAAAGGAAAAAAGCTTGTGGTGATTGATGCTCGCAAGTCGGAAACGGCAGCTCATGCAGATTATTTTTACGAGATAAAGCCAAAGGCCGACCTCACTTTGCTTTATACGCTTGCAAACATTCTCATACAAAATGACTGGATAGATAGAGGCTATGTCGGCTCGCATTGCGAGGATTTTGAAGAATTTAAGGCTCATGTGTCTGCATTTGGCCTAGATAGCGCCTCGGCTGTGACAGGCATAAGCGCTGAGGGCATTATGGAGCTTGCGGAGCTCATCCATGCGGGGAAGAGGGTCTCGCTATGGTGGACTATGGGCGTAAACCAGGGGTATCAAGCGGTCAGGACGGCTCAGGCGATTTTGAATATTGCTGTCATGACCGGGAATATTGGCAGGGAAGGCACAGGCGCAAACTCCATAACGGGGCAGAGCAACGCCATGGGCGCAAGGCTTTTCTCAAACACGACAGGGCTATTCGGCGGCGGAGATTTCGACAACCCCAACAGGCGCAACGCAGTCTGCCGAGCATTGGGGTTGGAAGATGGGCAGCTTGCCTCAAAGCCGACGATTCCATACAATGCGATTATTGAGGGAATCCTTGCAGGGGAAATCAAGGGCCTGTGGGTGATTTGCACAAACCCTGCCCACTCTTGGGCAAACAATGACACATTTCGCCAAGCAATGGAAAAGCTGGAGTTGCTCATTGTTCAGGACATCTATGGGGACACCGATACATCGTCTAATTGCGGCATTTATCTGCCTGTTGTCCCGGGGGTGAAGAAGGAGGGCACGATAATCAACACCGAACGCAGGCTTTCTGCCTTGCGACCGGTCGTTGGGAGGGGAACGGAGGCAAAAACGGACTATGAGGTCATATATGGCATCGGTCAAGCTTTGGGTATGGGCGATATGCTCGATAAATGGAAAACCCCAAGGGACGCTTTCAATCTAATGAAAAAATGCTCCGAGGGCATGCCCTGCGATATATCGGGCATTGATTATGACAGGCTTGCAAACTCAAGTGGAATACAATGGCCGTTCAGGGAGGGGGATGAGTTGCAGGACGACGAACGCCGCCTGTACTCAGACGGCAGGTTTTATCACTCCTCGGGGAAGTTCAAGTTTGTATTTGAGGATATCGCAGCAAACCCGATTGAGGCGACGCCCGAGTTCCCATATATGTTCAACACAGGCAGGGGCTTCGTAGGGCAATGGCATACACAGACCCGCACAAGGGAGATTGGCTTGGATGAGGATGCCCGTATCAAGGAAGCATATGTTCTAATAAACCCACAGCTTGCAAGCAAATTAGGTATCGAAGAGGGCAATATGCTTGAGGTTAGCTCAATTAACGGAAAGAGTGCGGTATTCAAGGCGCAAATTACCGAAAACCAACCATTAGAGCAACTTTTTGCGCCCATGCACTACATCGAGACAAACAGGCTGACCCCATCGATATATGATGCGTATTCAAAGGAGCCGTCATATAAATCGACTCCGGTTTGTGTTAGTCGGGTTACACTGACATTTATTGATTTGGAGGAAAGAGAATGAAAACGAAGGGCAGCATTTTTGCCGTGGTACTTGCCTCATTGGCGATGGCGGCGGCCGTTGCCGCATGCGGCAATAATCAGGTCTACGGAAATGGAACTACGGCGCAAGATGGGCAGTATGAAGCCTACGAGCCGCATGAGATGGGATATCCGCTTGCGCAGGACGCGCCTGCCGAGGAAGTTGCGGAAATTCTGGGGCTTGTTCCGCATGGAGAGATTGCTATGCGGCATGTTGCTTACATGAACAATTATTTATATGGGCGGATTGCTTTTACATACAGAGAGAAGGAGGCCGCCTTGTGGCTGGTGGATACGCTCCTTGCCATGGGCTACGCTTCTGAAGATATTCAAATGCAGGAGTTTGCCGTGGAGGTTGTTGCGGGATTATGGCCGCAGGCTTGGTTTGATGCGGGGTTTCAGTCGAGGGGTTATAGCCAGAATGTGATACTGACCATTCCTGGGCAAAGCGAGCGGGTTATTGTCGTGGGTGCGCATTACGACTCGTTTCCTTACCCCGGGGCAAACGACAACGCATCAGGGACGGCGCTACTGCTGGAGAGTGCGCAGCGTATGCTGCACTTGGACAATTACCACACCATTGTGTATGTTTTCTTTGGGGCCGAAGAGGTAGGCTTGATTGGCGCACAGTATTATTTGGCCGCTTTAAGCGAATCCGAACGAGACAATATCCTCTTTATGGTGAATGCCGATGTGCTTTTTGAGGGGCCGTATCTCCTTTACATATATGGCTTTAACGAGAGCCTCAGGCCGGATGCGCATGCTATTGTCAGCGCATGGGGAGATATGGCCTATGCGCTGTATGGCGCCCATGGAGTAGAGCTGATCCCGTTTCCAGATGGCATCAACAGGTGGTTTAGCGACCACACGGTATTTTATCTGGCAGATATCCCCGCTGTCATGCTGTCTGGCTTGGATAGCTGCGAGCGCTGGGAGTTCACTCCCAGGTGGATACTCCACACCCCACAGGATTGTTTTTACTATATAAGTGAGGCATGGCCCGGAAAAATGGAGTGGAACATATGGGGCTATTCGCTTTTCCTCGAAAAAATGCTGACGCACCGATATGAGGGGTAGGCAGGGCATGTCACCTCGTAAGTTTGCTCTTGTAAATGTGCACTGCAAGCGCAAAGCCGACAGCTATAATCCCTATGCACCAGATTAGGGCAGTAATCAAGGCCCTTCCGTCAGGCATGCCTATCATCAAGCCTCTGGTTACGTCAATTACGGGGGTCATGGGCTGATGCTCGGCGAAGATTCTCAAAGCTGTGGGCAATGTTTCGGGAGGGGCGAAGCCGGAGCTTAAGAACACCAATATCATCATGAGGAAGTTGCCGCCGCTGATGCTTTCGGCATCCTTGGCTATTAGGCCGATAATCACAGCTATCCATGTGATGGCGACTATGAACAGAGTTAAAATGCCTGCGATAACAAGCCAGTCGGTGAGGCCGGCAACGGGGCGGAAGCCTATTGCAAAAGCTGCGCCCACTGTTATGGCGGTAATTATCATTGAGCGGATAACCGAAACCCACACATGGCCAGATATAAAGGCAGCCTTGGAAATTGCCATGGAGCGGAAGCGATCTATAATGCCCTTTGACATGTCGCTGTGAACACCGAGGGATGTCGCTGATGAGGCATTGGCGACGCATTGTATGATTATGCCGGGCACAATGAAGTTTATATAGCTTATCTCGCCCACGTCTGCTATCCCGCCAAATACAAACCCGAACAGCACCATCATAAAAATCGGGACGATGACCGCCATAGCCACAGCTTCCGGGCTGCGTGATGTCTTTATCAGGTTGCGCTTGAACATAATGTATGAATCTCTCATTTCCTTTCTCCTATCAATGTCAAAAATGCATCCTCAAGGGATGGCTGGTTTTGGGTGAACCTTGCTACCTGCACGTTTTCGCTATTGAGCCTGTTAAGGATTTCTGCCAGTTGCGAAACGGTTCCGTCTGTAGAAATTTCGATAGACTTACGCGCATTTTTTATCGAGTGGCCTTTAAGTATTTCCGATGCACGTTTTTTTTCGCTTTCCAGCGCAAATTCTAAAACTATTTCCCCAATCGGCAGTATTTTTTTCAGCTCCTCAGGCGAACCTTCAGCTGTGATAATGCCATCATGTAAAATTGCGATATGGTCTGCTAAATACTCTGCCTCTTCAAGATATTGAGTTGTGAGCAGGATGGTTGCGCCGTCCTCAGCAAGCTTGGCAATCAAGTCCCACATGGCAATTCTGTTTTGCGGGTCGAGCCCGGTCGTTGGTTCATCTAAGAATATGATTGGCGGCTTGCCCATTAAGCTCATCGCAATATCAAGCCTCCGGCGCATACCGCCGGAGTATGTTGCGACTTGCCTGTCTGCATCTTCTTCCAGCGCAAATATAGCAAGGAGTTCGTCTGCCTGTTTCTTTGTATCGGGCAGGCGCTTTAATTCGCCTATTAAATGAAGGTTTTCCCGTGCGGTCAGTACTTCGTCAACGGCTGCGTATTGGCCGGTTAGGCTTATGCAGCGCTTCACTTCGTCTGCTTGCGAAAAAGCATCGTAACCGCAAACTGTCACGCTGCCGCTGTCTGCTTTTGCAAGGGTGCTTAAAATTCTGACGCAGGTGGTCTTGCCGGCGCCGTTTGAGCCAAGCAGAGCAAAAATCTTCCCCTTGTAAATATGAAAGTTTACCCCTTTTAGCACCTGATGTTTTTTGAAAGACTTTGCCAAGCCTTTCACTTCTATAATTTTTTCCATGTGCCCTCCTGTTTATACATTTTGAATGTATGAATAATGTTCAAAAAAATAAGCGGCGTCATAGATGACGGCGGGATTTTTGCCCCGGCGGTTATTGCAGTTCATTTTCAATCCAGGCTTGTCCAAGCTCTTCAAATTCTTCATCATAAATGCTTAGGCCAAATTGCTCCAATATCTCGATGATTGCCGTTGCTTTACTTTCCATGTATGCCGCATCTCCCGTCAAAAATGCAGAACCCAACCAGAAGCTGAATAGCACGACAAATAGCTCCGCCAGGACTTGAGGGTCTTGTTCTCTTATTGAGCCATCCGCTATTCCTTCTTCTATGAGTGGCTGCACATATTTACGGCTGAGCGATGCGTTGAACTCCATCTGCCACATGAAAAATTGGGGGCTGTTGTTAAGTGTCTTGCCCACAGAGTTTAATACGGCAAAGTCCGTCCTTTGTCTGGCCATATTATTTTTCAAGGCCTTACGCAGCTTTTCCAGGCCGCTTAGATTTTTTTCTTCACGCACTTTCTCAAATGGGTTGTTGTTGTAAAAAATTCTTTCGCAGACAGCGCTGAGCACTTTTTCTTTGGACTTAAAGTGATGATAAAAAGCTCCGCGAGTAAGGCCGTTCATATTGGCCACTATATCCAAGACGGTAGATTCCTCGTATCCTTTTTCTGAGAAGGTCTGAAATCCAGCATCAATAATCTTTTCCCTTGTTTCTTCGGGATACTTGTTTCTGGGCAATGTATGCTCCTCCTCATTCATTCAACATGTATGTATTATAGCGGGCGACACTTTCATCTGTCAACTCTTTTTTTGAAAAACTTATCCCGGATTGACAGGCGCGTGGTTGCTGTAGTATGATGCATGGCATGTAAACATTATACATAAAGGGGCGGGGGGGCAAGGCCGTGGAGGTTGCATATCGTGATTACATAATCAGCGACGATAAAAGTTTGGTTCAATTAAACAGCGTGCACAAAATGCTGTCCGGGACATATTGGGCGGAGTTTCGCTCAAGGGAAGTAATTGAAAAAGCAATTGAAAATTCTCTGTGCTTTGGGATTTATAAAGACGGGGCTATGGTTGGGTTTGCGCGATGCGTGACTGATTACTCCGCCCTGTATTATCTTTGCGATGTTGTCGTTAATGATGGGCATAGAGGGAAAGGGTTAGGGAAAGCTCTTGTTAAGGCAGTCACAGAGCATGAAAGATTATCGCATTTACTGGCGATGCTCGACACAAATGACGCCCATGGCCTCTACAAGCAATTTGGTTTTGAAGATGGTTCGGCCACGGCAATGCGGCGCAAGCGCCCGGGATGACAATAGCTGGCAGGGAAGGGTGGCTGACATATGACCTTGAATATTGTTTTGGTGGAGCCGCAGATACCGCAGAACACCGGAAATGTGGCTCGAACCTGCTCAGTGACCGGTGCGAGGCTGCACCTGGTCGGGCCTATGGGGTTTAAAGTTGACGACAAAAAACTTAAGCGCGCAGGGCTGGACTATTGGAATCTGCTGGACGTTACGCTTTATGAGGATTTGGCGTCTTTTTTTTATGAGGTTTCCGATGGGGCTTTGGGAAAGGAGGGGGCGGCGCCTGATACGTCAGGGTATGGTTTTCATTATTTCGAGACGAATTCCCCATATGTATACACCGAGCCTGAGTATGCCGACAATGCGTACATATTTTTCGGAAGTGAGACAAAGGGGTTGGACGATAGGCTTTTGCATCGGAATCCTGGGCAATGCGTCAGGTTTCCGATGCGGAGCGGGGTGCGAAGCCTAAACTTATCCAACGCTGTAGCCGTGGGCGTATTTGAGGTTCTGCGCCAATGGGGGTTTCCTGAGCTGCGGCCGTTCTGACGCGAATCTGCATGACACAACATTGACAGACAATGGCTGAGGTAGTATGATTAACGGCGTGAGAGCAGTATTTTTATTATTTTAAAGGAGGGTGAAAAATGGCGACATGGCATGAATATCTGAGAAGCGAAGGTCATCCACCAGCCTGGCCGTACCCGGTTCGCTTTGAGCAGGAACAGGTGATTGATACCGATGTTCTGGTGATAGGCGGCGGAATTGCCGGCTGTTGGGCCGCCATCAGCGCCGCACGGCTTGGGGTGCGGGTCGCGCTGGTTGAAAAAGGGGACGTTGTGCGCAGCGGTTCAGGCGGTCCGGGCTGCGACCATTGGTGCAATGCGCCGGCAAACCCCCTGTCGAGGGTAGACCCCGACGAATGGGCGCAGCACATGGCGGACACCCCTTATACCAATGGGATTGGCATACAAATTCAGTGCAGGGAAGATTATGATACGCTCCTTGAGATGGAGCAGATGGGTGGGAAAATCCGCGATACTGACGATGAGTATGTCGGCGCGGAAGGCCGTGACGACGAAACGAAACTTATGATATCCCCGCGATATGGAACCCGGCACAGCTACCTGCCGGATCCTGACATGGGCAAACCTGGATTCAATCCGCCGGAAAAGCGCAACAATGTCGTTATCCGCGTATGGGGAAATACGTTCAAGCCAATTCTCAAAGATGAGTGCAAGCGGCTGGGAGTGCAGGTTTTTGATCGCATTATGGGAACAAGCCTGCTCAATGAAGGTGGCGTGCAGGGTGCGCGCGTAGTCGGAGCTACCGGATTAAACAGCCGTACGGGCGAGTTTATGGTTTTCCGGTCGAAAGCTGTTATTGTTTCCACATCGGGCGGGGGCTCCATGTGGTTGATGAGCATGGAACATGGCGGATATTCCAATATGCAATCGCGCGCAAACAGCGGCGACGGTACGGCAATGGCATGGAAAGCCGGAGCTGCGCTTACCATGATGGAACGCACCGGAGGCATAAGCATCGCCACGGGACTTAAGCATAAATGGTACACGGGCGCAGGAGATGCGAGCTATGAAAACGTTCCAATCGTCGATGCCAATGGACGCAGGCTCCCATACCCGATACAGGGCTGGGAGGATGCAGGGGCGATGCTTGCGGCTCCGGAGGTCGAGCAGAAAATCCGTGAAGGGATAATGAAAGGCGAATACGAATTGCCGTTTTATGGGGATTTCCCGGCAATGGCAGAGGTTGAGAGAAGGGCTACTTGGGATTTGATGCTGGCGGAAGAATCCACCACCAGGGTCTTTGTAAACACTATGAAGCAAGGCGGCTTTGATATCAACCGCGACCAACTGATGGCCTACAAGTTCATCGAAGGGCAAAGCCTGCCGCAGTGGCGCGACCCCGGATATGGCGGGGGGCTTGTGGTGGACTGGAATCTGAGAACTACGGTCGAAGGGCTATACGCTGCAGGAACCACTATGTTTGCTCCGGAGGATCACAGCTATGCTGCAGCCACGGGGCGTTACGCAGGGCGCAAGGCTGCCGTTTTTGTCAAGGAAGTTGGAGAGTGTCAGGTTAACAGGGATCAGATTGAGGTGGAAAAGAACCGCATATTTGCGCCGACCAAGCGTGATAGCGGAATCGAATGGAAAGAGCTGCACAATGGGTTAGCCCGCGTCATGCAGTATTATGTAAGCGAATTCAAAACCGAGCGCCTGCTTAAAATGGGGCTTGAGGAGCTTGAGCGGCTGGAGGCTGAAGCTGTTCCGCAGCTGTTTGCCCATGACCCGCACAAGCTGATGCGTTCGATTGAAGACCTCAGCATGATTGAATATGCGAAGATAATTATTCATGCATCGCTTGCGCGCAAAGCCAGCAGTGTTCCTCTGGGCTTCAACCGCATTGATTATCCCGAAGTCGATCCGGCGGACTGGAACAAGTTCCTGACACTAAAGCTGGAAAATGGCCGCATACAAACAGGAGAGCTGCCTCAGGGTTTTTGGGGAGATATGAAGCAGCAGTATGAGGCTCACAACAAGGATTATACCGGCGTGTATAAGCCAAAGAACTGATATGATGGAGGTGGAATTTATGTCAGAGCGGAGTGTATTTGCGATTCCCAATATTCAAACCCCAAGTTCGCCCGTGGTATTTGATTCGAATGTTTGCACGGGTTGCAATAATTGTGTGGAGACGTGCCCCATCGATGTTTTTATTCCGAATCCGCAGAAGGGTTTGCCGCCCATCATTTTACATGCTGAGGAATGCTGGTACTGCGGTTGCTGCGTAGACGATTGCCCATGCCCCGGTGCGGCTAAGTTCAATTGGGCACTTCCGATGAAGCCGCGGTGGAAGAACAAGGAGAGCGGAGAGCTGCATCAACTGAAATAAAGGCAGTCTTTTTTCTCCCAACGCAAAGGCACATTACTTCGCTTTTTTTCCCAAAAAGAATGCTATGGCAAACCCAGCGATGCAGAGTGCTGCGCCTGCTATTATGGATGGTGCGGATGTGCCGCTTTGGTAGACAATGGGGTTTTGGAATAGTGTCACTATCGAAGCTATTACAAGCCCCATAATGACTGCATAGACCTGCTTGTGATAATCGCGCAGCAGTTTTTCCATTAGCCTTGCCATAAACAACACGCCTATCAGGGCGCCTATTCCAAATGGCGCCAGGACTAAGCAGATTTCAAAAAATAATTCGAGATTCCGAGGGTCTGCCAAGAAAGTCCCTATGTCAGATACCGTGGAAATAATCACGGGGTAAAGTCCCATTACAAGGAGGATGAATGCTCCGCTGAGGCCGGGTATGACCAAGGTTGCGCCATTGACGATTCCGGCTACAAAGAGGACTAAAATGACGGATATGTTTACCGTGCCTGCGGAGTCCGCAGGCACGATTTCGGGCCCCGTAAAGCCGGTTGAAAGGAAATACAGCCCAACCATTGCAATCGCCGCCAGCGCTATTTCGCGCGGGGCGATTCTTTTTTCGGCGCCCTTGGCATAGGCATAGGTGAGTGGGACGATTCCTGCCAGCAGGCCGACAAAGAACAGCATGGTTGGGAGTGAGAAGCTGTCAATCAGGAAAGTGATTAGCCTGCTAAACAGCACTGTGCCGACGGCGACGCCAAAGAGGAATGCGGCCATGTATCTGGCGCTTTTGCGGACGTCCTCTCTGAAATGGTTCATGGTGTGGATGAGGCCGTCGTAGAAGCCCAGTATTATTGCAAGTATCGTTGCGCTCACTCCGGGGATTACCAGCGTCATTCCATACATCGAGCCGTTTAGGAGGTTTCTTATGTCTTTGAGCATGTTTAGTTACCTTTTACTTTACAAGACTTGAGATGTCTTTGCGGTGGGGGTGGTCGGCCCTGATCATCATTTCGAACAGGGCTGATTCTGCTGTTGTGATGATTGCCCCCGCTTTTTCCATTCTGCGCTCTGCGTAATGTTTGTCGGCGTCGGAGCGCGCGCCTATGCAGTCTGCTAGGATATAGACGCAGTAGCTGCGTTCCAGCAGGTGAAGGACGGTCTGCTGAACGCAGATGTGTGCCTCAACTCCGGTTATGAAGATGTTCTTTTTGTCGGCATTTTTTAGCTTTGCTTCGAATTCATCGCACCCAAAGCAGCTGAATGTCAACTTTTCGATTGGTTCAAAGTTGACGAGGGCGTCCTTTATTTCCGAAACGGTTTCGCCGAGCCCTTTTGTGTATTGCTGTGTTGTAAGAATTGGCACGCCAAGTATGCGGCATCCCTTTATGAACATAGCTGACTTCCTTGTCAGCTCTCCGTGATTGCTGATTGAGGGCATCATCCTGTCCTGAAAGTCAATCACCAGTGCAAGTGTGTTTTCTGTTGTAAGCATGTCGTACCTCCAAATAATAGTGATGCCATTGTACCACAATATTGCCGTTTTTGCTCTAGGAAACCTCTAAAAATTACCATCCGCCCTAAAAATGCTGTTGCTATTCAGTGCCTGCTATCTGTCCGGCATTGAGAAGCCTGCACACTCCTCTACGCTCGGTCAGTTCCGTAGCAGTAGCCGGAATTCCCTCTCTACGATGAGCGCACAGGCTTCTCAATGCCTAATACTAGGTTTTCTTGGCTGGCACTGAATTGTTACAAAATGCTCTATTAAAATTTTTTTGTTTGTGCTAAAATGGCGTGAATATGGAAAGTTCAGTATTGAGAAATTAAGGAACTGTCTGCGTGCTGAACGAAAGGATAATCAGTGCTATGATAATAGAGCAAATATCAGTTATTTTGGAAAACAAGCCGGGCAGGCTGGTTGAAGCGCTTGAGGGCTTGGCAGGCGCTGATATTGACTTGCGTGCGGTGTCGCTTGCGGATACGGCGGAGTTTGGGATTTTGAGGCTGATTGTGGATACGCCGGAGCGTGCGCTTGAGATTTTCAAAGAGGCCAAGTACCTTGTGAAGTTAAATGAGGTCATTGCAGTTGACGTAGGAGATAAGCCGGGAGCGCTTGCCGGGGTTTTGCGCTTGCTTTCAGAGGCAGATGTTGATGTGGAGTATACATATGCGTTTTTGACGCAGAGCCGGGATAGCGCCTGTGTAATTTTACGAGTGTCAGACAATTCTGCTGCAATAACGGCGCTAAACATTGGCGGCGTTTCTATGCTCACAGCGGAGGATGTATATGGGATGTGAGGGTGAAAATTTCTGATTGACAAGCGAAGCGGAGCATGGTATCATTTTCGCAATTGAATAGTTGCGTCTTCGGGGCAGGGTGAGAGTCCCTACCGGCGGTGATAGTCCGCGAGCGAGAAATCGTTGAATTGGTGTGATTCCAATACCGACAGTTAGAGTCTGGATGAGAGAAGATATGGGTATGTGTTTTGCATGGGATTTAAATACGACCGGGGCCGCAAGCTTTTCGGTTGTATTTATTTTTTTTGGGGGTTGAGATATGGACACGGAAATGAATGCGAAGGCAGGCTCAAGGATAGGTGCAAAGAGGGTTTTTGACATCAAGGTGGTCGTAGTGCTGTCAATGCTCAGCGCAATAGCGTATATTGTGGCGTCGCTGATAAGGATTCCACTGGTTCCGGCGGTTGGCTTTTTGGGGTACGAGCCTAAGGACGTTGTTCTTGTTATTGCGGGATTTATTTACGGGCCGCTCGCGCCGCTTGTTATGGCGGCGGTTATTGCCCTGCTTGAGGGGTTTACTACCAGCGTTATGGGGCCGATTGGGATTCCGATGAACTTTATTGCTTCGTGCGCATTTGCTTGCACGGCCTCCTTTATTTACAAAAAGAACCGTTCAATCGCCGGTGCGACTATCGGGCTCTCTGTCGCCGTGGTGGTGACGACCTTTGTCATGCTCCTTTGGAATTATGCGCTTACGCCAATCCTGCTGGGGCATCCGCGCCATGTCGTCGAGGCGCTGCTGATTCCGGGCTTTTTGCCCTTTAATCTAATCAAGGGAGCGCTCAACGCAGCTATTGCCATGCTGCTGTATAAGCCAATAAGGAAGGCCTTGGGCAAGTCGCGGCTCTTGCCGGTTCTGCCGGCGCCGACTTCACGGTCTTCTAAGATTAGCGTTGGCGTCGTGCTTGCTTCGGTATTTGTAATCATCACATGCACATTGGTGGTTCTGTCGTGGCGGGGGATTATTTGATTTTTCTTGCATTTATTACAAGAGGGCACTATAATATTTTATATGAATATGCAAGGGGGATTGTTTTGATGAAGGGTATTTCCAAGATTGCTTTGGCGGTTCAGGCCTCTACTACGCTTAAGGTGGATGCTTTGTTCAAGCAGATGAAGGCTGAGGGCAAGGATGTTGTTGGGTTTGGTGCCGGCGAGCCTGATTTTGACACGCCCGATAATATCAAAGAAGCCGCCCACAAGGCTATCAGGGAAGGGCAGACCCGGTATACCCCCTTTAATGGAATCCCGGCTTTGCGCCAAGCGGTTGCGGACAGGCTGCTTTCTGATTGCGGAGTTGATTACAGTCCGGCTCAGATTGTTGTGGCCAGTGGCGCTAAGCATAATATCTATGTCGCATTGCGGGCGATTCTCGACCCTGGCGACGAGGTTATCCTCCCGGCGCCTTATTGGGTGACATATGCCGAGGCGATTCGGATGGCTGGGGGAGTCCCTGTTATTATCTCTGCTCCTGAGTCTTGCGATTTCAAGATTACGGCTGGGCAGTTGGACAGTGCCGTGACAGATAGGACGAAGCTTTTTATCCTCAATAATCCCTCGAACCCCACCGGCATGCTGTATGATGGAGATGAATTACGTGCTTTGGCGGAGGTTTGCGTCGAGCGTGATCTGTATATTATGTCCGATGAGATTTATTATCGGCTCATTTACGATGGCAGAAAGTTTGTTAGCGTTGCTTCGCTTGGCGAGGACATCAAGGAGCGCACAATAATTGTAAGTGGTGTTTCAAAGACTTATGCCATGACCGGCTGGCGTATCGGATACACGGCTTCAAATGCAAATCTTGCGGAGGTCATGGGCAATTATCTCAGCCATTCGACCAGCTCGCCGAGCACGATTTCCCAGTTTGCGGCTGTGGAGGCTTTAGCAGGGCCGCAAGGTGGAGTAGATGAGATGCGCAAGGTTTTTGAGGAGAGGCGAGACTACATTTACGAGCGCATCAATGCAATTGAGGGTGTTAGTTGCCGCAAGCCTGATGGCGCTTTTTATGTTATGATGAATATCGAGGGGCTTTTAGGCAGGACTCTGGGTGGGAAGGTGATTAATAACAGCGATGATTTTTCCCTTGCATTCTTGGAGAGTGGGCTAGTGGCTCTGGTGTCCTGTACGGGGTTTGGTTGCGAAAACTTCTTGAGGCTTACTTATGCCGCTTCCATGGAGACAATCAAGGAAGGCATGGATCGGCTGGAAAGGTTTGTAAATTAAGCATGAGCGCCTGTGTGGAAATCAGCGGCGTAAAAATTGGGGGCGGCCACTTCCAGTTGATTGCGGGGCCTTGCTCTGTCGAGTCGAAAGAGCAGATTATTGGCATAGCGGAAAGAGTAAAGTCTTCCGGGGCTTCGGTTTTGCGCGGCGGAGCTTTCAAGCCTCGCACATCGCCCTATGACTTTCAAGGGCTTCGCGCTGAGGGCATAGAGCTTTTGCTTGAGGCAAGAAGAATCACGGGGATGCCCATTGTCACTGAAATTTTGAGCGAGAGCCATCTTCCGCTATTTGAGCATGTGGATGTCATTCAGGTGGGTGCTCGCAATATGCAGAATTTCGAACTGCTCACTATGCTGGGCAGGACGGATAAGCCTATTTTGCTCAAGCGCGGCCTTGCAAATACTTTGGCAGAGCTTCTGGGCAGCGCAGAATATATTTTGGCGGGAGGCAATCGCAATATTATTTTGTGCGAGCGCGGGGTTAGGACCTTTGAGACCTATACGAGAAATACCCTTGACCTGTCCGCCGTCCCAGTTCTCAAAGAACTGTCGGATTTCCCTGTGGTTGTAGATCCAAGCCATGCGCTCGGAATTTCTCGTTTGGTCGGGCCGATGGCTATGGCGGCGGTTGCGGCGGGGGCGGATGGGGTTATGATTGAGGTGCATAATGACCCGGCGAACGCATTGTGCGATGGAGCGCAGTCGCTCACTCCGGATGAGTTTGACATTGTAGCGGAGAGGGTGCGCAGGATTTGGAGCGTTTTGATGTGAGAACTGTTGCTGTAAAGGCTTCAAGTGAATATGATGTGTTTATCGATGCTGGGCTTCTTGAACGTGTGGGCTCATATGTAAGCGGCATTGCGGAAGGAGAAATTGCGGCGGTCGTCACAGATGATGTGGTTTCAGAACTTTATTTGGAAAAACTGCTCAAGTCACTGCATAAGAAAGGCTTTGAGACGCCTGTTTTCAAAGTCAAAAGCGGTGAAGCGTCAAAGAATGCATATACCTATGTCAGCCTCGTTGAGTTTCTTGCTGAAAGCAAGCTGAGTCATTCCGATATTGTCCTTGCTTTTGGCGGGGGCGTCGTGGGTGATTTGGCTGGGTTTGCGTCGGCGACGTATTTGAGGGGGATTCCCTATATTCAAATACCTACGACTCTGCTTGCCGCTGTGGACTCGTCGATAGGCGGGAAGACAGGTGTGGATATAGAGTCGGGCAAAAATCTTGTAGGCACTTTTTATCAGCCGTCGGCAGTGATTTGTGACCTTGATTTGCTAGAGGGGCTTCCGCCCAGCATTTTCACGGATGGATGCGCCGAGGTAATCAAATATGGGGTCATTGCGGACAGTGAATTGTTTTACAGCCTTAAGGAGCGTCCGCAATTTAATCTTGAAGAGATTGTGGTTAAGTGCGCCACTATTAAGGCTGAGGTTGTTTGCGAGGACGAATTTGAAACCGGCAGACGGAAAATACTCAATTTTGGGCACACCGTCGGGCATGCGATTGAGTATTTAAGCAATTACAATATTTCTCATGGCAGGGCTGTGGCAATAGGCATGGCAATTGAAGCCAGGGCGGCGATGAAGATGGGCGTTTGCAGCGATGAGTGCTATAATGAGCTCATTGACTTGTTGCATAGATATGGATTGCCGTATACGACTCGTTTTAGTGCACAGGAGCTAAGCGAAGCGGCACTTTCGGACAAGAAGCGCAGGGGCGACAAGATTACGCTTGTTTTTCCCGAGGCGATTGGCTGTTCTGTGTTACGCAAAGCGGACGTGGTTGACTTAGAAGAGATAATTGATTTAGGAATTGTGAAAAGTGGGGAAAATGCATGAATATTACCATTACAAAGCCGCCAAGTGGGGGGGCAATAGAGGCAGTCGCCTCAAAATCACATGCGCACAGGTTGCTTATTTGTGCGGCGCTTTCGGACAAAACTTCTTACATTGAATGTTCTGAAAGGTCTGATGACATAGATGCGACAGTCGCTTGCCTCGAAAGTTTAGGTGCACAAATCCGCCACGATGGCACCGGGTTTAATGTCGTCCCGCTTAGTTTCCCATTGTCAAAGGAGCCTGTAATGCAGGTATGCGGCGAAAGCGGCGCAACACTCAGATTCATGCTCCCTGTCTGCGCTGCGCTGGGGGTTCCGGCGATGTTCGTCACTGTCGGCTCTCTGCGGGAGCGACCCACTTCGCCTCTTTTGGAGCAGCTTGCCTCTAACGGCTGTGAAATTACAATGTCAAAGGGCAATTTGGCATGCTTTGGAAAACTACAGAGTGGCGATTACACTTTGCAGGGCAATGTATCTTCACAATTCATAAGCGGCCTTTTGATGGCATTACCGCTTATAGACGGCGATAGCGTGATTAATGTTGAAGGCAAAGTTGAGTCAATGCCCTATGTGACCCTAACGTTGGACGTGCTTCGCTCCTATGGTATAAATGCCAGAATGAAGGGGACAAGAGCTGGTCGGGGAGCTATTTGCCTGATTGAGGGTTCGCAAAAGTATATATCCCCCGGAGATGTCAAGGTTGAGGGGGATTGGAGCAATGCAGCGGCATGGCTGGGAGCGGGAGTGTTGGGTGGCAGCGGAGTGACCTGCTCGGGGCTGAATCTCGGTTCCAGCCAAGGGGATATGGCGATTCTGCGGCAAATGGGCAGATTTGGTGCCTCAGTCGAGTATGAGGGCGACACGGTTTATGTTTCGCCTGCAAAAAAAAGTGCAATACAGTTCGACGCAAGCAATACGCCCGACCTTGTACCGATACTTGCGCTAATTGCTTCTGTATCGGAGGGCGAGACTATCATCAATAATGCCGGGAGGCTTCGTTTGAAGGAGAGTGACCGCTTAAATGCCGTGGCGGAGACGTTAAAAGTCCTTGGTGCTGATATTTCGGAGATGCAGGACGGTTTGGCGATTAAGGGCAAAAGGGCTTTAAAGGGTGGGACAGTGACATCGTTCGGAGATCATCGGATAGTGATGATGGCGGCAATTGCCTCGGTTGTGTGTGAAAATCCTGTAACGATAATAGCGGCGGATTCGGTAAACAAATCATATCCTGGGTTCTTCAAAGATTTTGAAAAGCTTGGTGGGGAGATTGCATATGATGGCGGCTGCGTATAGGGGGTACTTTTGGCTTCTATATTTGGGAAAAATTTAAAAATATCAATTTTTGGGCAGTCGCATTCGGACGGTATCGGTGTTGTCATTGATGGGTTACCCGCCGGGCGTAAAATTGATTTTGAGAGTTTGCAGTTTTTTTTAAGCCGTCGTTCGCCGGGTAGAAATGATTTTTCGTCGCAACGCAGTGAGCCCGACGAGCCGGAGTTTTTGTCGGGGCTGATTGACGACATGACCTGCGGTGCGCCGATATGCGCTATTATTCGCAATACTGATGTGCGACCGGAGGATTATTATGAGATTAGCGAGATCCCCCGCCCGGGTCATGCGGATTTTACTGCGAGGGTCAAATTTGGAGGTTATAACGACCTGCGAGGCGGCGGGCATCTGTCAGGGCGGCTGACTGCGCCGCTTTGCGTTGCGGGTGGGATTTGCCTGCAACTTTTAGAACAGGCCGGAATTGAAATCGGCGCTCATATTGCAGATATAGCCGGAATAGCCGATGAGCTTTTCGATCCGGTTAAGGTAAGCTCTGAGGAGTTGTGTGCTGTTAAGCGAGCCGAGTTTCCTACTATTTCTGCCGAGTGCGGTGAGGTTATGTTGGAAGCTGTTTGGTCTGCAAAAAATGATGGGGATTCCCTTGGTGGAGTTATTGAGTGTGCTGCAATAGGCATTCCCGCTGGCTTTGGAGATCCTATTTTTGATGGTGTTGAAAATCGTATTTCTAGCGTTGTGTTCGCAATTCCAGCGGTGTGCGGCATTGAGTTCGGGAATGGTTTTGTTTCGGCACTCCTGCGCGGGAGCGCCAACAATGATGCAATGTACATGGATGGGGGCGATGTCAAAGCACTGAGCAATAATCACGGAGGGGTGTTGGGGGGGATAACCTCCGGAATGCCCCTGATTTTTCGCGTTGCGATAAAGCCAACCCCATCAATTGCGATTGAGCAGGACAGCGTCAGATTTAGCACGCCCTTTGGACTCAGTGGTGAGAACACGAAACTCAGCATTACCGGCAGGCACGACCCATGTATAGTTCCACGGGCTGTCCCTTGCGTTGAAGCTGCCGCTGCAATTGCAGTCCTGGATATGATTTTGCCAGGCACTTAGAGGTGATAGTATGGATTTAAGCGATTTGCGTTGCAAAATTGATGAAATCGACTATGAGCTGGTCAGGCTTTTTTGCGAGCGTATGCGAATTAGCGGTGAGATTGCGCATTATAAATCTCGAAACGGTTTGGAGATTTTTGACCCTGAACGCGAGCTTGCAAAGCTTTCTGATATAAAAAGAAATGCGGAACATGATTTTCATGGGTACATTGAGGAGCTGTATGCAAGGGTTTTTGAGCTCAGCCGTGAATATCAAGCAAAAAGCTGGTTATAGCTTATGGGAAAGTTTGGCCTGCTAGGGGAGAGGTTGGGGCATAGCTATTCGCCGAAGATTCATGCTATGCTTGCCGATTATGAATATGCGCTGCATGAAAAAAAGCCCGATGAGGTCGAGGCTTTTCTTAAAAGCGGGGTTTTTGATGGGCTAAATGTGACTATGCCATATAAGAGGGCTGTGATTCCGTTTTGCACAGAGTTGTCCGCAGCTGTGTCAATCACCGGAAATGTGAATACGATTATACGGCGTGGAGATGGGGCGCTATTTGGAGATAACACCGATTATCACGGTTTTTCATACCTGTTGTGCAAAGCTGGTGTCGACGTAAAAGGCAAAAAAGTGATTGTGCTCGGAAGCGGCGGAGCTTCTGCGACGGTAAGGGCCGTAGCCAACGCCGGGGAGGCAAGAGCGGTTGTGACTATTTCTCGCTGCGGGGCCGACAGTTATGGCAATCTAGCCAAGCATTATGATGCTCAGATTGTGGTTAATGCAACGCCGGTCGGGATGTACCCGGACAATGGGAGGGCGCCCATTGAGCTAAGGCGTTTTCAGGTTTGTGAAGCAGTGCTTGACCTTGTCAGCAATCCGCTTAAAACGGAGCTATTGCTTCAGGCGGAGGATATGGGAATCTCCTGTATAGGCGGCCTGCATATGTTAGTTTCTCAAGCGGCACATGCAAGTGCATTGTTTGCCAATGCAGGGTGTGAGTGCGTTGTTGATGCTGCGCTGATAGACAGCGTGGCTGAGGCGATTTTGCACAAGGTTAGGAACATTGCTATCATAGGTATGCCGGGATGTGGAAAAACGACTGTTGGGCGGCAGCTTGCGTTGGCCACGGACCGCAAGTTTTTTGATACCGATGAGCTTGTGGTGCAAAAAGCAGGTAAGAGTGTCGAAGCGATTTTCACAGATGACGGAGAGAGTGCTTTTCGGAAGTTGGAAGAGGATGTGCTAAGGGAACTATCAAAGGAGTCCGAATGCGTAATCGCCACGGGTGGGGGCGCTGTAAAAAGGGAAGCAAACCATAGACTTCTAAGGCAAAACAGCGTTATTGTGTTCCTCGACCGAGCGATCGAAAGCTTGCCTGTCGAAGGTCGACCGATTTCGCTCTTGCAAGGCGCAGCAAAAATTGCTGAAGAGCGTCTGCCGATATATAATTCTTGGTGCGACCACAAAATAACAGCCTGCGCCGATTCAGATAAAACCGTGCAAACTGTTAAGGGATTACTAAAGCTATGAAGGTTTTGATTATCAATGGCCCCAATTTAAATATGCTTGGAATCCGCGAGCCGGAAATCTACGGTTCTAAGAGTTACGATGAACTTCTTGAATTCGTAAGAGAAGTTGCCTTTGGGCTTGGAATAGAAGCATCGTTTTTCCAATCGAACAGTGAAGGTGATATTGTTGATGCAGTGCAGGAGGCTTACGGCAAAATGGACGGCATCGTAATAAATCCTGCTGCATATGCTCATACAAGCATTGCGATACCAGATGCGTTAAAAGCCGTATCAATCCCCACAGTAGAGGTGCACTTAAGCGATATCCTCACTCGCGAGAGATACAGGCATTTTTCGTACACATCAGAGGTCTGCATCAAAACTATAAGCGGAGAAGGTTTTGAGGGATACAGGGGTGCGCTGGAAGTGCTGCTGGAGGAGTTTAAGAAATAGGTAGGGGGGATTTCCGGAAAGTCCTATGTTTTTTTACCGTTGTTAAGACAATAGGCGCGCGGGTTTTTGTTGACAACTTTTACGGCTTGCGTCATGACGGTCATAAAATCTGTCCTGTATTGGAAGTCGAAGTCATCCAGCTGTGCAAATAGCGCACCCTTGTCAGTGACAACATACTTAGGCTTGAGCTCGTTAAGCATCAATGCCATAACGTCAAGGCGGCAGTTTTCGCAGTGGCACATGTCTGAATCCTCAAACCATCTATCCATAAAGTATTTCACAGCATCTTCCGTATAATTCTTTAGTTGTTTTTTCATTTCAATAACACTTACCTTTCCCACGGACTCTATCAACATTATAAGCCATTGCGGTTGAAAAGTATACAACTTATTTATTAACGGTGCAAACCGCCCGCTAAGTGAGTTACACTTCACACGTCGCTTGCCAACCGCCCGAAATGGTCAATTTACTACGCTTTTTCCGCTAAACGGGTCTGTCGCCCTACATACGCGAAAAAAGCGTAGCAAACTGCCCATTCCGGGCTACCCTGTGAAGTGTATAAGTGAAGTGCAGCATGGGAAAACTACCGCACCAAAAAAATGATGCGGTAGTTTTTGTTAACAAAGCTTATACACCGTTTGCTTAAGAAACAAGCTCCACTGCCTTGACAGCGGCGGAACCGGCATCCGTCGTGTAAGCGTCAGCGCCAATCTCGTCAGCGAACTCTTGAGTAATCGGTGCACCGCCGACCATGATTTTAACTTGGCTCTTGCAGCCTGCGTCAATCATGACTTTAACTGTGTTTTTGAGGGAATCCATTGTTGTCGTGAGGAGTGCGGAAGCACCAACGACTTTGCAATCTGGATTTGCTTTGATAGCTTCAACGAATTTTTCTGCAGGAACATCAACGCCGAGGTCAATAATCTCAAAGCCTGCCGACTCAATCATCAGAGCTACGAGGTTCTTGCCGATATCGTGCAGGTCGCCTGCGACTGTGCCGATGATGTATTTGCCATTTTTGCCCACGCTGTCGCCGGCGAGGTGCGGACGAAGGATTTCGACGCCTTTTTTCATCGTTTTTGCCGCTACGAGCATTTCTGGAACGAAGATTTCGTTTGCTTGGAATTTTGCACCAACAACTGACATTGCAGCAATCATGCCTTCGTTGAGAATTGCATTTGCGTCGTCGCCTGCGTCAAGAGCCTCTTGTACAAGACCTTCTATGAGTTTGACTTTACCATTTTCCACTATAGTTGCGATTTCCTTGATCTTAGACATTAAATTTTCCTCCTAAAGATGTATATTAAATATATTTTTCGTTATGCTTATTTCGCTCCGAAAATGCCCTCACGATATGCGGAGGTATACTCTGCGCAGAAGTCGTCAAGGCCAATCATGGCTTCTGCTGCGTAAATCACCCCGCGAAGATCATGGCTGAGCGGATCCATGACTGCGCTGTCCATGCCTGCGCTGATTGCAAGCGCCGCAAATGCCTGGTTTACGAGCCTGCGAACCGGGAGGTTAAAGGAGATGTTGGAGATTGCCCCGGAGATATGTACCTTAGGATGGGTCTTCTTGATGTGAGACATGACTTCAAGAACCATGGAGATACCCTCGCCGTCATCTGTTGTGCAGAGCATTTCGATGAGCGGGTCGATATGAATGCGGCTGTCCTCTATGCCGTACTGCTTGGCCTTTGCCATTATTGTATCAAATACGGCAATGCGCTCGCCCGCTGTTTTCGGGATGGTGGTTTCGCCGTTTAAGAGAACCATTATAGCCCATTTGTTGTTCTCGGGCTTTGCGAGGATGGGGAACGCCTCATCGACCTTGCCGCCTTCCAATGAGACAGAGTTGAACATACCAGGCTTTTTGCACAGTGGCATAGCTTTTAGTATGACGTCGACATCCGGAGAGTCGATGGCGATGGGGCAATCTGTCACGCTCTGGACTAAGTCAATCATCCATTTGAGGACTTCATACTCACCATCGTTGACCGCAGCATGAACGTCAAGAAAGTCCGCCCCGGAATCTGCCTGGCGCTTTGCCATGTCTTTTATATACGCCTCATCGCGCGCCGCAATCGCTTTGGCGCAGGACGGAATCGAACCGTTAAGTTTTTCGGCGATAATAATCATATATGCCTAAACTCCTTTTATTACATTGTTTGGTTTTTTGCCGCTGCAACAACGTTAGAAACTAGCACAGAGGTTGTAACAGTTCCAACGCCGCCCGGCACCGGGGTGATTTGCGAAACGATTTTTTCGGCCTCGTCAAACTTAACGTCACCAACCAGCTTTTTCTTTTCATCGCTCCAGTTGATGCCTACGTCTATGACGACCTGGCCGGGGCTGAAGTATTTAGCGTCGAAGAACTCGCCCAAGCCGACGGCTATAATTACTATGTCCGCAGCCTTTGAAAAGTAAGGCGTATCCTTCGTAAATACGTGGCATGTGGACACGGTTGCATCCCTGCCGAGGAGCATGATGCCGACCGGCCTGCCGACTACGAGGCTATGTCCGATTACACAGACGTTTTTGCCCTTAACGTCGATTTTGTAGAAATCGAGTATTTCAATGCAAGCCTGCGCAGTGCATGGGGCAAAGCCCTTGCCGCCGCCTGCTACCACCTTTGCCCATGTGTCACCTGTTATGCCGTCAATATCCTTTTCGGGCTTCAGCGCCGCAACAACCTCGTTCTCGTCGAGATGTGCCGGAAGTGGGCGGAACATTAGGATACCATGAACACTCTTGTCGTTGTTGAGCGTTTCCAAGCTTTTCATAAGTTCGCCTTGCTTGACGTCAGCTGGAAGCACTACGTTTTTCACTTCAACGCCAATAGTTTCGCAGCGCTTCATTGCGGTTTTTTCGTAAGAGAGGTCGTCAGGCCTTTCGCCGACGCGGAGTATCGCAAGGGTAGGGGTCACGCTCTTGCCCTTGAGAACCTCAATGTCGCTCTTCATCTTGTCATTCAGGTAGTTTACTACGTCTCCGCCTTTTAAAAGTTCTGCCATTGTTACTCCTATCTCAGCCTCTTTGCAACGGAATCAAAGATTTCGTCAGCCATCGGGCAGTATTTGTTAAGTAGTGCATCAGCCTCTGCTTCAAGGCTGGATGCATATTTCTTGTCAGTCATCGCTTGTGAGTTGATGAAGACGTTGAGGCTAGCGCCTTGAAGTGCAGCCTTGCACACAACAACGCCAACGCCCGCATCGCTGATAGCCAATACGCTGCCTTTGTCTGCAAAGGTTTTTTGGAGCTCTATGGCCCTTGCGCAGACGCGCATAATATCCATAGGGACGGAACAGGCAGTCCTCAAGGCCTCTTCCATAATCGACACCCTGTTTGGGTCGTCTTTCGGGATGCCATACACTTTAGAAAGCGGCTCAAAATTAACTGCGTCCAAGTCAACCAGGTGAAGCAGTTCCTTCTGGATATCGCCTGCTTTAGCCATAATATCCTTTATCTCCGCTTCAACGTCAGCATACTTCTTTTTGCCTACCGTAAGGCTGCCGACCATTGTGCCGAGCGCCATCCCGATAGCCCCCGCCAAGGCGGAGGCTGAGCCTCCACCCGGGACGGATTCTTTCGATGCAAGCACTTCGACATATTCGGAACATGTCTTGTTTACTAGTTGCATACGTACTCCTAGAATATACCGGATACTTTGCCGGTTTCTGTGTCGATGTCGATGCGGCGGAATGCGGGGTCTGAGCCTGTGCCCGGCATCATTGTGATAGCTCCGGCCATTGGGCAAAGGAATTTTGCGCCGCCATAGACGAGAATGTCTCTGATGGGCAGCCTCCAGCCCTTAGGCACACCCTTGAGCGTCGGGTCATGCGATAGGGAGAGCTGGGTTTTAACCATCATGGTGCTAAAGTCAGCAAATGCAGGGTCGCTCTCGAAACGCTTAGCCTTCTCAAGTGCGAGCGGCTCCCAGTCAACGCCGTCTGCGCCATAGACTTCCTTTGCAATCAGCTCTACGCGCTCGCGCAGAGGTGTGTCCATCTCGTAAAGATACTTGAGGTTGACTTCTTCTTCACAGGCTTCGATAACGAGCTTAGCCAGCTCTTCGGCGCCCTTGCCGCCAAACTGCCAATGCTCACTGAGTGCACAGCGAACCCCACGCTCTTTGCAGAGCTTCTTGAGGAGGGCGATTTCTTCATCTGTGTCCGTGTAGAATTTATTGATGCACACGACAGGGTTAATGCCGGATTTCTTAACATTTTCAACATGATGGAACAGGTTCTCGGTGCCTTTTTCGAGCAAATCGAGGTTTTTTTCCGTGTATTCTTTAGGCAGGGGACGTCCGGAAATAACCTCCGGACCGCCGCCGTGCATCTTGAGTGCGCGGATTGTGGCGACGAGTACAGAAACATGTGGCTTGAGGCCGGAGAGGCGGCATTTGACGTTCCAAAACTTCTCGAAGCCAATGTCGGCGGCAAAGCCTGATTCCGTGACATGGTAGTCGAAGAGCTTGAGAGCGAGGCGGTCGCCAATAATTGAGGATTGGCCAATTGCAATGTTTGCAAAGGGGCCTGCGTGGATGAGGCAAGGCTGATGCTCAACTGTGTAGCAGAGCGTCGGGTTGATTGTGTTGCGCATCCAAGCTGCCATTGCACCGTCAACCTCAAGGTCTGCTGTTGTGACGGGTTCGCCCTTTTTGTTGTAGGCAACAATGATTTTGCCGATTCTCTCGCGCAGGTCTTTAAGGTCTGTCGCGACAGAAAGGATAGCCATCAGCTCGCTGCCCACGGCGATGCCGAATTTTGAGTCCATTTCAAAGCCATTTCTCTCGCCTCCGCCCATGCCGATGCGAATGTGGCGCAGACCCTGTGCGCAGAAGTCTATGACCCAGCCGAGTTCGATACGCTCGGGGTCAATGTCCAGACGTTTTAGGCCAATTTCCTTTAGCTTTGCGTCGTCATAATTACGTTCATGCTGCATGCGCGCATTAAGGGCAACCATTGCGAGATTGTGGGCATTCATTATGTCGTTGATATCGCCTGTCAAGCCGAGAGAGAACTCAGTCATGGGGATAAGCAACGCATTACCGCCGCCCGCTGCCGTGCCTTTGACACCAAATGTCGGGCCGCCTGAGGGCTGACGAAGGCATCCGCCGACGTTCTTGCCGAGATAGCCAAGTCCTTCAATGAGACCAAGCGAAGTGGTGGACTTGCCTTCGCCTAAGGGGGTAGGGGTAACCGCAGTGATTTCGATAAATTTGCCATCGGGCTTGTCCTTTAAGCGGTTCATGATTTTGATAAAATCAAGCTTGGGCGTTTTGCCATAGGGAATGATTTCATCCGGGAGCAGCCCCATTTTTTGGCGAAAATGCTCCACATCGGGAAGTGATTTCATCGCATCATCAGCGATTTCCCAGTCTGGGTGTTTGGTCGGATCGAGCATGAATATTATCTCCTTTATTTTGTCTTTTTCCAATCGATACTTCCGATTTTAACATTTATGTGCAAATAAGTAAATACGAGCTGTGTAGAATGTGTCAAATGTCACAAAAAGGTGTAAACAAAGTACAAAATTTAATTTATTGTATTATATTAGAAAAAATTGTAAAATTATTTGATACAAAAGAAAGCGGCGGTGGTCAGGCATAACACTGAGCCGCCGCTATGCGGATATGCTATATCTAGTTATGGTCCTCTTGGTTTTCGTTGTTGCAATTTTCATCGGTGCAGCTCCCTTTTTCACAGCTGCCGTCGCAGTTTTTGTTTGGTGATTTGAGGTCATCAAGCTCGGCTTGTTTGACTGCGATGCGTTCGTAAGCCGCAGTTATTTCTTCGACCGGCCTCTTGTAAGCATCGTCTGGGTTGTCTTTGTTCATCTTGTAATAGGTGGCGCCGATTTCAACATTAAGTCGGCGTATTGTAGCCTTTTCGTTTGCAATTCCGGTGTTGAGTTTGGCTTTTCTTGCCAGCACGCGAGCTTTTTCTTCGGCAATCTTATACGCTTCTGCCGAAACATCGGCTAGGGTATCAAGCGCATCTTTTGCCTTCTTCTTAAAATCATTATAGCTTGCCATTATACTGTTCCTCCTAATATTTTAGGGTTCAGGGTCTAAGCTCTGAACTCTGAACCTTAAGTTCTTGATTACTAGTAGCGCAATTGCGATGAGGCAGGATGCGAGCGCAACTAATTGTGAAGCGCGGATATTTGTGCCATGGATAAACAGGCTATCTACTCTGAGGCCTTCGATTATGAAGCGGCCAAGCCCGTACCATGCGACATAGAAGAGAAAATACTGCCCGGGGTATTTTGTCTTGCGTTTTTTAGAAAAGATGTGCATGAGGAGCAGCCCCACGCAGTTCCAGAGCATTTCATACAGGAAAGCGGGGTGAAAATAATGCGTCGAGCCTGCCGCAAAGGTCTCGCCAGTCAGCGAAAAATACACATTGCGGTCAAAGGTAAGACCCATTCTCCAAGGCACTTGGGTCTCGACGCCAAATGCTTCGCGGTTGAAGAAATTGCCCCAACGTCCCACTGACTGCCCGATAAAAAGCCCGAAGCCCGCTGCGTCCAGTAATTTGCCTATAGGTATCTTTTTGATGCGGCTGTACGCTATGTAAGCAAGCCCGCTTAGGATTATGCCGCCGTATACGGCCAAGCCGCCCTCTCTAACAGAAAATATGCCTTGCCAATTGGCTCCGGGGCCGAAGTAGCTCTCTAAATTGAATATGACAAAGTATATCCTTGCGCCAACCAGCCCGGCAGGCACGGCAATGAGGACTAAATCCAGAGCATTGTCCTTGGTCAGCCCAATCACGCTACTGCGCTTTATTAGGTACAGCGCAGCCAGGACAAACCCTGCGGTGACCAGAACGCCGTAGTAGTATATATTGAAGCCAAAAATTGCAAAGTATGTCGGCGGATTTAGCACAAAGCCTTCGCCAAAGAGCGGGAACGATATAGACGCAGTATTCAAGATAAGTCCCTTCCTACTCCGGCGGAGTTATAACAGATATTGCCATGTTGTCTGTAATAAGGCTGTTGCGGTAAAACTCGGTGATGTCGCTTTCGGTTATTCTGGCAAGGAATTCGGGCGCATCAAATGGGTCATATCCCCTGAAATGCCCTCCAACGATGTTTCCGCTAATCGATTCAAATGAATTGAAGGCACGGATGGATGCTCCCAAGGCGGCTTTTTTTATCCTCCTGAATAATTCAGGGTCGGGGCCGCTGTCGGAGAGCCTTTTGATCTCTTTCGTAACCTCATCAAAAACCCGCTCAGGTTCGCGGGCTTCGCCGCCAAACATAGCATAGGCGGCGCCTGCGGATGAGTCAAAGGACGCCGCAAAGTCGCTGTTTACAATCCCTTGCCCATACAATCTAATATAGAGGGGGGATGAGTGGCCGGCCAAAATGTCGAGAGCAAGGGCGCTTACCAGTTCAAGCTGCAGGCTTTCCGGGCCTTGGGGCGCAGGGCGGACTTTACATCCGGCAAGGAAGATGGGCAGGCTCACTTCCATTTCCTTTGTAAAGCTGTGGGCGATTGGTTTTGGGCTCTCGGCTGCGCCATAATCCCTTTCGGGGACTTCGCCCGCTTCTGTAGGCAGGATTTTTTGGGAGATGGCGGCAACTTCGGAAGGTTCTACGTCGCCGACTATGCTAAGAGCCATGTTTTTGGGATTGTAAAAAACTTTGTGGCAGTCATATAGGGTGTCGGGTGTGATGCCTGAAATGCTCTCGACTGTCCCCGCCACGGAATCCCGCATTGGGTTTGAGGAAAATAGAGATTTCATCAGGCCGTAATAGAGGCAATAGTCGGGGTCGTCTTCGACCATCAGTATCTCCTGGGCGATTATGCCCTTTTCTTTTTCCACGCTCTCGGGGGTGAAATAGGGCACGGAGACAAAGCTGAGCAGCGTTTCGAGGTTTTCGTTAAATTTATCAACGCACTCAAAGTGATATGCCGTTATGTCGGTTGAGGTGTAGGCGTTTGGAGAGGCTCCGTTTGCTGATAGCTTGGTCAAGGCGTTGCCTTCTTCGGTGTCAAACATCTTGTGCTCAAGGAAATGCGCAACACCCATGGGCGTGTCAATCCAGTTTTCGCCCAGTTTGAAGCGCCTGTCAGCGCCTCCGTAATCTGTTGCGAAATAGGCGTAACGCTTCTGGAAGCCTCTTTTCGGCACTACAAAAAGGGACAGTCCGTTTGCGAGTTTGTCGAAATATACTTGTTCGTTGACGTTTTTGTATTCTTTAAGCTTCATTGCTGTCGCCCCTTTCTTCGCTCAATCCGGTCAAAAAGAAAGTCATGTCCGGCTTTATACCAGAGGCGATTTCAATTATTTGTTCAGCCGTGACCTCATCAACTTTGTCGCAAACATCCACCGGATCGTATGGAACCGCCGATACTGTGCTGTCAAAATAAAGTTCGTCAAGCCCGCCGGGTCTGTCCATTGCCGATTTTAAAGAGGTTATGACATATTGTTTTGCCGAAAGCAGCTCCCACTGGCTAATCTCGCCGTTTTTGATGTGCTCCAGCTGATCCATGATTTCGTCCAGAGCTGTTTCGAATTTTGAGAAGTCCACGCCGGAGGCGACCAGCATTATGCCCTTGTGCTTATCAAGCATCGAGCTTGCGTAGTAGCATAGCGAGAGCTTTTCCCTGACGTTGAGGAATAACTTTGATGTGATGCTGCCGCCATATATGGAGTTAAATACGATGAGTGCGGGGTAGTTGGGATTTTCCATCGATCTGCCGACTCGGAAGCCAATTGTCAGCTTGCCTTGAGAGACATCCATTGCTTCAGAGAAGCGCTTTGGTGAGTCTTTTGGCGGGGATAGCAGTATTTTTGTTTCTGGTATGGGGGTGCTTTTTCGCCCCTCGAGTCCTGAAAGTGCGTTGCGGAGCGCCGCTATGACCCTATTCGGATCGGCAGAACCGCAGTATAGCACCTCGATTCTGGATTCGGCCAGGAGTTTGCGGTAGTGTTCGGTAAGGGATTCGGGAGTTATGGCTTGCGCCTCTTCTTCACTGCCGAGCCTTCTTACGCCATAGGCTTCGCCGGCACACATTTCCATAAGCAGGCGGTCGATAGCGTAGCCTCGCTTGTCGTTTATTGCTGCTCGTATGTCGTCTACGAGGTTGATTTTTTCACTTTCCACATAGTCTTTGCGGAATATTCCATTTTGCAGGTTGGGGGACGTGAGCATTTCGCCAATCAGCGTTGCGGCTTCTTCAAGGATGTTCTGCTCTCCGGGGAGGAAGCGGTCGTCGGGGAAGTCGGTGTAGAGCCCCACACAGTGCAGTTCGCCTTTCTTTCTGATCAGCGGTTCGATGCGCGTCCCATAGAGCTCGTCAAGGGCTGTTGAGATGTGCGCCATATCTGGATGGTTTGCAGAGCCCCGGCGCAGCACCCTTGGTAGCAGCGCCGACAGGGAGGCCGTCTCGCGGCGGAGCGCGCCGATGAGGTTAATGGTCAGGCATCCTGTTTTAAATTTGTCCGTACTAATGCACGTCAGGGATATTCCGGGGGTAATTTCGTCCCTGAATACTTTGTGCAAACCACTGTTTTCCTGATCGATGACTGTACCCTCCCTTTTTGCATTTTAATCGCTTGCAGAGCGATTACGCAACAACCATTATACCATTACTTTTTGCTGATGAGAATTAAAATATTGTTAAATTTGTATCTGTGGGCGAGCCCGCAGTAACAATTCAGTGCCAGCCAAGAAAACCTAGTATTAGGCATTGAGAAGCCTGTGCGCTCATCGTAGAGAGGGAATTCCGGCTACTGCTACGGAACTGACCGAGCGTAGAGGAGTGTGCAGGCTTCCCAATGCCGGACTGATAGCAGGCACTGAATAGCACGCCCACAAACATATACTACACACATAGGCCGAAGGTGTCAATGACAGTTTTCGGAGGTGCTCGGTCGGAGGTGCTCGGCTTATGTTTGGTACGGATTTTTCACTCCATATACTCCCCTAATTCTTCAAGCGGGGCATCAAAATCATCAGCAATCCACATTTTCCCTCTGCCTGAACCAATGCTGTCAGTGGGGGTTGTCATAATTTCTTAAGAATTATACTCGATTTCCTGTAAGAATTTAGTCATATCATAGTCATGCAGCAGCGGAAAGGTTGTGATATACTTGGGGAGCGAGTGAAAAATGGAGGCAAGCTTTATGACTGACATATTGATATGCGACGACGACAAAGAAATCGCAGCCGCTATAGCGGTCTACCTTGAGAATGAAGGCTATGTGACCCATCAGGCCCATAGTGGAAAGGAAGCCCTGGCGGCGCTCGATGGAAAGGACATAAAGCTGATTATTATGGATGTTATGATGCCGGAGCTGGATGGGCTTATGGCGACGATGGAAATACGCAAGAGCCTCAACATACCGATTATCATGCTCTCGGCAAAAAGCGAGGATACCGACAAGATAATGGGCTTGTCGGTCGGGGCGGACGACTATGTGACAAAACCATTCAACCCGCTAGAGCTTATCGCCAGGGTAAGGAGCCAGCTGAGGCGGTTCACAGTGCTTGGAAGCCTTCCGCCTGCGGAAAAAGGCGTCTTCACAGTTGGCGGGCTGACAATAGACGATAATCATAAAACGGTCGCCGTTGACGGCGAAGGCGTGAGGCTCACGCCGCTGGAGTACAAAATAGCGCTGCTGTTAATACGCACGCCCGGAAGGGTGTTCTCGATTGACGAAATCTATGAGCGAGTGTGGGGCGAGGATGCCTTCTGCGCAGACAACACAGTCGCCGTGCATATACGGCGAATTAGGGAAAAATTGGAAATTGACCCTAAGAACCCAAAATATATAAAGGTGGTATGGGGAATTGGATACAAAATGGAAAAAGTGGACGGCGCTAAAGCCCGTCAAGATTCTTAGTTTTATTTTAATACTGGGCTCATGCTTTGCGGTAGCGTACACATTTGCACAAATAGTGGAGAGATTCGATGTAACCGGAGTAGATATTGACTCTGTGCTGACAGATGATACAGGCAAGCGGAATTTTTTTGACAGAAACATGCAGAGCGCATATTTCAACGCTACCCTAGTTATGTTTTACGGAAGTGAGGAACAGATACTGGCCGGTAATCATATACGTTGGGAAGGGGATATGCACTCAAGCTCCCTAAGGTCGACCCGCGGAGACACAATGCGGTGGGTCGAGCTGCCTATCAGCACCCTCAATGAGATTAGAGCGGCGACTGAAAGCGGCAAAATTGCTCACGAGAACGGCAGGAACTATTATGACTACAAGGATGAGCACGAGGGTGATTTAGATAATTTCTTCGGGCCTGATATTGGTATAACCCAAAATAATATAATAATGTGGGAGCAGGAAGCTATCGAATGGCAGTTAAATACATTTCGCTCTGCGCTAAATACCCTGAGAACCACACAGGGGCTTGTGTTCTCAATTCAAATCGACTCTGAAGAAAGTGCTGGGACAGTGGCTGTGGAGAGCAACTTTGACCACTTCGTCCATCACGATATGCCGGGATGGTTTCGTGCGCAGCCCGTCTACTATATCCAGGTTGGTCAGTACCCTGCCGAGATATCCCATGAGGGGCGACTGCATAGTTACGAGGGGCGGATGCGAAGCCAAACAATCAACTGGGCCGAATCATTTTTAAGTTCCGATGAGCACCTGCTGCTTGCATTTACGTATGATGTCGTTGTGGCACATAATGAAATCTTTGTATATGCACGCAATGCGTACGTTCGAGATATTGCAATCGGTGCGGCGTCACTCATATTTGCGGTTGTGCTTGTCGCCATACTGTTTTTTGGGGCAGGGCGCCGATTTGGCCGGCCAAAAGAAGTGTACTTTCAGCTCATCGACAAACCGTTTCTGGATATTGCTTTAGCTGCTGCGGCAGGGTGGTCGGCATTCATGCTGTTTTTGACGAACGAGCTGGCGCTGACGCTATTGCAGCGCAATAATCTTGTCTCTGCCAATCGGGCTGCTTTCATTACCATTATTATAGCTGCAATTATTCTTGTGGCAACGCCGCTGATTTTCTTGATGCTTAGTTTTGCAAAGCGCATCAAGGCAGGGCGATTTTGGAAGCACACGCTCGTGTACACACTGCTAAGTTTTGTGTTCAGGTGGATTTCTAGGGGAGTGCGAGCGCTATGGGCGGGCAGAACGCTAACGGTCAAGGTCGCTTTGATTGCATTGGGAATATTTCTGGTGTTGATAATTGTAGGCGCTTTGGCAGCGGATTTAAGAAATGGGTTCATTGTTTTTTTCATGGCTGTAATATGTACCACAGGCATTACTTTGCTTGTGTTTAAATATGCCCACCGTATACATAGGCTTGAGCAAGGCGCTCTGGCTTTCCGTGACGGCAATTATGAAAGCCCCATAGCTGCGGGTGGAGGCGAACTGGGCAGCATCGCAGACTCAATTAATAACATGGGCGTCGGCGTCAATCACGCAGTCGAACAGCGCATGAAAAGCGAAAGGCTCAAAGCTGAGCTGATTACGAATGTCTCACACGACATTAGGACCCCTCTCACATCCATCATCACATATACAGACTTGCTTAAGCACGAGGGGCTGGACTGTGAGAAGGCGCCGGAATATCTGGATGTATTGATTCAGAAATCGCAGCGGCTGAAGACGTTGACTGATGAACTCTTCGAAGCGTCGAAGGCGGCTACCGGGAATATTGATGTAAGCATAACCGAGCTTGACATGGTGGCGCTCATCAGCCAAGTGATGGGCGAGATGGACAGCGCCGTAAAGTCGTCCGGGTTGGATATAAGGTTCAGCCATCCCGACAGCCTGTTAGTTCAGGCGGATGGAAGGCTGATGTGGAGGGTGGTGGAAAACTTATTGTCAAATGTGTTCAAATATGCGTTGGCAGGATCAAGGGTTTACATAGATGTTTCGCCGCAGGAGCCGCCGCACTCCCGAATAGAATTCAAAAACATCTCAGCAAGGGAGCTCAACATTGATCCCTCAGAGCTGACAGAGCGGTTTAAAAGGGGAGACGAGTCCCGGGCAGACGGCGGCAGCGGGTTGGGTCTTTCGATAGTACAAAGCTTCGTCGAAGCGCAGGGGGGGGAATTCGAGATTACCGTAGACGGGGATTTGTTTAAAGCAACGGTGTGGATTTAGGCGCGCCCGCTTTGCTCTACTTCCCGCATTGCCATAATTGTCCGCTCAAACAGCTCGTCGAGCGTCCAGCCCAGCATGTCTGCGCCCTGCTTTACTACGTCCCTTGAGCAACCTGCCGCAAACTTCTTGTCTTTGAATTTTTTCTTGACGCTGCTGACTTCAAGGTCCATTGTGGACTTGGATGGGCGCATAAGGGTGACAGCCCCTATTAGCCCGGTCAGCTCGTCGCAGGCAAAAAGGATTTTTTCCATAAAGTGCTCAGGCTCGTGTGTGGTTTCGGTCAGTCCCCAGCCATGGGACAGAGCCGAGCGTATTATGCTCTCGTCGACCCCTTCGTCGCGCAGCAGCTCCTCGGCTTTTACGCAATGCTCCTGCGGGTATTGCCCGAAGTCCACGTCATGCAAAAGCCCGACAATCGCCCAGTGCTCCTCATTCCCGGGGTCATATTCCGCAGAAAAATACCGCATGACGCCGCTCACGACCGAAGCGTGTTGCAAATGAAACGGCTCGGTATTATACTTTTCCAAAATCTCTTGTGCTTTGATTATGTCCATACGAATGACTCTCCTCAAAAAATTTACCAACATACTACCATCTTGTCCATAAAAAGGCAATGGCAATGTGCTTGGATGCTTTGTGGAAGTATGTGATAATTTCTCAGTTTGACATATATACACTTTTATTGTATTATGATTCTTGCCGCATATGCGGCAGGGTGTATATAGGGTTCTTTTTGCCTATGCATGCCTTGATTGATAATATTACTTTGAAGGGGACATACACAATGTCAAACAGAATTTTCACATCAGAATCCGTAACAGAAGGGCATCCCGACAAGGTCTGCGACCAAATCTCCGATGCAGTACTTGATTCGATTTTAGCCGGGGACAAACACGCACGTGTCGCCTGTGAGACAATAGTGACGACCGGAATGGTTCTTGTCATGGGAGAAATCACGACTGACTGTTACGTCGATATACCGCAGGTAGTGCGCAATACAGTTAAAGACATCGGTTATGTACAGCCCGAATTGGGATTTGATTACAAAGGCTCGGCAGTTTTGACAACAATCGACGAGCAGAGCCCTGACATAGCTATGGGCGTTGACAATGCTCACGACGACGCTGATGATAAAGGGGCTGGAGACCAGGGCATGATGTTCGGGTTTGCATGTGATGAGACTCCCGAGCTGATGCCTGCGCCGATTTCATTCTCGCATGCACTTACGCGCAAACTCGCAGAGGTCAGGAAAAGCGGAGAACTCAAATTCATAAGGCCAGACGGCAAGAGCCAAGTCACCGTTGAGTATGACAGAGAAAAGAAGGTAATCGGAATCCCGGCAATCGTCGTATCGACGCAGCACGAGCCCGACGTCAGTACTGAGGAGCTGAGGGAGGCAGTTATCGAAAGTGTGATAAAGCCCGTAATTCCCTCAAACCTAATCACAAAAGATACGAAATTTTATGTAAACCCGACAGGGCGATTCGTAATCGGCGGGCCAGTGGGAGACTCGGGGCTGACCGGGCGCAAGATAATCGTCGATACATATGGCGGATATGCAAGCCACGGTGGTGGAGCTTTCTCTGGCAAAGACCCATCAAAGGTTGACCGCAGCGCGGCATACATGGCTCGCTACGTGACAAAAAACCTCGTGGCGGCAGGTTTTGCACGTGCATGTCAAATCGAGCTTGCATATGCAATCGGTGTGGCGCAGCCTGTTTCCGTACATATCGATACAAGGGGGACCGGGGTGATATCTGACGAAAAAATTGCCGGGATAGTCAAGGACGTGTTTGATTTCCGCCCTTCAAAAATTATTTCTAAGCTAGATTTGCTCAAGCCTGTCTATCGAGCAACGGCGTCTTATGGGCACTTTGGGCGCAGCGGGGACGAGTTTTCATGGGAGAAGCTGGACATGGTAGACACTCTTAAAGGTCACTTATAAGCGCATGCAGGGCAAGGGCAGGGGTTCTGACGGCGGGAGGAATAGGAAGCCGCCGGCACGGCATTTTGATCCATATGGCAAGAGGCCGGATTTTGACGAATTGGGCGATGGGCGCGGCGAGGGCTTGATTGAAGGGCGCAACGCTGTGCTCGAAGCCCTGCGCGCGGGGGTCGTGATTGACAAGGTCTTTATCGCAAAAGGAGAGACGGACTCGGCGCTGGGGCACATAGCGGCTATGGCGAGGCAGTCGGGCGCAGCCGTCGTTGATGCGGACAGGCGGAAGCTCGACTCAATGAGCGTCACCCATGCTCACCAGGGCGTTATCGCAATGTCGGCATGTGCCGATTATGCCACAATAGATGAGATCATCGAAAATGCCAAGGAGAAGGGCGAAGAGCTGCTTGTCGTGCTATGCGATGAGATATCTGATCCGCACAACCTTGGGGCAATCATAAGGACCTGCGAGGCCTCCGGCGCTCATGGAATTGTTATCCCTAAGCGAAGGAGCGCAGGTCTCAGTGCAACTGTAGCCAAGGCTTCGAGCGGGGCTGTGTACCATATCCCGATTGCGCGGGTGACGAACATGACAGCGACGATAAATGAGCTGAAAAAGGCCGGAGTGTGGGTGTTTGGAGCGTCTGCAAATGGAACGACAAATTTGTGGCAAGCCGATTTCATGGGGCCTGTCGCATTGGTTATCGGTTCGGAGGGCGCAGGGATTGGCCGCCTTGTCGGCGAAAGCTGCGACTTTAATGTGAGCATACCGATGCGTGGAAAGATTGGGTCGCTGAACGCATCGGTGTCTGCGGCGGTGCTGATGTACGAAGTGGTCAGACAGCGCAGCTGAAGGAGGTGAGCATGTGGCTAATGATGATGACATCATGAACGAAGACAGGGGTTCTGGGGATTTTTCTTTGGAGTCGATTTTGGCTGAATATAAAGGATCAGCTTTTATAAATAGTGAGAAAAAGACGCCGAAAGCGCAGCTTAATGAACAGGCTGAGGAAATTCTTAAGGAAGCTGCAGGGACTATGTCATCGGGGTCGTTGTTTGAGAAGGTTACTATGCCCGACTCGGGCCACGATGCTTCGGTTCGCCCGGAACCGGAAATTGACGAGGCAACAAGACCTCTCGATTTGGAATCTATCCAAAAGGCCGCAGGTTTGCCAGAATCCAATGTGCCCGAAGCTGTTGACAAGTTTGATGAGCAACCATCGAAATCTGATGATGTACGACTGTTTACCCCTAAGGTGCGACCGGATGATGTAAGAGATGAGTTAGAGGCAACCAAAGTACGGACGGAGCATGAGTCAAACCCATTTTCCGCTCAGCCTGCTCAAGCCCGCCCTGATGCCCCCTCCTCCCAGCAACCTGTGAAAAAACCCAATGGCTCAACTCAGGGGAAAAAGAACGAAGATAAAGACAGTGTTGTATTATTCTTTGAAAATTACCGTCCCCCAGAAGCAGACCAAGATGCTATTGTCCGCGATGTGGAAAAGGCCATCGAGAAAGAGCTTGGGTATGCTGAAGCTCCAACGGACACAACTATGGAAACTGAAGCAGATGAGCACGCTCCAGCTCGTTATGGATTTGATGATGAGCCTTTTGATGATGAGTGGGAATATGAGGAACCCGATTTAAAGGATGCTGCAAATAGATTTGCAATAGCCTGCAATTCCATTTCGCTCAGATGCATCCCTTCGGCAATTATAACGCTTGTCATGGTGATTTTGACTTTTGCATTTGAAGCAGGGCTTGCCATCCCATTCGGAATCGGACACAGTCAAGCTGGTGCTGCTGGACTTCTTATGTTATGCCTACTGTTTGTGGCGATACTGAATGTTGATATCATAGTAAGAGGTGTGGTCAGTCTGATTCAGGGGATGCCAAATGCAGAAACATTGATTCTGTTCTCATGTGCTTTCTCTTTCATATCTGCGGTGTTTACGATGCTCAGCGGTGCGCCGCTGATTTTGCCCTATTGTGCTGTGTCGGCGGTCACGCTCACATTTGCGGCTTTTGGGGAAAAGTTCAACCTACGTGCAATCACCGAGACACTGAAGACTGCGTCTGGCTCGTCAGAGCCTTATGGAGTTCAGGCAGAGTATAATGAAGACATTGACAAGTCCGTGCTTAAAAAGGCGTATAATAGGACGGAAGGCTTCTATAACAACCTAATGCATCCAGACATTTCCGAATTGATATATCGGTATGCTGCGCCTGTCCTGATTGCGGCTTCGCTGGTTTTATCCATACTTACTGTTGTGATACGGGGTGGGGGCGTGCATTTCTTACATGCCCTTTCCGCAGCGCTTGCAGCGGCCGCTCCATTTTCCATACTGCTTACCTTTTCAGTGCCTTTTGGCATGGTCGCTAAATCCATACGAAGGTCTGGTGCAGCAATCGCCGGATGGGGCGGGGCGGACGATGTATGCTTTACTGATGGTGCGGGTGTTACAGATGAGGATATCTTCCCTCCTGGGACTATGTCTCTTAGTGGCATCAAATTGTTCGATGGGGTTTCGCCCGAAAAAGCCCTTAGGTACACAGCCAGCTTGGTTTCGGCATCGGGCTCGGGGCTAAGTGGGCTTTTTGAGGAGGCGCTCAAGACTCAGGCGATGAACATGATTCGCGTGGAGGATTTTGCATGTTATGAAGGTGGTATAAGTGCTTTGATTCGCGGGGAACGAGTAGCGACGGGTTCGGGCGCATTTATGAATCTTGTTGGGATTAGGGTTCCTGACGACTCAAATATTAAGAGTGCGGTGTACACGGCTGTGAACAATAGGCTAATCGCTATGTTCACTGTAGATTATACGCCTATAAATTCTGTGCAGGGGGCGCTTATTTCGTTGCATAAATGGCGGATTAAGATGTTTTTTGCTGTTCGTGATTTCAATATTACGCCCCTTACGATTGAGCGAAAGTTTAGGGTTCCGCTAGACAACTTCGAATTTATCCAAACTAGGGATTCCTACAGCATTTCTGACCATAATTCGGGCAAGCAGGGTCGCATGGCAGCAATTCTGACGAGAGAGGGGCTAGGGCCTTTTGCAGAGGCGCTAACCGGAGGGAGGCTTCTTAAATCTGCGGCTTTTGTGGCCACGGCTGTGTCTGTGGGGTCGGCGGCTCTTGGCGTGCTTATCATGTTTTATATGTATTGGTCTGGTGCTATTTTGTCAGCGAGGCCGGGGAACCTCTTGCTGTTTATGTTGTCGATGCTGGCGGCTGTGCTGATTGTTTGTGGGTATGTAAAGTGCAAGAAGTAAAAATTTCTGTTGTAATACTGGTGTTTTTAGTATATAATTCACAATACTGTAATAACTATGATGAGGAGGCGCAAACATGCCGTATACGACAGAGGGTATCCGTAACATAGCTATTCTCGGCCATGGAAGCTGCGGAAAAACTAGTCTTGCCGAGAGTATACTATTTCAGACTGGGGGCATCGATCGACTCGGCAAGGTTGCTGATGGGAACACAGTCGGAGACTCAGATTCCGAGGAAATTAAACGCCAGATAACCATTTACCTTGCTACCACGTTCGCTGACTACAAAAACTGTAAAATCAACATTCTTGATACTCCCGGTTATTTTGACTTCGCAGGAGAAACGGCTGAGGCTCTCCGTGTCGCCGATGCTGGCATATTGATTTGTACGGCAAAGGATGGGATAAGCGTTGGGTTTGAAAAGGGCTGGTCTGCCCTTAATGCTGCAAAACTGCCCAAGGCGATTTATGTGTCTAAGCTCGATGAGGAAAACGGTGATTTTGACGCTGTGCTGACCGTGCTTAGGGAGAAGTATGGTACTTCCATATGCCCGATTATCGTACCGATAGTAGGGGCTTCCGGCAAGGCAGAAGGAGTAGTGGACATATTGAGCCGCAAAGCATATGCAATGGAGGGCGGCAAGCAAAAGGAGATACCGATTCCCGAGAGCATGAATGCTCAGCTTGAGGAGCTGTACGATGCGGTCAATGAAAGCGTGGCAGAGACCAGCGAGGAATTGATGGATAAGTTCTTTGATGGTCAGGAGTTTACGGATGCAGAGAAAATCGCCGGAATTAAAGCCGGAATAAAAGATATGACATTGGTTCCGGTTTTTAGCGGCTGCGCCACGTCAGGGCTGGGGACGCTGCCTATGCTCGACGAGATTGTCAATTTGTTCCCATCTCCAGCAGACCGCAACGATGCCGCTGAGGATGGCACGGAAATTGTGGTTGACCCGAATGGCTCGACGTGTGCCGTCGTATATAAGACGCTATCAGATCAGTATGGAAAGTTTAGCCTGTTCAAAGTTATTTCGGGTAAGCTCACTTCCGATATGCAGCTGGTCAATACCCGGACGGGCACTGTTGAGAAGATGGGGCATATCTTCAAAATGCAGGGTAAGAAAAATGTTGAGGCAAAGGAAATCATTTGCGGCGACTTGGGCGCTATATCTAAACTGACCGACACGAAGACAAGCGATACGCTGAGCGACCAGAAGAAAGTCGTCACAGTGAAGCGGATTGAATTTGCGCCTCCCTGCTATTCAATGGCGATAGCGCCAAAGGTAAAGGGTCAAGAGGAGAAAATATCGACGGGGCTGGGACGGCTCGGTGAGGAGGACGTCACATTTACTTTCGTCAACAATCCCGAGACGAAGCAACTAGTGCTGTCAGGCGCCGGAGATATCCAGCTGGATGTGCTGTGCTCTAAACTCAAGGACAAGTTTGGCGTTGAAGTCGTCCTTTCGCCGGCTCGTGTCCCATATCGGGAAAAGATACGCAAGAAGGTTTCAGTTCGCGGCAGGCACAAGAAACAATCGGGCGGAGCCGGGCAGTTCGGCGACGTCGTAATTGAGTTCGAGCCGGGTGAGGCTGAGGATTTGGCATTTGTTGACAAGATTTTTGGCGGAAGCGTGCCAAAGAACTTTTTCCCCGCCGTCGAGAAGGGGTTGCGGGAGAGCATCTCGAGGGGCGTGCTTGCCGGGTATCCGCTTGTGTTCCTAAAGGCGACACTTGTGGATGGGTCTTATCATCCGGTTGATTCAAATGAGCTTGCTTTTAAGCTGGCCGCCCAGCTTGCGTATAAAGAGGGGATGCCGCAGGCAAACCCCGCACTTTTGGAGCCGATAGGCTATTTGACCGTCACTATCCCGGACACGTACATGGGCGATATCATGAGCGATTTGTCAAAGCGCCGAGGAAGTCCGATGGGAATGAATCTCAATGCCGAGGGGATGCAGGTCGTAGAGGCAGAGGTGCCGATGGGCGAGATGTCCAGCTATGCCATTGACTTGCGCTCGATGACACAGGGCAGGGGTTCGTTCACAATCCGTTTCGAGCGTTATGAAGAGGCTCCCGCACCCGTGCAGCAGAAAATAATCGAAGAAGCAAAAAGCTTGGCAGACGCCGAGTAGTAACTTTTTAACAGCTCTTAAGGGCAGGCCTATGTGCCTGCCCTTCTTGAGTGGAACATTTTTGAAAAATTTGCGTCATAAGCTACACAGTCTACGATGTTTAATAATAAGAACAGTGAGAGAGAGGGTTAATTTTATGGGTAAGATACTGAGTAGGGTGATTTCGGCGGTGCTTGTTATTGTTGTTGCGGTTGTTCCACTTGTGGTCGGTGCAAGGCCATTGCCGCCTGACACGCCGATGCCCGACGTTATTCTGGGGCCGGTGCGAGCGCCCGTCCAATCTGCGGCCACTGATTCCGGAATGGAAGTAGCGCTGGTTGCAGTCCACAGACTGTTGGACATTGACGACGATGTGCTCCCGGAATTTAGCTATAGTTCGACTTTTTCCAACTGGGAGACGCGCGAAGGACTCACTTGGAGCTTTACGTGGTCTGGAGAGAACGCCATGGCGTGGGCGACGGCAACTCCGCACGGCGCTCTCCTGCTATTTAACTCATTTGAGTTCGACAGCAACTCCTTTGGCTTTGCGGAAATCAGCAAAGACGATGCAATAGAAAGAGCCAGCGCATTTTTAAGGCGAGCCAACCCAAGCATACATCAGTATTTCGGCGCACCTCAATCAGCGAGGGTAAGCCTTCACGGCAGCGAATTTAACTTTGTTTTCCATGCTGAGGTCAATAGTCATGCGTTCATAGCCGCACAGATAAATGTTGGAGTCAACAAGTTCACCGGAGCGATAACCAGCTACAGCACGCAAAATGTCGACCCAACCAGATTCAGATTTGAAAGTGCCGACGACGTGATAACCCAAGAAAGTGCAGCATATGCTTTTGCTGAAGGCATCGGGCTTACTTTGGAATACAGAAGCAATTTTGACAGGAATGGAAGCCAAGTGACAGTTTTTCCCGTTTATGTAATGAATACGCAAGGGTCCCTGTTTGTGAGCGCTTTGACAGGGGAGGTCGTCGAACAGGTGTTTGATGTTGGGCTGGACGCCGGAGGTTTAGGGATGGTTGCTGCTGCGCCGGAGGCCGCAAGGGAGCTCGATGATGCTTGGGAGGAGCAAGTGACGCTATCACCGGCTGAGAGAGCTGCAATAGAGCAGGTAGAGGGTTTTATTACGAGCGAGCAGGCGCTTGGCAAATTGCTGGAGGTTGTGGAACTTGCCGATTTGGACTTGACTGTGTTCAGCAATCAGCATATCTCGCTTAACAGGGACTTCATGGACGCAGATAGATTCATATACAATGTCAGCTTGTCCAGGAATCTGGATTGGGATGCGCCAGAGGATGAAATCAGGTCGATTTTTGGAACGGTAGATGCGGAGACGGGCAGGGTCAGGTCGTTCGATATTTCTTATAATGGCGTCCCATTTTCGGCAGACGGCAGAGAGCTGTCCCACGAGCAGGCCCAAGCTACCGCAGATGCTTTCTTAGAGAGAATGGCGCCGGATGAGCTAGCCAGAACACAAAGCGGGCGGGACGGGCCGCCGACGATTGTGCCGATTATCACCGGATTTGGATTTGGCAACACTAGCCACTTCAATTACACAAGATTTGAAAATGGCATACCGTTTCACGACAATAGAATAGGTGTCACAGTCAACCGTGTCACGGGGCGGATTACAAGTTTTTCGTTAAATTGGTTTGACAATGTGGAATTCCCAAGTATCGCAAATGTCTTGACACCGCATGAGGCGATGGCAAATTTCGTAGGCCGTGAGGGGAGCGATATCATATACATCACCACCGGTGAAGGCAATGCCAGGCTTGTTTTCGATTTCGTCAACTCGCTTATCGACCCATTTACCGGAGTGGCGGTTGACCATTCAGGCAATCCTAGGGAAGATAAGGCTGAATCCCCTGAGTACGGCGACGTCGTAGGGCATTGGTCTGAAGCTTATGTCATGCGGCTTCTGGAGAATGGAGTATATGGCTGGGGTGGGAGTTTCGAGCCTGATAGGGTCATGAATGAGGTCGAATTTGTGGCGTATATCATGCAAATCGAGCAGCCGTGGATGGCTCGGATGGGGCCACAGGCGTTTTTGAGCCAAAGGGGGATAAGCGTCGAGCTCAGCGAAAACAGGCAGGTTACGAGGCAGGTCGCCGCAAGGATTATTGTCGAGCACTTGGGTTATGGCAGGATTGCAGGACAGCCCAGATGGTTTGCATATCCTTTTAATGACAGTGTGGGTGACGCTTTCAAGGGATTCGTCACAGTTGCATACATGCTGGACATTATAAGCGGCGATGCAGATGGCAACTTCAATGCCATGGGCAACGTTACCCGGGGGCAAGCAGCGGCGATGCTGCATAATCTGATTTTGGCACAAACAGCGGCTTTGCCATAAGCGGCATATAAAAACACAGGGGGCTTACCTCCCCTGTGTTTTTATGGCAGTAACCAAATTTTACTTGGTTCCGAATATTCTGTCGCCTGCATCGCCCAAACCAGGCACTATGTACCCATGGTCATTTAGGTGCGAGTCAATGGTGCATGTTATTATCTCCACATCCGGGTGCTCAAGCCTCATCTTTTCCACGCCCGGCGGAGCCGACAAAATGCTCAGCAGCTTTACGGTACGGGCCCCCGCTTCCTTAAGGTAAGTTGCAGCCGCTGCGGCAGTGCCGCCGGTTGCGAGCATTGGGTCAAGAATGAAGCAGTCGCGCTCTGAAATGTCGTGTGGCATCTTGCAATAGTATTCTACCGGTTGGAGCGTGTCCGGGTCTCGATAGAGGCCGATATGTGCAACCTTTGCCGAGGGGACCAAGCTTAATACCCCATCTACCATCCCAAGCCCAGCACGCAGGATGGGCACAAGTGCCAGCTTTTTGCCCGCAAGGGCTTTGCTGGTTGCTACTGCAACCGGGGTTGTAACTTTGATGTCCTCGGTAGGCAGTTCGCGCATAGCCTCATAGCACATCAACATGGCAATTTCCCCAACGACTTCGCGAAACATTTTCACTCCGGTTTCGATGTCGCGCAGCATGGTCAGCTTGTGCTGAATAAGTGGGTGCGTGAGTATGGTTACCGACATATGGCTTGCCTCCCACATTAAATTTTCCTAATAACTATACCACCCTAGTGCCGTGAAAGTCAATTGTGTGGAAAAGAGAGATTTCTTGAAAAATAGCTATTGCATTTTGTTAAGATTTCTGCTAACATACCGTCAAGGCGAGGTGCGAGTTCGTAGTTCGCGCTATTAATGAATGCGGGTGTAGTTCAATGGTAGAATTCCAGCCTTCCAAGCTGGCCGCGTGGGTTCGATTCCCATCACCCGCTCCAACACCGAAAGCCTTGGAGACAAGGCGTTTTTTTGTGATATACGACAGGAGAATGCGAAGCGAAATGGGATTTTTTGAAAAGCAAATTGAGACAGATACTCTGTACAAGGGAATCATAGTGAATGTTAGGCGTGACATTGCGGTGCTGCAAAATGGAAACAGGGTGCAGCGCGAGGTTGTCGAGCACCCCGGCGGCGTTGGCATTGTGCCGATTACGAGGGACAACAAAGTCCTGATGGTCAGGCAATATAGGTACCCGATGGAAGAGGAGCTGCTGGAAATCCCTGCCGGGAAGCTTGAGGGTGGGGAAGACCCATTTGAGTGCGCTGTGAGGGAACTGTCGGAGGAAACGGGATGCACTGCCGGAACATACGTGGATTTGGGCATGATATATCCTTCGCCAGGTTTTTGCAGGGAAGTTTTGCATATATACCTTGCTCTCGATTTGGAATATGGGCAGATGCACTTGGATGAAAACGAGCTTCTCAGCGTCGAGGCGATAGAAATTGATGAGCTTATGGATATGATTATGGAAAATGGGCTTAGAGATGCAAAATCGGTAATCGGCATTATGAAGGCGAAGCGATATCTTGAAGGGCCGCAGAATGCGGGTATTTGGAATTAAGGATTTTGGGCGGCGCAATTTTCAATAATGTGGATTAACTTTTTATATGACTGGGGGCGGATTTATGGGTAAGACAGTGCTTATCGTTGATGATGAAACTAGTATCGTAGATATTCTCAGCTTTAATTTGAAAAAAGAAGGCTTTGACATAACTGTTGCCTATGACGGTGAGACTGCGCTTGCGATGTATTCGAAAAAGGCTCCTGATTTGATTTTGCTTGACGTAATGCTCCCCCGGATAGATGGGTTTGAGGTTTGCCGCAGGATTCGCATGAGCGACCGGAAGACGCCCATAATCATGCTGACCGCGCGCGAGGAGGAAACTGATAAGGTGATGGGGCTTGACCTTGGTGCGGACGACTATATTACCAAGCCATTTTCAATACGCGAACTCAAGGCACGTGTGAATGCAAACATACGACGGGTGACAGATGCGCAATTTGATGAGCTGGCGAGCGAGCAACCTAGTGCAGGAGCAGGCGGGTTTATCATTGACAAGGAGCGCTATGATGTGATTGTCAATGGCCAAAACGCTGAGTTGACTCAACGCGAGTTTGAGCTTATAAGCTTTTTGGCAGCGTCGCCCGGAAAGGTTTTTTCGCGCGAGGAGCTGCTGCACGATGTTTGGCAGTATGAGTACTTCGGAGATTTGCGCGCTGTCGATGTGGCGGTCAGGCGTCTGCGTGAGAAAATAGAGGAAGACCCGGGGCATCCTAAGCATGTTATGACCAAGCGCGGGGTGGGGTATTATTTCGAGAGTTGACGATTCTCAGTTTAGAAGTTTTTTGCTACCTAACTTGCGCAGAGAGGAGACGGTACTTTGTCTAATAGCTTGCGCATAAAATTAGTGATTATAATGCTTCTCGTAATGGCACTGCTGATGACGGTGGTGCTTGTTTTCCTTATTATAGGGGTTCAGGAGTTCTATACCGATCAGTTTTACTCCCAGATGAGGACGGTGTTTTCCAAACCCGAATTTATTGGTGAGCTGCGGATGGCCGCAGGCAGGGAGGACGCCGCCGATAGGATGGATGAATTGATGCTTGCCTTTTTGGGAGAGCTCGGAATTGACCGCACGACAAGGAATTTCTATATACTGGACGGCGTTACCGGAGCGGTCCTCAAAACATCCAACCCAGACGTCAGAGAGCGTATAGAGCCCACCTCGAATATACAAACGGCGCTCTTGGGCGAGAATTCGTTCCACGTAAGTTCACGGGCGGACTATATGGATGTCGCTGTCCCGATAGTGGCCCATGATGGCAGCGCCAGATATGTCGTTTATGTTATTGACAATAAGCAGACTGTTCAGAGCTTGAATGCCGAGATTCTCACCATTATCCTCGGGGCAGTGCTTATCGGGTTTGCAATTGCGGTAATTATCAGCCTAATAATCTCCAAGACGCTTATTTCGCCGATTCAGGGGATGACAAAAGCCGCAGAGGCTATGGCTGATGGGGATTTCTCTAGGAAAATACGCGTTGACTCTGCAGATGAGATTGGCGTGCTGGCAAAGGCGTTTAACGATATGGCTGCACAAATCGAATCGATGCTCGAAGAACTCAAAAGTGCCGAGAAGCTCAGGCGGGAGTTTGTGGCGAACGTTTCGCACGAGCTGCGCACCCCGCTGACAAATATTAGGTCATATGCAGAAACTATATCCGACGACAAGGATATCCCACAGGAAATGGAAGATGAATTTCTGCGGATAATTATAAACCAGAGCGATAGGATGACGAAAATCGTACAAGACCTGTTGGAGCTGTCCAGGTATGATTCAGGAGCCAGCGTACTTGCCATAGAAGAGTTTTCCATTGAGCAGGCTGTTCGCGACGTATATGCCGCAATTGCGCTGGAAGCTCGAAAGCGCAGCCACGTGCTGAATCTTGAGCTTGAGTGGAAGCTGCCTAAGGTAAAGGGAGACCGCGCAAAAATCGAACAGGTTTTGATGAATATTATCGCAAATGCGCTAAAGTATACGCCGGACGGCGGCACGATAGCCATTTACAGCGGAACGACCGGAGGCGATGTTTGGGTCAAGGTAGAAGATACGGGCGTTGGAATCCCTTCAGAGGATATTTTGCGCGTTTTCGACAGATTTTACCGCGTGGACAAGGCCCGCACGAGGGAGTCCGGAGGGACTGGGTTGGGTTTGTCGATAGCAAAGGAGATTATTACTAGGCATGGCGGAGATATAATGATTGATAGCACGCCTGGGGTAGGCACGTCAGTCACTGTGAAGCTTCCAATTGAAAAGGGGGTCGACGGAGTTGAGCAAGTCAAAAAGAGCGATTGAGATGACAAAAACAGTGCTGGTTCTGCTACTGGCCTTGAATGCAGCTTTTCTTGCTTGGCGTACGGGTTTGTTCAACGATGTCTTTACGGCATTGCCTGTGGTAGGCAATATCGTACAGCTGGTGCGTGGCACAACAGGTGCGCCAGAGCCGGCGGGCACGACGATAGTTGAGGCGGCCCGCCCTATGAATATAGTTATAACATATGAAGAAGGCGAACGCTTCGGCGTCAGGTCTGATTTGGGTGTCAGGAATGCGGTTTATGACAGGGCGAGCAGTATTATTGGAGAGGCTTTGGGGTCTGCGTCGACGCCTTTGGAGGTCAGTGAGGCGCAGTGGCGGGAGGCGCTTTCAAGTCCGGGGGTTTTCTTTGAATACATAACTCCAGTTTGTCTGTCGGTATTGGATGGCTGGCTAGGCTCCCGGATGCCTGATGCTCCGCAGGATGTTTTGGTTAGGCGAGTTTTTGTCTCGTTTGGTGAGGAGAGAAGTCGGATATACTTTCAAGAATATGACAGCGGATTGTATTTCGGCGCAGATACGGCGTCGACTGCAGGAAAAGCGCAGGAGCTGGATATATTCAGTCCAAATGGGGCGGTGTTTGCATTCCAATTGAGTATTGCCGGTTCTGAGAATGCCCCTTATATGTTAATCATGCCTGAAGTTTACCATCCGGACATTAGGGCAGCCGCTGCTGGAACGCAGGAGATGATGCTCGAACGGGCGCTCCATGTGTTTGGGCACTATATCGAGATGCCGCCGACGTACTTCAGCGGCGATGTCCTCGTTTGCGTTGGGGCGCAATTTACTATCAGGGTCTACCCAGATGGCAGGGTAATGTACAGGCGCACCGATGGATTTCCGCCTGCAAATGAGGCGCAGGCTTCAAATATGGGCGAGATGATTGAGCATGCTAGAGCTATAATAGCCGATTCTGTTGGCATGACGAGCGGAGATGCGGAAGTGCATTTTGAATCGATTTATTACAGAGAAGGTGTGTATTTTGTTTATTTTGGCTACTACATCGCAGGTGGGCGCATACATCTCTATGATGACAGGCATGCGGCGTTTGTGGGATTTTCTTCGGGAATTGTCGTCGAGGCGGAGCTGAATTTCAGAAATTATGCACTGACGGGATATAGCACCAGATTATTGCCTGAAAGGCAGGCACTGGCCGCTGCGGGCGGCGAGTTTATACTGAGCTACTCTGACTTAGGCCCGGAGATACTTCAACCATCTTGGGTAAAAGTATGGTTTTAGTAGATTGGAGCAGTGAATGAGCGGTTCAAAAATCAGGAACATAGCGATAGCGGTGCTTTTGTTGATAAACGCCCTTTTTTTGGCCGTGATAATTTATGATGCGGCAGTTCAGTCGCGTCTCGAAAGGGAGACGATAGAAAATGTGAGCGCTATAATGAAGGCAGGGGGGATTCAAGTAGACCCTGACAGCATTAGGGCAGCAGGCGCACTAAGGACAATGAGGACGGCACGTGTGATTGAAATTGAAGAAGCAATCGCGCGTACCCTGCTGGGAGATACAGTCATCACGGATCAAGGCGTCATATATTTGTACGAAAATCCGGAAAGGGGAATTGCGGAATTCTATAGCGCAGGTGATTTCGAGGTAAGGCTGAATGCAGGGGTCATAACAAACGAAAATGGCTCGGCCGCCGTAGTCCGGTCGCTGCTGAGAGAAATGAGGCTAGAAACAACGCAGCTCACGGCTGAATTCAATCAGGAAAGCGGCATCGAGGTGGTGAGCGTGGTTGCAGCGTACAGAGGGGCGAGTATTTTCAATGGCTTAATTGAGTTCGTGTTTGTTGGGGAGAGTCTTCTAACCGTAGGCGGCAGGTATGTTGCCGGGATAGAGCCGGCAGAGGATGGGATTGAGATATCGCAAGTCAGCTCGGCTCTGCTGGGATTTCTTTCTGCGGTTAGGGACGAAGGCAGGGAAGATATCGCAAGTGCGGAAATTTTCGGGGTTGAATCGGGGTTTCGCCATAGAGTGGTAGGAGCGTTCGGTGAGGGCGTGTTAGACCCTGCGTGGCTAATCACGACAGACAACGGCGCCTTCCTAATAGATGACGCAACAGGTGAGATTTGGCCTTTAGGATAGATTGGAGGGGGAGAGTTTGTGCTACGCCTCAGCGGATTTTTGGGGATTAAACAGGATCGGTGCGGTTTTGCATAAAATCGTGCCTATAATCATTGTGAACACAAGCTCCGGCCCCATGTATGAGCCGTTGTACGCCAATGAGAAAATCCATGATGCAGCGTCAAGGTAGTTGCCCCAGATGATGACGCCTGAGAAGAAGTGGCTGAGAAACCTCAGGCCCAAGCACAGCGGAACAGCATAGATGATTCCATAGCGGCGGCCACGGAAAATGCCAGACAGTCCCAAGACGGTAAATGCAACAATGTAGTCGAGTGCGAGCATTGCAGCCCAAGCGGCAACGGTGCCCGACGGCGGCGCCCAAATTTGTTGAAGCATTTGCAGTCCCGCATAGACAATGCCGCCGCACAGCCCCCACTTGAGGCCATGGCGCAAGCCAATCATCAATAGCGGCAGCATAGACAGCAGCGTGACTGAGCCCCCTTGCGGCATAATGGTAAACCGAATGAAACTCAGGGCAAACCCGATTGCTACCAGCAGTGCCGACTCTACCAGAGCCCGCAGATTCTGTCTGCTTTTTGTGTTGTTCATGAGAAATGCACCTCCATAGATGACAAAATGAGGTGCATTCCTTAAATCCCGCCGGCGGCATTATCCGCATCCGGTTATAAGGGTTAGGTGCGGCGTTTCGCACCCTCTCAGCCGCCTGACGGCAGCACCCCATTTATTAACTTACTTCGCATACAAAACCTGAGAAGAGCCAGTCCTGTCAGGTTTTCGTTTTTTATTGCCCTGCCATTTTTGCGACCTCTGCCGCAAAGTCGTCTTCCTTCTTCTCGATGCCCTCGCCCTTTTCAAAGCGGGTGAACGCCTTGACTGTAATCTGGCCGCCGAGATTTTTTGCGACCTGCTGCACATGCTTTTCGACTGTCAGCTTGTTTTCCTTGACATAGGGCTGGTTCATGAGGCAAATTTCTTCGTAATATTTGTTTATCCTGCCTTTTACCATGTTTTCGGCAATTTGGCGGGCTTTGTCGTCTGGCAGGTCTTTCGCCTTGTTCTCCTCTATGGCCTTGTTAAGCTGGATTTCCCTCTCTTTTTCCAGCTCGCCCGCATCGACAGACTCTGCGTTGAGGTACAAAGGACGCATCGCCGCAATTTGCATAGCCAAATCCTTGCCCAGCTCTGTCACCTTGTCCATGTCGGAAATGCCCGAGACGTCCATGTTTACGATAACGCCAATTTTGCCGCCTGCATGGACATATGGGATGCTGACGCCGGTGGCATAACGAAAAAAGCGGCGCACGGAGATGTTCTCGCCGATGACAAGAATCATTTCTTGCTGTTGCTCGGCGACGGTCTTCTCAATGCCGGGAAAAGTGCACGCCATCAGCGCATCGACATCTGCGGGTGCATTCTCCGCAACAGCCTTAGCAACGCCCTCGACAAAGTCTACGAACATTTCGTTTTTTGCAACGAAGTCGGTTTCTGAGTTGACCTCTACGACTGCGCCTATGTTACCGAAAACCGAAGCATATGCCACGCCCTCGGCAGTAATCCTTCCGGCTTTTTTTTGTGCGGCGGCAAGGCCGTGTTCGCGCAGGTACAGGATGGCTTTCTCCATGTCGCCGCCGGACTCGGATAGGGCTTTTTTGCAGTCCATCATGCCAACGCCAGTCTGCTCGCGCAGTGTTTTTACATCATTAGCAGTAAATGCCATTTATATTCAATCCTTCCTGATAATTATCTATTGAGCCGGAGTGGCTTGCGAGGGTGCAGCAGCTTGCGGGGCGTCCTGCGCTTGAGGCGCTTCGCTCGATGCAGCAGCGGCAGCTTCCTTAGTCTCTTCCTCTGCTTTCGCATCTGCGCCTTGGCGGCCTTCGAGCACGGCGTTTGCCATAGCTGAGGCGATTAGCCTGATAGCTCGGATTGCATCGTCGTTGCCGGGGATTATGTAGTCAATCTCGTCCGGGTCGCAGTTCGTGTCGACTATTGCGACTATAGGGATGCCGAGCTTGCGGGCTTCGGCAATAGCATTGCGTTCCTTTCGGGGGTCGATGATGAAGAGAGCCGCAGGCAGCCTTTTCATATCCTTGACGCCGCCGAGGTATTTTTCGAGCTTGTTAATTTCGTTCGTAAGCTTGATAACTTCTTTTTTTGGCAGGATGTCAAATGTTCCGTCGTCCTGCATTTTGCGCAGTTGGGCGAGGCGTTCAATCCTCATGCGCATTGTTTTGAAGTTAGTGAGCATTCCGCCAAGCCAACGGGCGTTGACGAAGAACATGCCCACTCTCTCGGCTTCTTCACGAATTGCGTCCTGCGCTTGCTTCTTTGTGCCGACAAACAGGACGGAGCCGCCGTTTTCGCTCACGGTGCGGATGAAGTTGTACGCATCCTCGAGCCTCCTGACGGTTTTTTGCAAATCGATGATGTAAATGCCGTTGCGCTCCATATAGATATACGGAGCCATTTTTGGGTTCCAGCGCCTTGTTTGGTGGCCGAAGTGCACGCCGGCCTCCAAAAGCTGTTTCATTGAGACTACTGACATTTTTTCCTCCAATAATATTTGTTATTTTGACATCCGCTTTTATAATGGATGCCTTCCCTCCGGTCTCGTCGTTTTCGCTGCCAACCGCACAAAGCGCAGCACAAAGCAGGGAATCGGAAACCGTGCGTCATAGCCAAGATATTCTAGCAGATTGAGCGATGAAATGCAAGGAATTTTTTTTGATTTGAGTTTCCCCAATAATCGTAATTTGGTAACAATTCAATGCCTACCACCAGGCGTTCTTGCCTGGCGCTGAATAGATGCATTTTCAAAGCGAAATGTGTAATGACAATTGCTCCAGATGGTGGTACAGTTTATTTACGGCTGTGAGTATAGGCTGTACCGCCGAATGGAGGGGTTGTTATGACAAAGCTCGAAACGCTGTACAAGTACTATGGGTACGCTTCCTTCCGCTCTGCTCAGGAAACGCTCATTGACGCACAGCTTTCCGGCCGGGACGTGCTGGGGGTAATGCCGACCGGAGCAGGGAAGTCAATATGCTTTCAAATCCCTGCACTTATGCTGAGCGGGGCTACGCTTGTTGTGTCGCCGCTAATATCGCTCATGAAAGACCAGGTCTCGCAGCTGAGGAATGGGCAGGTTCCTGCTGCGTTTATAAACTCGTCGCTGACCGCACAGCAGTATCGTGAAGTCCTCAAAAGGACGGGGGAGGGGCGGTACAAAATCATTTATGTTGCGCCTGAACGGCTGGAAACAGAAGACTTCCTGCGTTTTGCGCTTGAAACGCCGATATCGCTGATAGCCGTCGACGAGGCGCATTGCGTCTCGCAATGGGGCCAAGATTTCCGTCCCAGCTATCTGAGGATAGACACATTTGTCAAGAAACTGAAAAAGCGCCCGGTCTTAGGTGCTTTTACCGCCACTGCTACCGGAGACGTCAAGAGCGATATCGTGCGGCTACTTGACCTCAAGGATCCACTGAGCCTAACCACGGGATTTGACAGGCCGAACCTATACTTTGGCGTTGAAAAGCCAAAGAACAAATCGGCGTATTTTCACGAAATGATAAGCCACCGCAGCGATATGTGCGGGGTTGTGTACTGCTCGACGAGAAAAGCGGTGGACTCGGTAACTGCCGAGCTGCGCCGCAGGGGCATATCGGCATCTCGCTATCATGCGGGGCTGGAGGATGCGGAGAGGCGGCTGAATCAGGACGAGTTCATTCAGAACAAAATCACCGTGATGGTGGCGACAAACGCTTTTGGCATGGGCATTGACAAGCCCGACGTCCGCTATGTCATACATTACAACATGCCCAAGAATCTCGAAAGCTACTATCAAGAGGCGGGCAGGGCAGGCAGGGACGGAAAGCCGTCGGAGTGCATACTGCTCTTCTCGAATGAGGATATTAGGACGGCGGAATTCCTCACGCTAGGTTCCGGCAATAATACGGAACTCACAGAAGTCCAGCGTAGGAATGTGCGACATAGGGATAGCTTGCGGCTTGACAAGATGATTAGGTACTGCGAGGTGGAAAGCTGCCTTCGGTCATATGTGCTGAAGTATTTTGGAGAAAAGCAAAAAGGTGGCTGCGGCAATTGCAGCAACTGCAACCGCCCAGATTGGTGGACACTCTTGAAAAGGAAGTTGAGGGGCTAAAATTTTACAATTGCAAACCTACCAGAGCCATCGTAAAATGGAAGCGGAGCATGTCCGGCGGGAGTCAAGGAGATGAATGGGTTTAATAAATATGTGCAGAAAGGCCAGGGGATTGAGATGAAAAAGCTTCCGGTGGGCATACAGAACTTTAGGAAAATCATTGAGGGCAGCTATGCGTATGCAGACAAGACGCAGCATGTATACAATCTTTTAAACGATGCAAGCTATTATTTCCTGTCGCGGCCCAGGAGGTTCGGCAAGTCATTATTGCTGGACACCATAGCCGAGGCGTTTGGCGGAGACCGTGAACTCTTCAAGGGGCTGTTTATTTTTGATTCAGACTATGACTTCGAAAAGTACCCCGATTTGCACGACGAGATACTTGCGTGGTACGACGGCTATTCATGGGATGGGCAGAGCCGGGTCATAAACCCTTTTTCGATTCTCAATTTTTTCAGCGCCGAAAAGTTCTCCAGCTTCTGGTACGCCAGCGGCACTCCGAAGTTCCTCCTGGATTTGATAAAGCAGAGGCCCAGGGGCTACACGGACTTAAAGAACCTGGAGATGGGCGAGTGGACGTTGGACACTTTTGACCTAGAGCGGATGGAGGTGGAGCCCCTCCTGTTCCAGACGGGCTACCTGACGGTAAAGGAAGTGCTGCCCAACCAGAGGCCTCCCGTCTATCTCCTGGACGTGCCGAACTATGAAGTGCGCATTGCGTTTAACCTCCACATATTGGCGGCGTTTACGGAAAGCGGTGCGACCTATGCGGAGACCTCGCAGAGGATAAGGGCGGCTTTGAATGAAGGCAATCTAGAAGCCCTGTTGGGTACGCTGAGGGGGCTGTTTGCGTCGATTCCATACGAGATACACATAGGCAAGGAGGCGTACTACCATTCGATATTTTATGCGATTATGAACCTACTCGGGTTCGAGGTAGATGCGGAAGTGTCCGTCTCTGGCGGCAGGATAGGCGCAACGCTGGAGCTGGAGGACAAGGCATATGTGTTCGAATTCAAGTATGCGGAGTGCCCGCCCGACGCCTGCGCGGAAGCAAAGTGCGAAATATTCGACAAGACTCTGAAGGCCGGCATGAAGCAGCTTGAGGATAGGGGATACGCCAAGAAATACGAAGGGGGCGGGAAGATAGTATACCAAGCCGCTTTCGCATTCCTGGGCAGGGACGATATTGAGATGGTTGCGGAAAAGCTGGTGCGGCATGCCTAGCTATACAACCGGACAAGTGATAAAAGAAATGAGGATGCGAAAAAAATGGTCTATAGCCAAGCTGCAAAGCTATAGCACGGAGCAGAGCGAAGGATATAAGGATATCCAGCAAGCACTGGTCAGAATGGAAAACAATGGACACAGCCCATATATCGGCACGGTCGAGCCGATAATGGAAGCTCTGGACATACCTATGGATCAGTTTTTTTGCCCATATCTGGACGGCTATGACGCAGATTTATTCACCTTGCGAAGCGAAATACTCAATGCGTTGGATTTGGCAGAAGACGTGGGTAGCACAGACGCCCTTGAAGATGCGGAGAGCAATCTGGCCAGTCTCTCAAAAAAACTGGACATGGCGTCGGCCATCAACCGCCAGTTTGTGCTAAGCTGCAAGGCGATGGTGGCCGCCATATCCGGGGAGGATGCGCTCAAAACGATAGCTATGATACGAGAGGGTCTGGACTGCACCTACCCGGGTTTTGATGAGCGGAGCTTTGAGGGCGAAGTTCTGATATTTGAGGAGGGCAATTTGCTCCATACTCTTGCGCTCACATACTCGAAGATGGGTAAATCGGAAGAGGCCATCAATTTGCTGAGCAACATTGCGTATGGGCTTGGAAAGTTGCCTGAGGACGATGTCGAAAAAGAAAAGAAGCTGCCAAAGGTGATGTACACACTATCCCGACTCATGATTGAAACCGGGCTATACGGCAATGCATTGGCGCTGTGCGAGCAAGGGTCGAGGGTAGCGCTAAGCTGCGACAAAGGAAAGTATGTGCCGGGCTTTGCGTACAACAAAGCCTATTGTCTCCTACGCTTAGGTAATGGCGATGGGTGCGGGGGCGTGCTTCGACAGGCTTATTTTGGCTACAGCCTGATGAACATGAAGGCGCAACAAGAAAAGGTGCTAGAGGATGCATCCTCCATATTCGGTATTTCGTTTGAAACCTATGGCACGAGAGGCCTTTCTCTCGTCCCTGCAAAAAAGGGCGTTGATTCGCGCCTTAGAAGCCTGAATGATGTAGTGCCCTGCGGCAGGATAGGAGACCTAATTCGCAATCTCCGCACGCAAGCGGGACTAACCCAAAAAGACCTTTTTCAAGGCGTGTGCAGCCCCGGGAACTACAGCAAGATAGAGAGCGGGGAAATACAGGGCAATGTCTACTATCTGGAGCATTTTATGCAGCGTCTGGGCAGGGACATCAACCTGTTCTTAAATACTTTTTTATCGGCGGAAGCATTTGAAGAAAAGCAAATGAGGGATAGGCTGCGGATGCTGCTGATTGCATGGAAGTATGACGAGGCGGAGGAGATGATGGAGGCATTGGGAAAGCGAAAACCATTTTTGCGTGGGGTCGGGAAACAGACTATTTTGGATGCCAAGGCTTCAATATTAAACGAGAGGAAGGGTGATTGCCAAGAATATCTGGACATGATTCTGGAAGGTCTTCGCATAACGCTGCCAACCTTCAGCGAACGCAAAATTGAATTTTACAACCTGTCCCAAAATGAAGTCCGCTTAATCAATAAACTTGCAATTTACTATGCCGAAACAGGTAACCTACCTGCGGCGCTGCATATATATGCAGCGATGCGTCTGAGCATGGACAATTCATACCTTGACGAAAGCGAGAAGATGAAGACATACGTTACTATTCTGTACAATTATTCCAAATACCTAGGTCTGTCGGGGCGGCACGATGAGGCCTATGAAATTGCACGGACGGGGGAAGCTATCGCCATAAGAGAAGGGCAAATAAGGTTACTGCCGGGGTTTGCTATGAACATAGCTTGCAGTTTGCTTGCGTTAGGCCAAAAAGAAGAAAGCGTCCCCCACTTTTCCCAAGCGTACTATGGTTCAGCTCTAGTTAATAAAGTGGAGAACCAAGCGGCTGCCGGGGGTTACGTTAGAGAACACCTTCAAATTGGATTCGAGTAGCGCTAAGTGTTTTTTTCGGGTTTGAAAGTGTAATTAGGGATTATCTCGCAACATGGAAGGCTAGTGCTGCTTGCCGGAGCAACCATTGGCGGTGCAGTTAATGCAGCGGTGCTGATGCAGATGAGCAATGCGCAGAGTAGGCTTAGTAGTTTTGAATTTTTCATAAGTGAATCACGCTCCTTTTTGAAATTACACGATTATAGCTTATAAAAAGTGCAGTCGGCAATATCAAGTTGTGAAAGTAAAAAGTTTCATAACTTGATATTGTTGATTTGTGGTTGGTGTGGTAAAGTTTTGTCCATGGAGACACGCACAGCACCTGGCTTTGAAGTGCCGGGAACTGGTATTCAAGTCGGTGGATGCAGCGCCCATAACCATTGCAGTCATATGAGAAGGTGGTAACCTTTAGACGAGAGTGATTTTACTCTCTGCTAGCTTTTTTAACGCCCCCCTAACTTGGAATCTTTCTTCTGAGGGAGGGGGGTGGTTATATAGGTATAGAAAGTAGGCGTTAAATAATGAATGAGGTAGAGAAATTATATCCTAAAATAGTAGATAACTTTCTGTTGCATTATTATGGCGACAAAGGATTGCTTTATTATACATCTCGTGGTAACCCTATATCAAAAGAACTCGATATGTTTCTATTTGATGTATTAGCGAAGTGTGATGGATTAAGTTCAATTTACGAGATATATCTAGAAATTTTGAACAGATATCAAGTAGATGACGACATAGAGTCGTTTATGGGATTTATAAACCATGCACACAAGGATGGGTTGTTGCGTTTTTTGGAAGAACCCGCTGCCTTAGAAGGGGAATGCAAGCTTGTGTCGGGCGTTCAGGGGCTGAACTATCCATATATGGTGAATGTAGAACTGACCAATGCGTGCAACTTGCATTGTAAGCACTGCTACAAAAATGCCGGGGCAAGTGAAGAGATATATTTTAATACGGATGATTTTTTTGTACTATTAGAGAAGTTTCGTGGGAAGATTGCCGAATTACATATAACTGGTGGCGAGCCAATGTTGCATCCTGAGTTTTACGAAATGGTTCAAAAAGGTAGTAAGTGGCATCGCATTCTGCTAGCGACTAATGGGACGATGAATGACAAATCTAACGCTCAGATATTAAGCGAATGTGTTGACACTATACAAATAACAGTGTATGGTTACAATGAAGCGTCGTACTTCGAAAACACAGGTAGCTCCGATGGATTCATAAAGCTTGTGGAGGGGCTTCGTGCCCTGATTGATGTTGGCAAAAATCCGGTGGTATCGGTAATAGCAGACAAGACAAATCTGGGTGACTTGGGGCGTTACATTGAGACTTTGCATGACGTTGGAGTTAGAAAAGTACGAATGGGCTTAGTTGCCGGGATGGGGAGAGCCCTACAGAACATGGAAAGGTATGAAATGAGCAAAGATGAACTTAACTACTTGGTAATAACCTTGGATGAAATTGTGGATAAGTTCAGGACTATGGATATATTCTATTCTAAACCGGACATTTTTGATTATTATAGCCCCGCAGCATCTATTGTAACTGATAGTTTTTCCTCTTGTGGCGCAGGAAAAACGGTAATTGCAGTCGGCGAAGATGGCATGGTTAGACCGTGTCAGATGTTGCCGAGCGAGTATTTTTCACAGATTCATTTCAACGAGTATATAGACGCTCTAGAATCAAAAACAATATTGTCCAACTCTGAGGCGATAGAGGCGTATGTAAAGATGCTAAAAAGGGAAAATATACCGCTTGAATTTATTCAGTGTTTGAATGCATGATGCCTTGTACAATAGCCTCTGCCGATTTTGCAGTGAAGCAGAGGTGTGTGGTTACTGCTAACGCTCTCGATACAATGTTTCCAAAGTTTTAGAGGACACAATGGTTATATTTTGGAGGTGAAATTTGAAAAAGATACCGAAGGTTAGGCATCTGCTATTTCTCCTTAAGCCGCACTGGAAATACGGCAAGGTTTACATGATTGTGGTAATAGCCATGGCCGTTTTGCTCACGCCGACTGCCTCTGTGCTTGCCACATTGTTGCCACAAATTACCATTGACACCTTGATGGCGGGGGGGACAGCGCTTGAAATCATTTCTACTGTTGCATTATTCACGCTTGCCATAGCACTAATAGTGGTGATTGAAAACATTATCACCCGCACATATACGGATTTGAAAAGTGCAAGCATAGATTACAAAATCGTTCAGGACGTTCAAATCAAAGCACTGAACACTGATTACAAATACTACGACAACCCCGATTTCTACAACACTTTTGTATATGCTCAAATGAATTATGCAAGTCATGCTGCACAAGCAAAAGAAATACTTCCAAGACTACTGCAGATTACTATAACAGCCTTTGCAATGGGGGCGATTATCACACAAGCGGGGTTTGTTTTGCTGATTATAACTATAGCGTTTGTGGCTCTACAAACAGCGCTGAACGTACCTCAGTCGAAAAGGGGGGCAGAGTTTTCAACGAAGAAGAACGATATACTGAGGCCCCTGGAGTACAGTACGCGTGTTATGATACAAAGAGAAAGCGCAGCTGAGCTTCGCACATCAAAGGCTGGCGCTAAGATGCTGCGATACTTTATCGCATCAACAGACAAGTTTGTCGATTTATATCAAAAATTTACTTTTGGCAATTTAAAATACGCTATGCCGCAAGGGGTTCTCAATCCAATACAGAGTGCTTTGATACTCTTGTACATAGTTATTATCGTCATTGCAGATGACACAACAAGGATAGGTTTGTATGCAAGTATGTCTGTTGCGGCGAGCACGCTGGCTAGCAATATTGGTAGTTTTTTCTCAAATGTTAACAGACTCTACGAGGAAACGATGTACGGTGAGTTAATTGCTCGCTTTTTCGAGGCAAAAAGTGAAATTGAACCTCCAGAGGCAAACAAAGGAAAGTACAGTGCGCCTGAGGGATTGTTCGATGTCGAATTTAAAGATGTTTCGTTTGGGTATGAAAATTCCACTTTCAGCATTGAGAAGTTCAATTTTAAAATTCCGGCCGGCGGACGCATTGCCATTGTCGGTGAAAATGGGGCAGGGAAGTCCACTTTGACAAAATTGCTGCTCCGACTCTACGATGTGGATAGTGGGCAGGTATTGATAGACGAAAGAGATATCAAAGAATATGACATCCACTCCTTGCGGTTGAGAATTGGAATCGCTTACCAGGATGTGCGCATTTTGGCGATGAGCTTGCGTGACAATTTGACAGCGTACAATGACGCATCCGACGAGGAGCTTAGGTGTCTTGTGGGCAAGTTCGGATTGGATGAACTTTTAAGCAGGGCTGAGGGGGATTTTGACACAATGGTGACGCGTGAGTTTACCGAGGATGGGATTGTTCTATCTGGCGGCGAAGCGCAGCGCATAGCATTGGCACGGTTGTTCCACGGTTCTTTTGGTCTGCTTTTGCTAGACGAGCCAAGTTCTGCGTTAGACCCTTTGATGGAAGACACTCTCATGAATATTATTCTCGATAAGTCAAACACTGCTACTACAATTATGGTGGCACATAGGTTAAGCACTGTGCGTGGTTTCGATTGCATATACAATGTTTCGGACGGCAAGATTATCGAAAGCGGAACGCACGAAGAGCTAATGGATGCAAAAGGTAAGTATTTTGAAATGTTTACAAAGCAGGCTGCAAATTATCAAAATGATTCCGGCATGGCATAGTATACCAAGCCGCTTTCGCATTCCTGGGCAGGGACGATATTGAGATGGTTGCGGAAAAGCGGCGAGCCATTTTCCGACTCGCCGACCTTGAAATTATTACCCTTTATTTTTGCCAATTTAGCTATTTACACAAACTGTGGGATTCTCCCTCTGCTCCGATAAGTTGCACTAACTGACGACCAAATCGGCGCAAATCAGCGCCTCGGCGATGACCTGCCACATATCTAGGTACCTGTATGTGCCCAAGCGCCCGCCGAAGATTACGTTTTTTTCTTTGTCGGCCAGGTCTAGATACTTGCTGTAAACAGACATGTTTTTTTCGTCGTTTACGGGATAGTATGGCTCATTGCCGCGCACCCATTCGCTTGGATACTCATATGTGACGACGGTCTTATCCTGCGTGCCGAATTCAAAATGCTTGTGCTCGATAATCCTTGTGTACGGCACGTCCGCCGAGGTGTAGTTCACGACGGCGTTGCCTTGGAAGTTGCGCACGTCCAAGGTTTCTGGTTCAAAAGACAGGCTCCTGTACTCGAGCTCCCCATGGCAATAGCCAAAATATTCGTCAATCATCCCTGTGTAGACTATTTTGTCGGCTATATGCTTATATCTCGATTCGTCGGAGAAGAAATCCGTGCCAAGCTTGACATCGCACTTTTCGAGCATCTTCTCGATGATTTGGTTGTAGCCACCTATAGGGATGCCCTGGTATCTGTCGTTGAAGTAATTGTTGTCAAATGTAAACCTAACGGGCAGCCTGTTTATTATGAATGCGGGCAAGTCCGAGCATTTCCTGCCCCACTGCTTTTCTGTATAGCCCTTTATCAGCTTCTCATAAATATCCGTGCCGACTAGCGATATCGCCTGTTCTTCGAGATTTTTTGGAGCAGTGGCTATTGCGCGTTGCCTTTCGATGATTTCCTCAGCCGCTTCTGGGGTCGTCACACCCCAGAGTTTGTAGAAGGTGTTCATGTTGAATGGCAGGTTGTAAAGCTCCCCATTGTGGTTGGCTAGGGGGGAGTTTGTGTATCTGTTGAAATCGGCAAAGCGGTTGACATAGTCCCATACGGTTTTGTTGTCCGTATGGAATATGTGCGCACCATATTTATGCACGGTTACGCCTTCGACGTCCTCGCAGTAGGTGTTTCCGCCAATGTGGTTTCTCTTGTCAATGACAAGGCAGCGCTTGCCACCCAGCGAAGCCTCGTGAGCGAACACAGCGCCAAACAAACCGGCGCCTACAATTAAAAAGTCGTACATAGTATAAGTTCCTCCACTGTCCTCTAGGAGCTAGGCCTTAGCTGCCCTGAAGAAATTCTTTTGCCTTGTCTATGTCGTTCGTAAAAACACCGTCAACACCCAAGCTGTGCACAAACTTGAGGCCGTCATACGAATTGACCGTCCAAGGTCGCACCTTGACTCCGCGAGAGTGGCACTCATCAACAAATCCGGGGTAGCGCAACTGATTGTAATTCGGATGAAGAGCGCTTACGCCTGTTTTTTCGCATTGCTCGCCTGTGACGAATATTTGCCCCGAGCAGATATATGCGGTTTCGGCATTAGGTTCGAGGCGTTTTAGGTTGGCAATGGTATAGTGGTTGGATGAAGACCAAACAACACGCTCGACAATATCATGTCTGCGGGCAATTTCCAGCGCCCTTGCCTCAATGCCTTCGTAAAATACGACATTTGTTTTAAATTCCACGTTGATTTTCAATTGGGACGGCTTCATGAGTTCAAAAAACTCAGCAAGCGTCGGAATCTCCATGAACGCAGGCGGGGTGACACCCCGCTTGTTGAAGTTGAGCTTCTTGATTTCGGAAAGCGTGAAATCTCCGACATTGCCACTGCCGGTACTTGTACGGTCGACGGTTTCATCGTGGATCACCACTACTTCGCCGTCCCGGGTCATTTGGATGTCGAGCTCAACGCCGTCGGCATTTTTATCGATAGCCAGCAAAAAGGCGGTCAGCGTGTTTTCCGGGGCGTAGTCGTATGCCCCCCTGTGTGCCCATATTTCCATCATATCCAAGCGGCCTTCCCTTCAGAAATTATTTTGTCCTCGCCTGCGCCGAATCGGATAAAATGCGCTGATGTCGCGCTGCCGTTTACAATCATGATGTCAAAGAGCTCCTGCGAAGCCTCGCCGAGTTTTCGCGGCGGCGTGATAAAACTCTCAACTTTGTGTTCGGCAAAGGCTTCGCATTTGGCATTGGCAATCGAGATTATCGGATATCCCTCGTCATCATCAAGGAGGTCGGCGTGATTGTGTCCATTTATCCAGGCCAAGACATTGTCTGCGCTGCTTTTTAGTATTTCTGTGAGCTGCTCCTCGCCCCGAATTGTTTTTGTCCAATATTGCAGCCTTGTCAAGGGCGGGAGGTGAGAAAATATGAGAGATTTCGAACTTGGCGGCGCTGCATCCAGCGTTTGCTTGAGCCATGCCACGTTTTCTTGGGAGAAGCCGTATCGAAGCTCTTCGTTGTGGCGGAAGGAGTCAAGGAAGATTAGGCGAAGCCCGGGAAAGTCATAAAAATAATTCGTTTCGCCGCCGTCGAGGTAAAGCTCCCGTTGCTCCTTAATTGTGAAAATTTCACTGTTGTTGCGGAAGTAGTTTGCATCATGGTTGCCGAGGGCAATCCAGACGGGCGCTCCACAGCTCTTCAAGCCGTCCAGCACGAGCCTTACATAATGCCTCGTGGCGTCGCCGCTCACCATGCCGTCTGTCATGTCGCCAAGGTGGATGATTCCGTCGAGCTTGATTTTTTGGCTGATAAGCTTTACCGCTTCTTGCGTGTCGCTCCATGTGCCGTTGACGTTGTAGTGCGTGTCCGCCATTAGGAGAAATGCTCTGCTGCCACTGGCCATTGCCTTGCTAATCCGCTCTACGACAGCTTCTACCTCCTTAATTAGCCAAGGCTTGGGTGCGGCGGCAACGGGTGTGGATTCAAATTTTATAATTTTGTTTATATCCTCGACGCCGTCAAAGGATTCGCCGCTCCGCTTTCTTAGGCAGACTCGGAAATATGTGTTTTTGTCAAATATATAGTCGCTTTGCCTATAACTATCACCGCTGAGGTCTTTGTTATATATTGTCCAGCTTTGGTCGGGGGCATATGCGTAGGTGTAAATCCAACGCGGCTCAATCTCCGGGCGGTATGTGGCGATATTGAACTTGTATGCGTCGTCTATGAGCGTCAGCCTATCTCCGGGGTTTGCCTGATAGAACAGGGGGGTGCTGAGTATTTCCGGAAAGCCAAGCTCTTCGCAGCCGTCGTCGGCCCGGATTTTCAGGCCTGCGCGGCCTAGCAGGGGAATGTTCAAAAAATCACTCCTATTCCAGTGCCAATGTTGTGCAAATTAATACACACGTTCTCCCAGTATACAACAATAATTAACATAGATGTTAAAGTTTTGTTAATACATTCCGATAAACAATATGTGCTGCATTACAGAAAAAAACGCAGCAAAACCGCCTTTTGGCGGTTTTTGGCCTGGAGCGGGCAAAGGGAATCGAACCCTCCTCTAAAGCTTGGGAAGCTTTCATTCTACCAATGAACTATGCCCGCAAGAAGTTTGATTAATATAGCATGGAAGACAGCTGTTTGTCAAGAAGCGCATTGAACTATTTGGGCGCTGATGCTATTATTAGTTACAGGTATCAGTGGACGGTTTGCATCGGAAATTTGGAGGTTGCTGTGGTAAAGGTAGATATTGATGGTGCTCTGGGTTTTTTAAGCGAGGGCGAAGTATGTGAGGTAAATACGAAAAAAGCTTTGGACGAGCTGGAGGGGCTTTATGAAAATGGATGGGTAAGCTTGCCAAAAAAATATAATTCCGCATTGTCCGACGAAATTAATGGAGTCGCCACGAGGATTTGTGGGCAATCTGGTGTTTTGGTAGTCCTTGGTATTGGTGGCTCTTATCTTGGAGCACGAGCTGCGATTGAGTATATCGCTTCGCCGAACTATAACGCACTGCCAAAGAAATCCCCGGATATCTATTTTGCGGGGAACAACGCTTCTGGCGAGCATTTGCGGCAGATTATTGAGATGATCGGCGATAGGGACTTTTCAGTCAATGTTGTGTCAAAATCCGGCTCTACAATCGAAACCGCAATCGCTCTGCGCTTTTTTAAGGCCATGCTTGCTGAGCGTTATGGCTCCGAGGAGTTGAAGGAGCGGCTTTACGTGACCACGGACAGGGGCTCGCCGCTTAATGCTATGGCTGAGAAAGAGGGGTACAAGTGCCTTCTTATTCCGCCTGAGGTAGGGGGGAGGTACAGTGTCCTGACTGTTGTCGGGTTGCTGCCGTGCGCAGTTGCAGGCATCGACATAGATGAGATTATGGCGGGAGCCACAGAGGAATATGAGACAGGGGTCGAAAACGCCTGCCTCTACGCATCCGTACGCCAGGTTTTATACAGCAAGGGAAAAAAAATCGAGATGCTGGCGTCCTTTGAGCCTGCTTTTCGCTTCATGGGGGAATGGTGGAAGCAGTTGTTTGGGGAGAGCGAAGGCAAAGCAGGGATAGGGGTATTCCCAGCATATGCAGACTATACCGCTGACTTGCATTCTCTGGGACAGTACATTCAAGAGGGGGAGCGCACATTGATGGAGACATTTGTTTCGTTTGATGAACCGCGCACAAACCCTGTGATTCCAAGCGGATCGATTCATGCAGACAAAATTGCCCATATAGCCGGAATTGACTTGCATACTGTCAACAGCGCCGCTTCCGAGGCGGTGAAAAAGGCGCATATAGGTGGGGGCGTGCCTGTCATTGAGCTTTGCGTTCCTCGCCTCTGCGCAAGCTCATTTGGTGCGCTGGCATATTTTTTCAAGCGCTCATGTGCTATTTCGGCGTTGATTTCGGGCGTGAACCCATTCGGGCAACCGGGGGTTGAAGCTTACAAAAAAAATCTCTTTGCCATATTGGGGCTGTAGCCAGTTACAGTTCACACGTCGCTTGCCAACCGCCCGAAATGGTCAATTTACTACGCTTTTTCCGCTAGAACGGGTCTTGTCGCCCTACATACGCGAAAAAAGCGTAGCAAACAGCCCATATTCCGGGCTACCCTGTGAAGTGTAACTGTAGCCAATATGTTGTGGCAATATATTTAAATTTATGTTGAATACGATGTAAGGAGCTGGTAGAATGTCTATGAGCCTTATGCTGTGGCTCAAATCATAAAACTTGAAAGGGCGTGGTTAGTATGGTTAGGATAATCATGGGTCTGAAGGGCTCTGGAAAAACCAAACAGCTAATAGAACTCGTTCACAAGGCATGCGACGATGAGCAGGGGGACGTAGTCTGTATTGAAAAAAATGCGAAGCTGAGGTATGATATCCCACATAAGGTTAGGCTTATTGATGCATCGCAAGTTGGATTTGATGGTTATGAATTTTTAAAAGGCTTTATCAGCGGCCTTCATTCGGCCAATTACGATATTACGCATATTTTCATAGATAGTGTGCTGAAAATTGTCGGTGCGGAAGTTGACGGTAGGATGGATGATTTCTTTGAGTGGTGCGAAAAATTTAGCGAAAAGGAAAACGTTAAATTTACAATTACAATCAGTGCAGACATTGCTTTTGCCACGGACAAAATGAAGAAGTATTTTTAATCTGATTGATGTAAAATTGCAGTTTTTTGGGCGGGGGTCTTCCCCGCCCGGAAATTCGAGCGGAGTAGGTGCTAATTAAGTGGCGACTGGTGTATTACTGAGCGAGATTTTTTCTAAAATCGAATCGTCAGGCGTGGCTCCCCGGTTGCTGCTGCACTGCTGCTGCGCACCCTGTGCAAGCCACGTGATTGAGTATTTGTCTCCGTCTTTTGTGATAACCGCACTTTTCTACAATCCGAACATACAGCCGCAGGAAGAATACGACAAGAGAGCAGGTGAGATGCGGAGGCTGCTTGACATAGCGGGGTATCCAAATGTTGAAGGTTTGATTTTATGCGAGCACTCTGGTTCGGCCTTTGACAATATTTCTGCGACTTTTCCCAACGAACCTGAGGGAGATTTGGGGTGTTATGCATGCATTGACCTCCGGCTGCGCGAGGCTGCTACCAGGGCTAAAACTGGGCGCTATGATTTTTTTGCAACGACTTTGTCAGTTAGTCCGCACAAAAACGCGTTGCTGATAAATGAAATAGGCGTTGCAGGAGCGAGCAACTCAGGTATAAATTACCTAGTTTGCGATTTCAAGAAGCAAGGCGGATTTCAGAGGTCTGTCGAGCTGTCAAAGCGTTACGGTTTGTACAGACAGTCGTATTGCGGATGTCTGCTAAGGTTAACGTGAGTTTTGATGAGCAGCTATAACTGAGTGGAGAAATGATTTTTGATGAACCCAAGATTTAATGTGCGCAAGATTGCGTTTGCAGGCGTTATCGCTGCACTTTATGCTGCACTGACAATGTCCCTGAGTTTCATTAGCTACGGACCTATACAGTTTCGAATAGCTGAGGCGCTGACTATATTGCCGTTTTTCTTCCCATTTTCCATTTGGGGGCTTTTTGTAGGATGTATAATTGCGAACCTGGTTAGCCCATACCCATTAGACATTGTGGTGGGGCCGGTGGCATCGCTTATAGCCGGAATTTGCACAATGCAGATTGCGAAGCTTGGCAGGGATAAGATACCGGTGAAAATCTTTGCCTGTTTTCCACCCGTTATTTTCAATGCAGTCATTATTGGTGCTATGATTGCTTATTTTATGGTTGGAGCTGGTGAGGCGGACACATTTGTTCCCGCATTTGTTTTAAGCGGGCTCCAGGTTGGGTTTGGACAGTTGGTCATTTTGTACGCAATTGGATTGCCGATTATGATTTATCTTCCAAAATCACGAATCTATGAGAAAATGTTGGAATATTTAGGAAATTCAGAATGAATGGCGAGGCGAATGGGTATGAAAGTAAGGAAAGCCGTGATTCCTGCGGCAGGTTTAGGGACGAGGATGCTCCCTGCCACTAAGACTGTGCCAAAGGAGATGCTTCCGCTTGTTGACAAACCAGCAATTCAATACATCATTGAAGAGGCAGTGGCATCAGGGATTGAAGACATCCTCGTTGTAACAAACAGAGCAAAGAGCGCAATGGATGACTACTTCGATTATGCTCCTGAACTTGAAGGTGTTTTAATGCGTTCTGGCAAGACTGCTGAGCATGACGCAGTCCGGCGCTCGGCAGATATGGCAAATATTTTCTATGTTCGCCAGAAAGAGACAAAAGGGCTGGGGCATGCGGTGTGGCGTGCAAAGAGGTTCGTTGGCGATGAGCCTTTTGCAGTGCTTTTGGGTGACGATATTATGATGGGGGAAGTTCCTGTCACAAAACAGCTTATCGATGCTGCCGTGAAGTACGAAGCAGCCGCAATCGGGGTTCAGAGGGTTGCAGCTGAGGCGATTTCCAAGTATTCTTCGGTTCAGATTTCGGAGCTTGAAAGCAAAATATACAAAGTTTCGGACATGAATGAGAAACCGGCTCCGGAGCATGCTTTTTCGAATTTTGCGATTTTGGGAAGGTATGTACTTACTTCAAACATTTTTTCCATATTGGAAAACACCCCGCCGGGCTACGGCGGGGAGATACAACTGACTGACGGTTTGCGCACCCTGTGCAAGGGGTCGCCTATGGTAGCAGTAGATTTTGAGGCTACACGCTATGATACCGGGAACCTTCAAGGTTTTCTCGAAGCGACAATCGATTTTGCACTAAAAGACGCACAAGTAAGTGACTGGCTGAGGGGGTTTATGATAGAAAAAGTCAAGGGGTTTTAAACAAAAGAGGTTGTGTAACATTTGTTTCCACAACCTTTTTATTCTATGCCGCCTTAGCCTAGCCAGAGGCAAGTGCCCTTTCCAGCCATACTGCCGCAACGTCTATAGCTTCATAAAAGCTATTTTTTTCACTTTTTTTAAGGACTCTGTCGCGCGATTTGAGATCGGGGTCGGTATATTGTAGCTGTACCACTACACGAGTTGCAATGTTAAGGTCCTCCTTAGCTTTAGATTCTGTCACTTGGAGCATGATGATATATTTATCAGACATACTTCCGTAATAAATCAGGTTGTCTTTTCTCCTAAGCGGGTGGCCTTTATATTCTAGGACTCTACTCCTGCCCTTTGCTGCCGATGCCATAGCCACGCTCCTCTCTAAAAATATGTAACGGAATACTAACACATTGTTATCCGGATGTCAACGCGGTAAATCCGAGAAGCAGAGGGTCGCCCCCTCTGCCTTCCTACGTTCGTGCACGATTAGCCGTTTAAGTATGCAGTGACGAGCTCTTGCAGAAGTTCGTCACGATCGAGCTTGCAAATCAGGCTGCGTGCGCCGTTGTAGTTTGTGATATAGGTGGGGTCTTCAGATAGGATGTATCCTACAATTTGGTTTACAGGATTGTAGCCCTTGAGCCTAAGCGCTTCATAGACTGTAGAAAGCACTTCGCGGGTATCGATTCCGCCGCTGACTACGCTAAATTTTCTGGTATATTCATCCATTTCCAACCCTCCTTAATGTTCACAAGCCTAGATAGCGAGACGTCCCCTTAATCTGCACTAAAATCATTATAGCAAATTACGGAAAAGAGTAAAGCGATTTAATATTACAAATAAATGACAAATGTCAAACAAACCCTCACGCCCCGCTTATAAATTGTCCATATGTTCTTTGCCAAAAGCCATAGGCAGCAGCGATGCCAGTGAGTAGCTCACGTACCGTCCGTCTGCACGGGCGCTGAGCACCTCAAGCTCCTGTGCAAACTCGTACAGCAGCTGGCGGCATGAGCCGCATGGGAAGCAATATGAGTTGCCTTCTGATATAATGGCAATGCGCTTGAAGCTGCGCTGCCCTGCCGAGACGGCGGCTGCTACAGCCGCCGCTTCGGCGCACATTGTTGCGCCGAACGCCGAGTTTTCAATGTTGCACCCTGTAAAAACTGTGCCATCTGTGCACTCAATAGCCGCACCGACTTTAAATCTTGAATAAGGCGAATAAGAGTTTGCCATGACCTCGGTCGCCATGCTGATCAGTTTTCTGTCTGTCATATGTGTTTCCTCCAATTAGTTAATCATCAAAAGATTGATAGACCAGTCGGTAATATTGCGAAATACGCTGGACTGGCTTGGGTCTGCACCGGAAATCACGCCAATAGGCGAGTATATGGCATGCCTCTTATACAGGATGGGCGCAAATGGAGCGGTTGCTCGTATCTCGCTTAAAAGCCTGTCTGTAGCCCATCTGATTTCATCGTCAGTCCTTGCCGCTAAAAAATCTGAAAGGAATGGCCTGTACTCGGTGCTTGCGGTTCTGCCGAAATTCAAGGGACCCGGCAAAAGCAGCGGAGAAAGGTCGAAGTCGGCGCTCAGCTGAGTCTCGCCATAGAACATATCAAAGGTGCCGTTGTTCAATGCGCTCATGAACCGCTCCCAGGGCAACGGACGGACTATTACATTCAATCCGTTTCGTCTGAGAGTGTCCGCAATTGCATAGGCGGCTCTAACTTTGTGAGTGTTTTCAATGTTTACAATGAAGTCGATGGTAAAGTCGATATATCCGCCTCGACCATCCGATATTCCGGGAAAAGGATTTTCGTTAAATTCAAAGGATATATCAAGCCCGGCTCTTCTAAGGAGCAAAGCCATTTCTTCGAGCGGTGGAAAATATTGAATCTCCCATTCGGAGTCATATTGAGGAAATGTCGGCGGCAGTGCCAGCGGTGCCGCAAGAGTCAGACCGGGGCGCTTAATATTCTCGACTATGTACTGCCGGTCAATAGCGACGCTGATGGCACGCCGGACATCAGGGTTTCCCAGGGCGATATGGTTGGAATTGAAACCGAGGAACTGCAATGTTGTAGTTTCAAAGTACCTAGTTTCGCGAAGGCGGTTGAGCCTGATTTCAAATGCGTCGTGCGGGTCGTCCCAAATTAGGCTGAGCTCGCCGGCGTCAAAAAGCTCGGTCAACTCGGTATCGGCGCACTCTCTAAGGAATATGGCAGGAACTGGCAGATTTCTATAATATCTGTGCTCAGAAAAGGCAGCTAGCCGCATAGCCCCTTCATAAGGGAAGTTATAGGGCCCGGATCCGGGCGGGAGACGGTCGCCGCTGGTGCCGTTTTTGATAATAGGAATATCTAGCAGGTTGATAAACCTGCTGTTGGGTGCATGTAGTTCGACAGTTAACGTAAAATCACCCGTTGCCTGAACGCGCGACACAGCCCTAAAGCGGTTGACAAACCTGCCAGACCGTGATGCCTGCCGTATCGAGTAGGCAACGTCCTGAGCAGACATATAAGTTCCGTCGCTCATTGATATGCCGGGCATAATTTCAATTTCAAATAACATGTTATCTTCGCTAGACCAGCTTTTTGCCAAGACCGGCTCCGGCACAAGGTGGCGGTTGAGCACGAAAAGGCTTTCGTACAAAAGCGAAGTCAATACAATATTATCCCTATTCAAGGTCGTCAGAGGGTTTAGCGAACTGCCAGGGTCGTAGCGCAATGTGAACCTGCCGGGTGAGGGGGGGCGGATGGCCGGAGGGGGTTCTGGCAGATACTCCTCTTCGGCAGGATATTCGTCTAATTGTGCAAATCCCGCCGCTTGCGGCTGGGGGAAAGTGCAGCCGTGCAAAAAAGTGGCAGACAGCAGCACCAAAAGTATCAAAATATATAGTTTCTTCATGCCAAACCTCCTTCCGAATCCCTGATTACTATTACGCCTGCTTGGCTACCGCGCTTGCCTTTTGTCTTTCGGTGCGACCAATACTTGTCGCTTAGGCAGGAGGTGCATTCGTCTGAAACTGCGATATCTACGACTCCTGCTTGCTCAAGCAGTATTTTGTTGGTTGACTTTAGGTCTATCATGTACTTTGCGCCCTGCGCCTCAATGCATTGAGCGACAGCCGCACCCAATGATTCTGTCAGTCTTTGGGCAACGTCAACGTCTGTTTCAAAGCAGCATTTGGAAATACATGGGCCAATCGCCGCCTTTATGTTCGATGGGCTGCTGCCAAATTCGGAGCTCATTTTTCTGACTGCTGCACCCACGACATTGGAGGCAGTTCCCCGCCAGCCGGCATGGACAGCTCCAACTGCGCCGAGGGTTGGGTCATGCAAGAGTATTGGCACGCAATCGCCCGCAAAAACCAACAGCGCAACTTCGGGCTCGCAGGTTATGAGTCCATCGGCTTGATGGTGTGCCGAGGAAAATAGGCTGCCTTGGTCTGCCTTTGCCGCGACTCGTATATCTGCGCCGTGAACCTGCATGGAAAAAACAATGTCATTTGCGGCGATGCCAAGCGTCCCGCTGAGGATGCGGTAGTTCTCAATAACAGTGTCCCGCCTGTCTCCGGAGCTGAGTCCTAGGTTCATCGATGAATAAACGCCCTTGCTAACCCCGCCAAATCGGGTCGAAAAAGCATGAGGTGCTTCGATGTTTGGAGAAGTCATATACACAATCTCGTTTTTAATGTTTTCTATAAGCAAAATCCGACCTCAAAACAAAAAGCATAACGCACAAATGCAAATAACTCACGATGCGGGGCGTAAAATGGTGCTAAGCCCCGCGCCCACAGCAGTCCTTATACTTCATAGGCAGTCCATTCGGGCGTTTCTTGCCGCAGGGACAAGGGTCATTGCGGCCAATTTTTTGCGCTTTTTTGGAGGATTTCCCGGGTGCGCCTCCGCCGAATAGGTTTTGTGCAGAAGCGTTAAAATTCTTCGCCACGCCACGGCGCTGCAATGATTCATTCGTCCTCAAGCGGACAACGAACATACGCCTGACGACTTCCTCTTTGATGCCGCCGACCATTTGTTCAAACATGTCAAAGCCGTCCCGCTTATATTCGTCCACCGGATTTGTCTGGGCATAGGCGCGGAGCCGTACGCTGTCCCGGAGGCTTTCCATAGCGTCTATGTGCTCCATCCAGAACTCATCAACTACGCGCAGCATTATTACACGCTCGAGCTCCCGCATGATTGGCACATCGCTTCCCGGGGCAGAACCAAGCTCAGATTCTTTTGCGGCATAGGCGTTTTGGGCTTTTTCCTCAAGAATCTCCTTCAGCTCTGCTTTATCGTACCCGGACTCCGGCATGGTGACTTCGCCCTTTTTGAGATACATGGACTCAAGAGGCAACAGGATTTCTGCAAGCTGGGAGGGGTCATTTATAAGTTCCTGTTCTTTAAAGCCCGTATCAATGGAAGCTTCAATCGTGTCGGAAATCATTGTTTGAATGTTTTGTGTAATATCATCACCGTTGAGCACCTTCTGTCTCTGGTCATAGATGAGCGCACGCTGAATGTTCATGACATCGTCATACTCAAGAACGGCCTTGCGTGACTGAAAGTTGCGGCTTTCGACCCTGCGCTGGGCAGATTCTATGGCGTTGGACAGCATTTTTTTGTCGATGGGCATGTCTTCCTCAAGTCCCAGCGATTCCATCATACCCATTATGCGCTCGGAGCCGAATAGGCGCATGATGTCGTCTGTCAGGGCTATGTAAAACCTTGTCTCGCCCGGGTCGCCCTGCCTGCCGGCGCGCCCGCGGAGCTGATTGTCTATGCGGCGTGCCTCGTGGCGTTCCGTACCTAAGATGAACAAGCCGCCCGCTTGCCTGACCTTTTCGCCCTCCACAGAGGTGACGGCACGGTGCTGAGTCATTTTTTCGGCAAACATTTTACGCGCATTGATGATATCTTCGTCATCGGTTTCGGCATGGCCCGTCGCTTCGGCTATTAATGCATCCGTCATGCCCGCTTTTTTCATGTCGGTTTTGGCCAAGTATTCAGCATTGCCTCCAAGGACGATGTCGGTTCCGCGCCCTGCCATGTTCGTTGCTATGGTGACGGCTCCGACCTTGCCCGCCTGCGCCACAATTTCGGCTTCCTTCTCATGGTGCTTTGCGTTTAGGACATTGTGGGACACGCCGCTTTTTTTCAGGAGTGATGCGAGCAATTCGCTCTTTTCGATAGAAGCGGTACCAACAAGAACGGGCTGTCCCCTCTTGTGGCACTCCTCGATTTGTTTTATAATCGCCCTGAATTTCCCATTTTCGTTTTTGTACACGACATCGGCGTTGTCAATGCGCAGGAGCGGGCGGTTCGTTGGAATTTCGATGATATCGAGTTTGTATATTGCGCCAAATTCCTCTGCCTCTGTAAGTGCCGTACCTGTCATCCCCGCAAGCTTTTCATATAGGCGGAAGTAATTCTGGAACGTTATTGTTGCAAGCGTTTTGCTCTCCCTAGCGACTTCGACGCGCTCTTTCGCTTCAATCGCCTGATGCAGCCCCTCTGAATAGCGCCTGCCTTCCATCAGGCGACCGGTGAACTCGTCGACTATTATGACTTCGCCGTCTTTGACGACATAATCGACGTCGCGCTTCATTGTGCCATATGCTTTTATTGCCTGATTGATATGGTGCGACAGCGTGCTGTTTTCCAAGTCGGCTAGGTTTTCAAGGTTGAAGTGCTGTTCGGCTTTTTTGATGCCTTGGGCTGTCAGCGTGGCGGTTTTTGCCTTTTCGTCAACTATGTAGTCAGATTTTAGCGTTTCATCCTCCTGCGATTTTTCATCTACGGAAGCGAAAACGGATTTTTTGAGCCTTGAGACAAATTCGTTTACCCTATTGTACATTTCCGTGGATTCGGCGCCTTGTCCGGAAATAATAAGTGGGGTCCTAGCTTCGTCAATTAATATCGAGTCAACTTCGTCAACGATGGCGAAGATATGCCCCCTTTGGACCATGTCGTGCTTGTACAATGCCATGTTGTCGCGCAAATAGTCGAAGCCGAGTTCGTTGTTTGTGCCATATGTGATGTCCGAAGCATATGCGGCACGGCGCTCGTCGCTGCTTAACCCATGGACTATCAGCCCGACGCTGAGCCCCATGTACCGATGCACCTTGCCCATCCACTCGCTGTCGCGACGGGCGAGGTAGTCGTTGACCGTGACAACGTGCACGCCCCTTCCTGCCAAGGCGTTTAGGTAAGACGGCATGACTGCCACCAGCGTTTTGCCCTCACCAGTTTTCATCTCAGCAATCCGGCCTTGGTGGAGGACCAGCCCGCCTATGAGCTGGACGTGGAATGGGCGCATCCCGAGCACCCGGTCACAGGCTTCCCTTGTCGCCGCAAATGCTTCTGGAAGAATGTCGTCGAGAGTTTCTCCTGCTTCGAGGCGCTTTTTGAATTCTTCAGTTTTCCCCTTCAGATTTTCGTCAGACATCGACCGGTATTCGCCCTCTAGGCTCTCAACCTGCTCGATGATTGGCATGAGGGATTTTAGCTCCCTGTCGTTGTGCGTGCCAAAAATTTTGGAAATTACTTTATTTAACATTAATCTGAACCTTTCGTTCTCTTAAGTCGTAATCAGGTATCAATTGAGCATTATAGCATATAAATAAGGAAAATAATACTTTGTGATAAAAATTTTACCTTTTCGGTTGACAAAATTGATTTCGTTTGCTATCATAACTTGCGCATTGCTTGCTGGTTGTAAGTTTTGTGTGCTTGTGTAGCTCAGTTGGTAGAGCAGCTGATTTGTAATCAGCAGGTCGGGGGTTCGAGTCCGTCCACAAGCTCCATATGGGGGAGTTCCCGAGTGGCCAAAGGGGGCAGACTGTAAATCTGTTGTCAGTGACTTCGATGGTTCGAATCCGTCCTCCCCCACCAACAGCTGCGCAGCCTGTTGAGGTTGCGCAGCTGATAATTTTAAATGGAGGCGATGGAAATGACTCTATATGAGGAATTACAGGCACGTGGCTTAATCGCGCAGGTGACTGATGAAGCTGGCATCAGCGAAATGATAAATAATGGCAAGGCCACGTTCTATATTGGCTTTGACCCGACAGCGGACTCTCTTCATGCGGGGCATTTTGTGACACTGTCATTTATGAAACGGCTCCAAATGGCGGGCAATAAGCCCATAGCCCTTGTTGGCGGAAGCACGGGCATGATTGGCGACCCATCGGGACGGACTGATTTGCGCAATATGATTACCGTAGAGACCATAGAGCATTACTGCAATTGCTTTAGGGAGCAGATGTCAAAGTTCATCGATTTTTCTGAGGGAAAGGCTCTGATGGTGGACAATGCCGATTGGCTGCGTGAGCTAAATTATCTCGAATTTTTGCGCGATGTCGGGACGCATTTTTCTGTCAACCGCATGCTTGCTGCGGAGTGCTATAAGAACCGCATGGAGAAGGGGCTGACATTTCTTGAGTTTAACTACATGATTATGCAGGCCTATGATTACTACGAGCTTTTTAGGAGGCACGGCTGTAACATGCAGTTTGGCGGCGACGACCAGTGGTCGAACATGCTTGCGGGTACGGAACTTATCCGCCGCAAGCTGGCGAAGGATGCGCACGTGCTGACTATTCCGCTCCTTTTGAATTCAGACGGGACTAAGATGGGCAAGACAGCAAAGGGTGCTCTGTGGCTTGATGCGAAGAAAACCAGCCCATTTGACTTTTTCCAGTACTGGCGCAATGTCAATGATTCGGATGTGATTAACAATTTGAAGCGCTTGACCTTTTTGCCGCTTGAGGAGATTTTGGAGCTTGAGAAGCTAAGGGGGGAGGAGATCAACCGGGCTAAGGAGCTTTTGGCGTTCGAGTTGACATCGCTTGTTCACGGCGCCGAAATTGCCGAGCGGGCAAAGGAGGCGGCAAGGGAGGTTTTTAAGTACGGCGGGTCTGCGGGTATGCCTTCTTTTTCACTCTCTGAGCCTGATTTTGAAAATGGGAGTATCGATATTCTTACGATACTTCAAAAATCTGGACTCTGCAAGTCCAAGTCGGAAGCGCGACGCAACGTTGACCAAGGCGGCGTTGCAGTTGGAGGTGAAAAGGTTGCCTCTATTTCAAAGCTGTTTACAATTGATGACTGCAGCGGAGATGGCATTGTCGTCCGCTGCGGTAAGAAGAACTTTTGCCGTGTATTTTGTTAAAGCAAGGGAAGTTGCGCCGCATATGCTGCAGTAAATGTGTGGGAGGACCGGGCAGCTAGGCGGACAGAAAAAGGAGTGCCCTGCAAACCAGAACAAGACATCCGACGGAGCTTCCGTCGGATGTTTGTTTTTCCTTCTCAAATTTTGAATCTATCCAAGGTAAATTGAGCGGCGAGCCCAGTCAGTGTGCCTGAAATTATTCCAATGATTATCAGAACCGGAAGGTAAGCGGCGATGGCTGGAGTTCCCATGATAATTATAGCCGCAAGAACCTGCCCCACATTATGAAATACAGCGCCGATTGCGCCGCAAACCCAAACTTGCTTGCCTGTGACAAATCGTTTGACCGTAATTTGAGCTAGAAAGGCAATCACTCCGCCCGAAAGGCTCAAAATCAGCGTTAAAGCCCTGCCTGTGAGTATTGCGCCGAGAAAAATTCGGCATATGAGAATGGCGAAGGCGTCAGTTGCAGACAAGCTTGTGGCGCTGTGCTTACTATTTTGAGAATAGTAGAGCGCAAAAAGCGTTACTGCATTTGAAAGACCCAGCTTTGCCCCAGGGAGGGGGGTGGGGAGGGGTATTTGGGCCTCTATAATAAAAACAACCAAAGCTGCGGCTGTAAGGACAGCCATTAAAGTAAGCTTTTTTGAATTAGTACGGTATGGTTTTTTCATGATTTCCAAAATTTGTCATCTGACAACTGCGTCAACGGCAGGCTCTCCCATGCAAATCATCCTTATGACAAGCCTGTGCGGCAAGCAAACTATTGGAACCGTACTGTCGCTAATCCATCCCTTGCGGACACAAATACCATCGGGGCAGTTTGCTTCGGCCACCCGCACCCTGCCAAGAGATGCCTCAATAACGTTAAACCCACTCCCACTGTAGATGGTGAGAGAATAGGTCTCCGTGCGACTTGCTATGTCCAGCTCTTCAATCAAAACGCCGTCATGGTAAATACGGGCGCGGCTTACCACAGGCTGCAATGTAAATAAAGTCGCTATGCCTGAGGCTAGCGTTACTATGCAAAGAAGGACTATCCAAAATTTGTTTGACCTCAAGGAATTCCCTCCCCACGGTGCACTCCACGCTTTGCCTGGCCTTGCACACTAATTTTGAAGCACAGGTTCTTAGGAAGTTATCAAATAATAAAAAACTGGTCCATATACGGTAGCAGATTCGGTGCTATCCGAGGTAGTATGAAGAAAAATAAAAACATAACGAAAATCCAGAAGATAATAGCAAAAACACCAAGAACGATCCCAGCAGTGGCCTTTCCTCCAGGGTAACCCAGCCTTCTAGCCTTTCTGCCTTGAAAAACGGCTATGAGGCCAAAAATCGGCCCGGCAACAATGTTTCCTAAAATGCCGCATACCAATGAAATGTTTGCAGAGCGATTTGCTCTGCGGATCATTTCCTCTCGCAACTTTTGTTCAGAAACTTCCTCATCCCATGGGAAAGCTTCAAGCGGGGGGAGCTGCTGTTCGACATATGGTTTTGCCCCTGGGAAAGCGTCCCATGGGTTGCTTTGCTGATCTGGCTCCGTATTTGGCGTGCTTGCATACTGCTCGATGGGAGTGGGTGGTTTATACTCGGCATTTCGGGCCCCGCAGAAGGTGCAAGCTTCATCGCCGTCAGGGTAACGAGCGCCACAAGAACAAATCATGTTAGTCCTCCTGTAGTTAGTTCTCCTTGCTATTTTACCCAGTGCCGGGGCAAAAAACAAGAGAAATTATTTTGCCACTTGCCGCCTTTCTTATTCGGTTGGCTACTGCCATTCCTAAGCCATCTTCCTTTGGGATTTGAGCGAAAATTGCAGACACATCCATGCTGTCCAGTTCTCTCAATGCATCGAACAGTTTGGATGCCTGTGCAACATGATCTTCGCTAGCACCGAAGGTCACGATATTCGGGTGGTTGAAGGAAAAATCGTCGAACATGAGTGCGGCAGTGTTGCCATTTATATTGCGCTTTATGTATTCAGCGGTTTCGCTAGGAGAACCCAAAAGAGCCTTGATGGGAGCCTTTGTCGCATAGTGGCGGTATTTCATGCCCGGTGAGCGGACGGAGGATGATGTCCCATCGTCAAGTTCTACAGTTTGCAAGAGCTTTTTTATTTCACCGAGTGTAACGCCTCCGGGGCGCAATATGCGCAGCGTGCCGTCAGAAATATCCAGCACAGTGGATTCCACGCCAACTTTGCAGTCTCCGCCGTCCAGTATATATTTTATTTTGCCTCCAATGTCGTTATTTACGTGAACGGCTTTTGTAGGGCTTGGAGAGCCTGACAGGTTGGCAGACGGCGCAGCGATGGGGCAGCCGCTTGAGCGTATCAGGGCTAGTGCAGCCGGATGGTTCGGCACCCTAATAGCAACGGTATCAAGCCCTGCGGAGACAATGCTTGGTATGATGGCGCTTTTTTTCATGACTAGCGTCAGCGGGCCCGGCCAAAACATGTCTACAATCATGTCGAAGCATGGCGGAACGCTGCTGACGAGCGGTTTGGCATCGGATGGCGATGCCACATGTACTATGAGGGGGTTGTCAGCCTGCCGCCCTTTAGTCGCAAATATAGCTGACACGGCTTTTTCGTTCAAAGCATTTGCACCAAGCCCATACACGGTTTCCGTCGGAATTGCAACCAGATTGCCGCTTTTTATCGCTTCGGCGCATAGCATGATATTTTCTTTTTTGCCGGCATCGAGAATTATTGTATTCACCGTTATGCGCAAATCTCCTTTCACAGCCATATACCGATTTTTGCATCAAACCGATGGGGGAGTCTATCACAGAATTTCGAGTAGTGCAATTGAGGCAAATAACTGCTTTCTTACGGCAGTAGGTGTGCTTCATTTTACCAAAGGTTTTCAGTGTCTTGGAGGGTACAGAGAGCGTCAATTTTGCAGTGAAAAATGGCGTCCCTTATTTCTTCAACACAGCCTTCGACATCGCCCTGTATGTCCTTTCCCCAGAATCTTAGAATAGTCCATCCGTCATAGTGCAGGCGTCTGTTTACGTCGTTATCCCGCTGGATATTGCGCTCGATTTTCTCAACCCAATAATCCCGGTTGCTTTTTATGCCGGATTTTTTCTGTTCCCAGTCCTTGCCATGCCAAAATTCCCCGTCGCAGAAAACAACAACCTTATGCTTTGTTATAGCTATGTCAGGCGACCCGGGCAGCTCTGAATAATTTTTCCTATATCGGACGCCTGCGCGCCAGAGCGCTTTTCGGAGGGATAGCTCAATTGAGGTGTCTTTGCTCTTTATGCGGCTCATGGTAAACTTGCGCTTAGGGTCAGTCGTTGATGGATAGTTTCTCATGTTCTTTCATCCTATTCTAAACCGATTTTGCTGAATTTGGAGAAATACTTGATGAAGGGCTTTTCCGATGCGATGAAGAGATAGAGTGTGAAGCCCGCAGTCATCAGGGCGGCTCCGCCCCAGAATACGAAGCGTAGATCAAATGCGTCTGCGAGCAGGCCTAAAACGACAGGGCCGAGGCCAAAGCCTATGTCTATGGCCGAGAAAAAAGCTCCGGAAGCAGTGCCTCGCCTCGCAGCAGTGCAGCGTTTGAATACCAACGAGTTAAACGTAGGGTTGATGGCGCCATTTGCAAAGCCTATGGGCAGCCCCATAAGCACCAGTACAGTCAGTGAGTTTACAAAGGGAATAAGCATATACCCGAGTATCATGACAATTGCACCGGGAATCAAAACAAAATCAGCGCCTCTTCTGTCCACAACCCTGCCTATTATCATACGCGAAATAAATACGCCTGTTGCACTGAGCACAAAAAAGAGCGCCGGATTGCCAAACTCGGCATCCCTTGCTAAAGCGGGCAAGTAGAAGAACAAACCTGCGGCTCCGGAGAAAATGAGTATAAGGGCGGCAACGATGGGGAATACTGCATATTCAAAGCCCAAAAATGTTTTTGGCAGCTCTTGCGCCGATTCGTTTTCCGCAGCTGAATTAATTTCTTGCGGCGCAGGTGATTCGGAAGCTGTTTGAGCGGCAAGTTTTGCGGTTTTTTTGCGTTTTCGTTCGTAAGATATACATGAGTTGGCAATCGTGCTGAAAGCGCACATGGCTGCGGCAAGAAAAAATAGGTTTCTAAAGTTGGATATCGCACCTGCGCCTATAATAAATACAGCCAAGCCAGGCCCAACAGCCTGCGCAAGCGTCGCCCCGAGGCCAAAAATGCCGATGCCCTCTGCAAGTCGTGATTTTGGCGAGACATCCGCCGCTACTGCGCCTGCGTTTGTCGAATGCATCCCAAATCCGATGCCCATTAGGCCCCGGATTGCGACAAGTGCCGGGATGAATATGGTTATTCCGTATAGTATACATGCGACTGCGCACAGAAACGCTCCGAGGACTAACTGCGGTGTTCTACCAAACTTGTCAGAGAGCACTCCGGATATGGGTCTTGTCAAAAGCGAGGCTATCGAATATGCCATCGCAACAAAGCCAACATGGACGGCGAGTCCTCCAATGGCTTCAATATGGAGCGCCAGTGCCGGTGCAAAAAGGTGATTCATAAATGAGGTGCCCATTCCGCCGAGCATGATTAACGAAAAGTCCTTAGTAAACAACCGTTCCTTTTTTGATGGTGGCAATGAAGCCATATTTGTCATTTGTGATCTTCCATTTCTTGATGTAATGTTTTGAATTTGGCGGCATGTTCGCACAATGAGTGTAAACGGACCAAGTAAATTATATGATGCACGCGCACATTGTATACCGGGATGCCCATTGTGTCAAGGGAACGGAAGTGTTTTTAAGCGCAGCCGCAACCCTGTAGAAGTTACTGCGTTACTGCCTAGTGCATGCTATCTGTCCGGCATCGACAAAATGCTGTTTAGGGGAAAGCCGGTGCTTTCCCCTATTATGATTGGATAGTCGGTGAACCCATCCCTTTGTATGGCAGTCTGCGGGCGCCCGCTGTGCGCCACCAGCCCTGCCAGCGGGATAGTCCCCCCTGACCACAGACCCGCAATGGTGCCGTCTTCCGCAAAAACAACGTTCCAGCCAAAGCCAAAATCTGCATGCCGCATTATTAAGCCGGAGACATAATAACCGTCCAGCACGGCATTTTCTATATCGTGAATCTCAACAAACTCTCCTGCAAGCCCGATGATGTCTTCCCACGCATCCTCCAAGCCCTCCGCTCCGAAGCCCTGCATCATGGCTTCGCTGAACATTGCCGCTGCCGCATCAAAGTCGCCGCCTGCAACAGCCAAAACAAACATCCGCGCGCGTTCGTTGTAAAAATCCCAACTAACGTCCTCTATGGCGCCATTTACCTCCAAAGCAGTATCATCGGCGGGTTCGCCATTGTTTGCGCAGCCTCCTGCGATTGCGAGCAGCATAAATGACAATAGAGCCGCCAGCAGTCCCTTTCCCCTTGAACCAAAAAATCTTCTCATGTTTTGCGTTTCCTTTCGTAAATATGTTTTGCTAATATGCCCTATAAGGATAGGCTATTTTTGCATGTCCAGCAATACAAAAACGCTGAATTATACATTTGATGCGCCGAAACGTCATTTTACCGCTCGGTATCTGCGCTAAGACATAGCAGCACAGTTAGCCTCTCTTTTTCATATCCGGAAAAGAGAGGCAAACTATTTCATATACAGAAAGAAGCCTACAAAATTTTCCCAAGCGGCTTAACCTTAACAAGCAAGGCGCTTAACACGTAGGTCAGCAAAACAGAGACAATGCTGACAGTTACGAATTTGCCGACCGCCCCGCCTATAACCACGGTGTCAAGCGCATACTGAACCGCTAGCACAATCGGAAAGTGAATGATGTAAGCGGCATAAGAACATCGGGACAGGGCTTTCAAAAGAGGTGTTGTCCTGTTGCCTTTTTCCCGGAACAATGTAAGCAAGCCGAAACTCATAGTCACGGCAAGCAGGGAGCCATATACCGCCCAAACATACCATAATCCTAGTATGCTGCCCTGCGGGATGATGTAAACAACCGCCGCCATTAAAAGCGCAATCGCAATGCAAGTATATCCCGTCTTTGTTTTCAGCGTGTTCAGCCAATTCTTGCGATATGCGATTATGCCAACAGAGAACATGACGAGATACTGCGGCCAGTGTGCGGGCTCCACTTGGAAAAATCCGAACAGCCCAACCCAGTGGTCAATGGGATACCGGATGCGCACAATCAATGACGGAAGCGCTATGATGAGGAAGATTGCGAGCAGATGCAGCACCGAGAATGATTTGCCATCTTGATTCAAGACAGGTTTCTTTATGATTTTACGAAAGAGCCAATAGAAAACCGCATAAACCAACAGATGCTGTATGAACCAAGCGTGACCAAAATTCAGATAGGGAAAACGATTTATCGAATCAATGAACTCCGTCGACATCCCGCCAAACCCAAGCCAAACATCAGTATAGTATTGGAAAAACGGAAGCGGCTCATTGCCTGAAAACAGGGTGAAATAAAAGTACATCTGTAAAGGTTCCATGATTAGAAAAACAAACAAAAGCGGAATTCCAAATCTGAGCAGCCGTTTTTGCAGGAATCCGGCTCCACCCCTGTTGTCGTAAGCCAAAGGAATAAAATATCCTGAAATTAAAAAGAGAAACCCCATAAAAAATGCGGCGTTTACCGAAAAGAATCTGCCCAACAAAGGGATAGCTTCTCCAAGGCTGCTTTGATAATGCCAGAATCCTCCCGTTGGGCCGTATGCTTGACCTACGTGATGCACGATTACCAGTATGACTAGGAATGTTTTTATGTTGTCCAAATAATATAGCCGTCTATTTCGTTCGTCCCGCATAAAAATCACCCCGCAAAATAGTATGCGAAGTGTATTATACAGGCGAATGCGGTCTATGTAATTGATATATGTCAATTACAAGCCCTTGCGAATCCGGCTTAATGTTTCGGGCGACATTCCCAAATATGAAGCAATATGCCGCAGCTGAATCTTATTGTCCCAGTCAGGATGTTCTTCTTTGAATTTCAGATAGCGCTCTTTTGCGTCATAAAAAAGCAAATCAGATTCCCGCTGTTCTTTTTCCAAATATTCTGCTTCCGTAATTTTTCGCAGCAGCCGCTGCCAAATGAACCCCTGCTCTGCAATTTGCAAAATATTGTCATAGTCGAAGGTTATTACCGCCCCGGCTTCCAGTGCTTGAATGTTTAGTTTTGACGGAGTTTTCAAAAGGAGCGAAGCCAAAGCCCCCACAAACTGTCCGGTTGATTTGAAATTCTTTGTATAATCCTTGCCTGCAAAATCAGTATAGAAAAGCCGAAACAGCCCATCTGTTACAAAGCCTACTTTACGGCTTGCTTCATCTGCGCGCACAAAATATTCACCGGGAGCGTATTTTGTGATTGCTGCATTTGAGAAAAGCGAATTCGCTTCCTCGGCGGGGATATTGCCTCCGGCAAGTTGCTCAAGTCGCTCTGTTATAAAAGAAAAATGCTTCTCCATTCAAATCCTCCATTCCAACCGGCAGCCCCGTTACATACCATTATACTGCCACCTAGGTTTACGGTGGACATACACAGTTAGCGCCTTTTGAGGGCAGCGGTTGACGCAAGTCAGCATTTTGGCGTTCCTCCGGTTTTCGCAATAAATTTCCAAACTTGCGCGACATAAAATGCGGCAAGAGCTAAACCGTATGCGTAAACCACGATTTCAAACACTGCGTTAAATGTCGTCATCGCTCTCAGAGAGCCTGAATAAAAACCGAACATGAAACCGTTTAGCGCATGAAAAATCAATCCTCCGGCATTTATGAGTCCAATCAACACTGTTAATGTGTCACGTTTTTTCAGCAATGAACACACCAGAAGCCATGACAGCAAGGTAAAAGCGATGTTAGGCAACGTGAACGACATAAACCACGGCACATATCCATAAACGACTTCTTCGGGCGGTAATATCCCGAAAAATCTGACTAAGTACACTGTGTTCACCGTTGCGTGGAAAATGCTTAACACAATAAGCAGCTTACGATTCGGCATATAACCCTTTTTTCCAAACGTTCAGATTTAGCCATTATTGACATCTGGACATCATCCTTTCATCGAAATGCTCTTTAATCCTATCAAAGCCAGAGCTCGCTTTGCTCCAATCCATATCCGTTATAAAATGAACTTAACAAATGCGGTTTGTCAAATGTGTATCTCTCCTGTATAGTCGCAAAGCTGCCGAGGGGTAGTCCCCAAAGCATATTCTCGAAATCAATGACATTTTTTCAACTCCTGTTTCGGGATTTATCTATCCCATTCAAATTTTACAATAGCTCCTGTGTTTACATTGATATAATATTCAATAACACCCCTGCCAGTTGTGGGTCTAAACTCCAATTCCCATACCCATTGACCACGCTCCCAATCCATGCCCGAATGGGTGCGGAAAGAAGCGGATATGTTCCTTAAGGCAAGGTCTGCATAGGCTATTTCGATTGCCCTTTCCAACGATATTGCAGGATTGGAAGGTCTGTTACGTTGATTGCCGCCGGGTGATGGGCTTGGCGAAGGTGACGGACTTGGGCTTATTTCACCAATAGGCGGTACTGGCGTTGTCGGATTATGAGGTGGATAGTTTGGAACTGCGTCGGAACTGCTACGGGATGTCAAATGCACTGTATTTGTCGCATCTTCCCATGTAACATCGAAGCCCATTGCATCGGCAACATCTCGTACTGGCAAGTAAGTTCGCCTGTTGTGGACAAATGGCTCGTTTTCTGTCTGCACCACTCGTCCGTCGATGGCAATTCTTATGCTGTTGAAGTGTACCGTAATCGTTTCCTGTGCCACCCTTGCAAAAGCAGGAACCGCAGTCATGACGATTGAGGTAAGTATTACCCCAATTACAATACCTTTGATTCTTTCAGCTAATTTCCCTTTTAACATAGAAATTCTCTCCTTTTCTCGGGATTAATCATCCCATTCAAACTTTACGATTGCTCCTGTGTCCACATTGATTGAGCGGCAGGCTCGTAAACAACTATACCTTGCCCAATCCCGCCAATTAGTGGCGGCTCGTTTGCAATATTTTCGACTTCGCTTGCTTGCCTTCCTCTTTCTGTGGTAGGGGAGTATGATACATCAAGAGTTATCAGTCCGTTGCCAAACATAGGTCTAAATGGAATTATCAAACCAATGAGAATTACTATCCAAGCCCCATAGCGAAGTTTTGGAGAAAACGCTTTTGGTAGCAATGCACCAAGGGTCAATATAGCAATGATTAACAAACCCATGAACAGCGATGTTGTTAAAAATGAAAATATGTACTGTGCCATATCAACCTTCCTTATTGAGAGGTTTCCGGTAATCATGAGAGCAGTACTGACTTCCCCTATCATTTCAGTGAAATTGCTTTAAAAAATGTTACTAGCAGGTTTTCTGCTAATTGCATATACTTAGTGTCAAGGGTTGAAAGTGCTTTAACTACTCCAGAAACATCAGACATGCTTTCTTTTCCCATAAGAACATAGTCAGCCGAAACGCCAAGTCCTTTGCATAGTTTCAATAGAGTCTCTGCTGACACACCCTTGACGCCGCGTTCTATTTCGGATAGAAACTGCGGTGAAATATTAACATAATCGCAAAGACCTTCGCGAGTGATACCAAGACATTCCCTTTGTGCTCTTACTCGTTCGCCTATTTGTTTATTTAAATCACTTTTCACAATCAATCACCTCATGGCATTAGTTTACTGATTGCTCAGAGCTTATTAAACAAGCAATAGCACTTAACAACAAAGTGCTGACAGCTTATAATGTGGCTATTAATTTGATGTGGAGGTATTGTTACTTTGGGAAAATGTTGTGTGTGCAAACACCAAGTAGCAGAGGAGAATTCTGCGACTTTGCTTATTAGACAAGCGGGAGATGAAAAAAATATCTGCAAAGCTTGTGAACAAAAAGTTAACATTCTTATGAAGAGCAATAACCCCAAAGAAATTAAGGAAGCCATTAATTATCTTTATACATGCTCACTATCGGTGCATGATTCAGAAGTTTCTGAATTTTTGAGAGATACTATTGAATCAAATAGTGCTGTTGCCGATGAATTAGAAGAGGAAATGCAAAAAAGTGAGCCCGTGAATATAGCGAATAAGCAAGATTATTTTTTGCATAAACAAGCTGAAACGGAAATTGATAATAATAAGAGCTTTTGGATTTCTGGAATGAAAGTTTTTGCGTGGATAACTTTCTTTGCAATAATTATTGGTGGACTAGTGCTTGCAATACAAGTTAGTGGCGGCATGGGTTTTCTTTTATTCATCGGGTCGATGATGATAAGATTTGTCTGCGGATAAAATCCCACAGCTTGCCGCCTGTAGCCACGGCTCGGCACAAGTCGAGCGCAAGCCAAGATTTCCCCACTTTCGGACTTCCAGCCAGAATGAATAATCCATGCGGTAATATCTTCTCTGCTGTAAACTGCAATGGCTCAAAGTCCATCGCCATCAATGTGCCGCCGTCAATCGTGCTGAGTTTTGGCTCTGCTTTTTGTGTTGCTTGGGTTTTGTCGTTCATTTGAAACTCTCCTTTTTTGAGTTAGATCTATTTTGGTTTTGTATATATAAAAAGCCCCTCAGCGGTGACGTCTGATATGCTCCCTTTGAAGTAGACAGTGAAAATAAAAAACACTGTCGCAGAGAGGGGAGCATATTCATGCCGCAGAGGAGTCGGTTCACGGTTGAACAGAAAGTAAGCATCGTGACAGAGTACATAACGGGAAAGAAGGGTGGGTGAACTGTATGATTTTCGGTGGTATTATGATGAGCCTTATTGCTGTTGCGTTAGGCGTTTATGTTTCGTTTACTGCAAGGTGCAAAGGGAAGATTCTGTCAAATCCTTGGATTTGGATGTCTAAAGAGGAATACAAACAAGAAATAGCCAAACTTACCGAAAAAGAAGATAGTGTAATATAGATTGTGTAAACTCCGAATCTGAATATACTATTAAGAAAAGGAGATGACACAATGGCAAAGAGAGCAAGAAATCCAGAGCGCGACCGGTTGGTAAAGGAATTGATATCCGAATATCAGCCAAAAGACTTGTTGGATCTGCAAGAGGTACTGAAGGA
>Ga0209755_10000113_pt1 | contig 151188 bp, 121 predicted proteins | sample TergutCo191P1_FD_187301 | JGI IMG/M metagenome (GOLD analysis project Ga0209755, IMG submission 187301) | Cornitermes sp. P1 segment gut microbial communities from Petit-Saut dam, French Guiana - Co191P1 (SPAdes) (version 2) | ecosystem: Host-associated > Arthropoda: Insects > Digestive... | reverse complement strand
ATTTTATTTTTTCCAATTAAACAGTCGCTCAAATATTTAACCGCTTTTTTAATTGGTTTGTCGTCTATTGTAAAACCTAAATTCATCAATCTCCTTAACGCCTGTTCCGTTGTCATTGGCTGTTTTGGGGTTGGATTTGACAATGAATGAAAATAACCCCAAGAACCGTCATTATGCTGTAATTCAATAATTTTTTTTGCCCATTTTCCGTCTTTATAATCCATTAATTTACCCTTTAATCAAAATCCTTTCTATCTGAATTATCCTCTTGATCCAATTATTAATTAACCATATTGAAAAATAGTAACATGAAAATTTTAAAAATATCACCTTTAGGGTGATTTCGGGGTGAGCGGGAGTATATCCTTTGAAAAGAAGTGAAAGAGCGTCAACGCCGGAAACGCCTGTTGCCTGATAGATATGCTTTAAAAACCTATCGAATATATAAATCCAAATAAAAAACTATATTTTTCAAACATTATCACTATTTTAACAAAATTTGCATATTTGTCAATTATTGGGGAAATCTAAATTTAATCTTGACAATATTCCTTACAGGGCATGGTATAAATTTAAATTATTTTTATATATTCTTTATCATTATTAAACATGGATTTTCTTCACCCCATAATTCCGGGATTGTTATTAGTTCCTTAAATCCTATACTTTTATAAAATTTTACAGTTTTACCATAATGTTTTTCTGTATCTTTTTCATCTACCGTTTTTACAATAATGTATTCACAATTATTCATTTTACAGTGTTTTTCAATTTCATTATATAATAGTGTTCCAACTCCTTTTCCATGATATTTTGGATCAACGGCGCATACATAAATATCGCCTGTTCTGTTATGATGAATTTTAACAGAGAAAAATCCAATGCAATTTTCTTCTTCAAATGCAGCCCAGAATGAATATTTATTTACCGTATTAACATAATCCAATAATCCTTTTTCATCTCCAAACCATTCAGGCAATTTGGTTAATATGAACTTTGCATATTCTGATTTTTTATTGTTTTTAATCTCTTCAATTCTGCAATTCATAATTACTCCTTATATAATCCCATGATTACATAATTTTTATTTACTATAAAAATCGTGTCTGATATTTCTATTATCCATATTTTTATATTTTTTGTCAATTATTTCCAATAATCAATTATTTATTTCGTCTAACGTTATAAGTAACTGACGTTTTGCCAGCCCGAATGAGAGCTTGCGCAGCATCGAACCGAAGGTTCGCGGCCAGGGCTGGCAAAATGCGGATGAGTAAAAACGCTTTCGCGGTTAATTTAAAAGTGGGAGCGAGCAAGAACCATTAGAATCATAGGTTCGTGTTCCAGGCAACATCTGGCCGACCGAACCCAGAGGGCGCGAATAGCGCTCACAGCAGTTAAGCGTTAACTGTTTGTTATGCGACGTTTCTTTATAAAACTATAATAATTTTTCCTTTAAATAATCTATTGTTTTTTTTCTTGCTTTTTTAAAAATAATATTTCCAATAATTAAAACACCTATAATCCATAATATAATAAATAATATTCCAAAATAATTCATCTCTAATATCATTTTTAACAATCCATAAAATCCAATTAACATAAAAATAATATAAATACTTAAATAAAATAAATTATTCCTCGAAAATATTTTAATTTCAACATTATTATTTTTTTCAATTATATTTAAATAATAATGTTGCTTTTTTGTAATATTAAGTATATTATCCCATAAATGGATTTTATTTTCATTAAATTTCCCTCTAAACATTTTATTTGTATCAAATAAATAGGTTTGATCTGTATTCATTAATATTATTTTATTTATATTATCTATGGTTTTACTTGAGTTAAAACAATTAATTTCATAAGGAAGAAAAATACATTTATTCATATTCTATACCCATATGCTTTGCTCTGGCTGCCAAACCGGCAAAACCTCCATCAGAACGAAACATTGAATAAATACTTTGCATATCCCAATTTTTATCCACAACAAATTTAATTGAAAAATTTGGATTTTTATAACTTGTACATCCGGAAAGAAAAGGAATAATGAGAAACAAAAAAAGTAGCTTTTTCATAAAATCTCCAAAATTATAATTCTATTTTAATAAATCAATAAATTCCATTATGGTTACATAATAAAAAACATTATATTATTTTTTTATCATTTCACATTGACTGCCTCTGCTAACAATATGGCATACAACCGTTTGTTCAAAGAATATTTATCTTCTTACCAATTAAATTTATATAATGTTCTTTTTCCTGTAAATCCGAATTTGAAAAATATTTTAATAAATTTTCCTTATTTTCTTCAGATATATTAATAAAATATTTTGTTTTGTTAATATGCAATCTGTAATCTCTTCCTTCCATTGATATATCCAATAAGCCATATATTTCAAAAAATAAATATTCTATATCATTATTTTTATATATGGTTTCATTATTTAACCCGACAATACAAAAACCGTCTTCTGAATATAGAAAGTCTTTTGAAATATTTATTTTAATAATATATGTAATCAATACTATAAATGCGAAAAATATCAAAAATAACAATATATAATTTAAGACAAATCCCAACATTAACATTGGGATAAAACCGACAACATATAATATAAATTCTTTTTTTGATGTTTCAATTGCTGTTGTTTTGTATTTCCACATAATTTCATAAATAATATAAAAACTCAATTATTTTGTCAATAACCATTTAATATGTATTTCATATTGCACTTAATGTTCCATGTAACTGACATTTTGCAAGCCCGAAAAAGGTCTTGGCAGCATCAAAAAGAATGTTCTAAGCGACACCTAACCGCTCCGAGGGCGCGAACATCACCCGAAGCGGTTGCTGTTTGTTATGCGCAAGTACGGACGTACATCAATCATCGTATTTCTCAACAAAAGCGCTTACTTTATTCAGCCATAAATCCGGTTCCTCATACGAAGGCATGTGAGCGGAATTTTAGAAAATGTAAAATAAGGACTTCGGCAAGTATATTAGGCATAGTGATTTAATACCATATTATTATATATCATTTTTAATTGAATTTATTTTATTTTCCGCCCAAGCCTGCACTGGAAAGAAAACAAAAAAACCGATGGCAATGGCGTATGTAAATGAAAGCAAAGAATTTGCAAGGTTAGGTCCCAATTGTTCGGGAGATCCAATAAATCCAAGACTTATAACCAAACAGGCCATAAAACAAAATCCTCCTGCCGCAAGAATAAACTTTATCGTGTTTTTTATTGCGGATGATAATTGTTCCAATTCTGTTTTTGTACAAGTATTATTCTTTTTAAGACTTGTTGAAAAATACTTACCGATAATTTTTCCGCTTTTTGTTACAAACAGGAAAAAAAGCACAGGTATCAGGATTAATAATAATGCAGGCAGATTAATCAGCATAGACATAGCAAATGATCCTCCTGATACCCCTATAACAGCAAAGAAAAAAAGCATGAACAAAAATCCTAAAAATAAAATCATTTATTTCCTCCTAAATGTTTCTTTATGTTACTGATTTTTTCAACCAAATAATCATCCAAAATTTCCATATTACTTGCCTTCGATTTATTCCAATTCATATAATAATTATCCACAGCCGTTTTTAAAGGCTGTGTGTTTACAGTAAAACACATTGAAAAAGTCAATACAAATGCAACGGCAAGCGTAAATATTTTCTTATAATCAACTTTGTCATTTTTTGCTCTTTTAAACCCTTTGTTTACGGCAGTATTAAGACAATCCTGGTTACAGTTACAATCGCTTTCAATCAATTGTAAAAACATTTCCTTATTCATTCATAACCTCCAACCTTAACAAATTTAACGCCCTGTTCAAACGGCTTTTTACTGTACCTTCAGGTATTTTTAATATTCCCGCTATTTCACTAAGGGTATAACAGGAAAAATATTTCAGGCTGATTATTTCACGCAGCTCGGGCTGTAACGATTCAATCATTTGGTTGAATTCCATTTCGTAATGATTCTCATGATATATGCCTTCGGGCACGTCTTTCATTGTTATTTCATGTTTTTGCCTCTTATACAAGTCATTTGCCGCATTAATTATTATGCGGATAAACCAGGTTTCCACAAATTTTGGTTCACGAAGCCGTTTTATGTTCTTAAAAGCGCGAAAAACAGCTTCGCTTACGGCATCCAGAGCCAGTGATTCATTGCCAAGAATCCCTTTTGCGGTGCGAAAAAGCTTATGTTTCAACAAATCGCACAGACTGACAAAACATTCTTCATTCCCTCCTATGGCTTGTCTTGCCAAAAATTCCAATGATTCCTTTATGTCTGCCACTATTTTTTTGCTTTCCTTGCATATTAGACTGTAAATACTTCAATTTTGTTCTTTATTATTTGCATTTTTCGTTATGTATTAAAATAACCCATTAATGTCATAAGGGCAATAAATGATACAATTATGATTGACAATACTGTTATTATTTTTTTATGTGAATATTTAATTGAGATGTGTAATATTCCAATAAATATGGAGAGCCATATTAAACCTTCAGGAATTCCCTTAATATGATAAATTAACGGCACTTTTAGATAGATTAAACCTTCAAATGACGCAATCACAGCTCCATAGGTTGATACAATAGAAAAACCGAATATTGTTAATGCCAATTTTAACAAGCCGTATTTTTCTTCAAAAAATATTTTGCGTAAAGGCAATAATACAAGAGCTACGATTATACCTCTGAATATTTGCAAAAAACCTCCTCCTAACGCGACAATCGGCGAATCAATATCACGGTAAAAAGCGGATATATATTCTGAAGACCACCATTCTTTATAATCAAAAAATGCCATAGCGGTTATTCCGGCAATAAAATACGATATTGTATGAGCAGAAGTAACTTGCCAGAAATATTTTACCAATCCTTTTTTATTTTCCATAATTTTCTCCTTTAATATAAATATATATAAATAAATTCAATTTGAAAATGCAGCTTGGTCGTATAAAATGGCAACTTGGTCACAAATTCAGGCATCTTGGTAAATATATCATTGATCGGCAGATTGTGTTACGATATAATGCTAAATATGAAAATCAGTATCAACACAGGCAATCAATACACAGATACAGAAATTGTTGTTAATTGTCCTTGTATAAACGACGATATTGAAAAATTACTTGCAATATTACGAAAGCCGGATATGAAATTGACAGGCCGAAAAGACGGAAAACAATATATCATTGAGGCTGATAATATTATGTATATTGAAAGCACAGACAAACGGGCGTTTATTTATACTGCACAAGACATATTTGAAAGTCCTTTTAGGCTTTTTGAACTGGAAGAAAAACTTGAAGACGGTGATTTTATACGGATAAGCAAAACTTGCCTTGTTAATATTGACTATATAAAATCCATTGAACCTGATTTGGATCGCAGGCTTGTTTTAACTGTTGAAAAAGACATAAAATTGATTGTTTCACGTCAATATTCATCTGCAATAAAACAAAAATTGGAGGAGTATAATGAATATTAAAAATACAGAGAAGCCGTTTGTTTTGGAGTTGTTTCAAACTTTTACGACTATCTTTACTTTGTCTGTTCTTGCCATATCCTTTACGGGTTTACTGGTTATCAATTTTACTGCTGTTATACAGGATATACCGGCTTTATTTGCTTCCGACAATACATTTAAAGTCATTTTGCAAATTGCCGGTTTTGCATTCATAATGGCATTCTTTTGTGTACTGATTATAACTGAAAGATTTATTTTAAAAATGCGGTTTTGGCTGCGTCTTTTACTTTTATTATTTTTGGCATTGTTAACATTTGCTGTTTTTGCAATAATATTTAAATGGTTTCCGACAGATAATCTGCAAACTTGGATTGGTTTTATTGTTTGCACTATTATCAGTTATATTTTAAGCGTTTGCCTGACATTGTTAAAGTTTAAACTGGAAGGCAAGAAATATGATAAACTTTTAACAAATTATAAAGAACGAAAAAATGATACTGCTTTTCATTAATATTCTATATTATTTTTAATATGTCCTTTATAGCATAATGTATACCATCATTATTGTTATCCATATTGACAAAATATTTATTATAATATATCATTTTTTTGATTTGGGGGGAATATGAAAAAAAGAGCTCTTATCAGCGTATTTTACAAGGAAGGCATCCTTGAGCTTGCGTCTTTTTTGACAAAATCGGGTTGGGAAATCCTTTCTACAGGCGGGACTTCCAAGCATCTTCAGGAAAATAATATCCCTGTTACCGATGTTTCGGCAGTTACGGGTTTTCCCGAATGTTTGGACGGGCGCGTTAAAACGCTTCATCCCGCGATTCATGCCGGTATTTTGGCACGCCGCGACGTTCATTCTCACATGAAAACACTAAAAGATTTAAACCTTGAAACCGTCGATTTGGTATGTGTTAATCTCTATCCTTTTTTTGAAAAAGTGCAGGCAGGTCTTTCTGCGGAAGAAACAATCGAGTTTATCGATATCGGCGGGCCCGGAATGCTTCGGTCTGCCGCAAAAAATCACAATGACGTTATCGTTTTGACAGACCCTGCGGATTACGAAGAGGCAATGGAAGGACTTAAAAAAGGAAAAGTTCCTGTCGAATTCAAGAGGAAATTGGCAGGCAAGGTTTTTAATTTGACATCCGCCTATGATGCCGCAATTTCAAGATATTTGTTAAACGAAGAATATCCAAAGTATCTTTCGCTTTCCCTAAAAATGGGGCAGCCGCTGCGTTACGGTGAAAACGGGCATCAGTCGGGCGCGCTGTATCTTAATGCCGATCGGCCTGGCGTGCTGGAAGGCATGGAACAGCTTAACGGAAAAGAACTTGGTTACAATAACATAAAAGACCTCGATTTGGCATGGAAGGCAGCCTGCGCCTTTGGTCTTCCTGCAGACGGCACGGAACCTGCGGGCGAATCCGATTTGAAAAAATTAATACCTTGTGCAACAAGCAAAAATAAAATCTGCTGTGTTGCAGTTAAACACAATACGCCTTGCGGAATCGCTTTGGCTGACAATCTTTTTGACGCTTACCATAAAACATTCGCATGCGATCCCACATCAATATTCGGCGGCATTATTGCAATAAATTGCAAGGTGGACAAGGCAACAGCTTATAAACTTGGCGAACTGTTTTTGGAAATTGTCGCCGCTCCCGATTTTGACGATAATGCCCTTGAAATTTTACGAAGCAAAAAAAATCTTCGCATAATTAAATTAAAAAAAGCGCCAAAAGAAACGCACGAACTGATTGCAGTGGACGGCGGAGTTTTGGTTCAGCAGACAGACAGAAAATTTTTGGAAAAATGGGAAGTCGTAACCGAAACAAAGCCGGAAGAAAGGGATATCGCCGACATGGTTTTCGGCATGAGAGCCGTAACTTTTGTAAAATCAAACGCGATAATGCTTGTAAAGGAAGAATCGGCAACAGGCATTGGAGGCGGACAAGTTAACCGTATATGGCCGACAAAACAGGCGATTCAAAGAAGTTCTGACGCTTTGGCGGCATCTTTGCTGGAAACTTCGGACACAGGCGGAAGCCCTTGGACAGACGGCAATCCTGCTAGAGTTCTTGCATCCGATGCATTTTTCCCGTTTGCAGACATTGTACAAGAAGCGGCAAAAGCTGGCATTAAGGCGATTATTCAGCCGGGCGGTTCAAAGAACGACAATCTTTCCATCGAAGAATGCAACAAGCACGGAATCGCAATGGTGTTTACCGGTACCAGACACTTTAAACATTAATAAAAACTTGGCGTTCTTTGCGATCTTGGAGCCTTGGCGAGAAATATTAGCAAAAATAATTCACTGCGCCAGAGAATATATCCATTTTGCGGATGCCGGGTATATTTTTATACAATCCGTCTTCGAAGCGTTCGTTATGCGCCATGCGCCCGAAGACCCTTCCGTCCGGGGAAGTAATCCCTTCGATAGAAAAATCCGAATTATTAGGGTTAAAGCGTATATCACAGCTTGCGTTTCCGTCAAAGTCCGCATACTGCGTTGCTATCTGCCCGTTGGCGCCAAGATCGCGTATTACGGATTCCTTTGCAACGAAGCGTCCTTCGCCGTGAGAAACTGGCACTATGTAGCTTGTTCCAAGCTCCAAGTGTGATAACCACGGCGATTTATTCGAGACAATTTTTGTATTTACAAGCGTGGATTGATGTCTGCCTATGGCGTTAAATGTAAGGGTGGGGGAGTCTTCCGTCATGCTTCTGATTTCGCCGAACGGAACAAGACCCAATTTGACAAGAGCCTGAAACCCGTTGCAGATGCCAAGAATAAGCCCGTCCCTTTTGTTTAAAAGTTCCATCACGGCGTCTGTTATCGCGCCGTTTCTTAAAAATGCCGTAATAAATTTACCCGAGCCGTCCGGTTCGTCTCCGCCCGAAAAACCGCCCGGTAAAAACAACACCTGCGAATTGCGAAGGATTTTTTCAAATTCATTTACGCTTTCCATAATTTTTTCGGAAGTCAAATTGCGAATGACAAATATTTCAGCTTTCCCTCCGGCTTTTTCTATTGCCTTTGCGCTGTCATATTCGGAATTTGTTCCCGGGAAAACGGGAATCACAAATTTTGGCTTGGAAGATGAAGAATTTTTAACCACGGAGTTCACGGAGTTACACGGAGTTTTTTTATCGAAGAGGAAATTTTCTGTTTTACTTTCTTGTTTTGCAAGATACGGATAAACAGGTTCAAGCGTATTTTCCCATGCGTTTTGCAATTCATTCATGCCAATTTCAAAAGAAGGCGTTTTAAGCGTATATTCGGCTGTAGTGCGTCCCAATAAACTTAATTCAACGGTTTGTGATTGTTCGTGTGGTTTGTGGTAAAATTCTTCATCAATTTCAACCACAAAACCGCCGAATCCTTCATCCGCTTTCAAATCGATTTCCGATTCAAAGCCGACGCCGTTGCCGAAACACATTTTTATTACAGCTTCGGCTGTTCCGCCGGTTCCTATTGCCCATGCCGACAGAATTTTTTTATCCGCAATTAATTTTTCCACTCTGTCGAAATATTCGCAAAGAACGGTAAAATCGGGCTTTTCGTAAGAAGAAAAAGGCGGTTTAATCAAACAGACAAAACTTTGCGCTTTTTTGAATTCGGGCGTAATTATATTTTGTGTTTTAGCTGTTGAAACCGCAAAAGAAACCAAGGTAGGCGGAACGTCAATATCGTTTCCGTCTTTTAACGAAAAACTTCCCGACATTGAATCTTTTCCGCCGATTGCCGCAGTTTGCAATCCAAGCTGTGCGTCAAGAGCGCCCAAAAGGGAGGCGACAGGTTTTCCCCAGCGCAAAGGATCGTCGCGTAACCTTTCAAAATATTCCTGAAACGAAAGATAACATTTTTTTCTGCTTCCTCCCGAGGCGATTGATTTTGCAATTGAATGAACAACTGAAAAAATTGCCCCGTGATACGGGCTTATGGAAGAAATTTCAGGGCAAAAACCCCATGACATTATCGAACAGGTATTTGTTTCGCCTTCAAGCAATGGGATTTTTGCAATCATTGTCTGCGCGGGCGTCAATTGGTTTTTTCCGCCGAAAGGGGAGATAACTGTCGCCTGTCCGATACATGAATCAAAACGTTCTACAAGCCCTTTTTGCGAGCAAATGTTAAGGCTTGAAATGAATTTTAAAAGCTCTTCCCGAGTTTTAAAGCCTGCGCCCTGAAAACTTATAATCGATCCCTGATCGCCAACAAACACTTTCGCGTATTTTTTTGCGCCGTTGGAATTTAAAAATTTGCGCGAAAGATTTACGATTTTTTTTCCGTTCCAGTTCATTACAAGACGCGCGTCTTGCGTTACTTCCGCAATTACGCTTGCTTCGAGATTTTCCGCGTCCGCCATGGCAAAAAAAGCGTCAACGTCTTTTTTATCAATGACAATCGACATCCTTTCCTGACTTTCGCTTATCGCAAGCTCCGTTCCGTCAAGGCCTTCGTATTTTTTGGGAACTTTGTCCAAGTCGATTACAAGTCCGTCCGCAAGTTCGCCGACAGAGACGCTTACCCCTCCCGCGCCGAAATCATTGCAGCGTTTGACAAGACGCGTAGCTTTTGGGTTCCTGAAAAGACGCTGAATTTTTCGTTCTTCCGGCGCATTTCCTTTTTGCACGTCTGCGCCGCAGGTTTCCAATGAAACTTGAGTGTGCGATTTGGAAGAACCTGTCGCTCCTCCGATGCCGTCCCTTCCGGTTCTTCCGCCAAGAAGGACAACAACGTCTCCCGGCTGTGGTATTTTTCGCACAACGTTTTCGGCGGGAGTGGCTCCAATTACGGCGCCTATTTCCATGCGCTTTGCGGCATAACCGGGGTGATAAATTTCATGAACATGGCCTGTTGCAAGACCTATTTGGTTTCCGTAAGAACTGTAACCTGCGGCGGCTGTACGGCAAATTTTTCTTTGCGGCAATTTTCCGGGAAGCGTCAGCGATGCGTTTTGAAGCGGATTTGCGGCACCCGTTACGCGCATCGCCTGATAAACAAAAGATCTCCCCGAGAGCGGATCCCTTATGGCTCCGCCAAGACATGTTGCCGCTCCGCCGAACGGCTCAATCTCCGTCGGGTGATTGTGCGTTTCGTTTTTAAACATTAAGAGCCAGTCTTTGTCTTTTCCGTCAACATCTACTTTTATTTTTACAGAGCATGCGTTTATTTCTTCCGATTCGTCGATATCGGGTAGCATGCCGTTTTTCTTTAATGCCTTGGCTCCGATTGTCGCAATGTCCATAAGCGTTACAGGTTTTTTAAGGCTTCCCAATTTGTCGCGCAAACTCAAATAATTTTCGTAGCTTTCGCCGATTGTCTTGTCTTCGATTTGAACGCCGCTTAATTCCGTCAAAAATGTCGTGTGACGGCAGTGATCGGACCAATATGTGTCAAGCACGCGAATCTCGGTTATCGAAGGATCGCGTTTTTCCTCATCGCGAAAATAAGCTTGGCAAAAAAGCATATCCTGCAAGTCCATGGCAAGACCTAACGTTACGCGCAATTTATCAAGCTCGTTTTCCTGCAATGAAACAAAATCGTCCAGAAACTCAACGTCTTTTGGTTTTGGATAATTTACTTGAAGGGTTTTTGGTTTTTCCAAAACAGCTTCGCGGCTTTCGACAGGGTTTATAAGCCACGATTTTATCCGCGAAAAATCATCGTCGCCAATATTTCCGTAAACTGCATAAATTTTGGAAGAATGAATTTTCGGTCTCTCTTTTCCTGTTGCAAGGGAGATGCATTGGGCGCAGGAATCCGCGCGCTGATCAAACTGTCCCGGAAGATATTCAACCGCAAAGACGGAAGAATTGTGAAACGAAGGCAGCTCGTCATAAACAAAATCTACGGGCGGCTCCGAAAATATCGTATTTTTCGCGTTTTCAAAATCTTGCGAAGAAATCCCCTGGGCAAAGTATCGGTTTATGACCCGTACCTTTTCGATTTTTTCCAATTGAAGCCCAAGTCGCAAATCGGCGGCTACGGACAGCGCTTCCTCGGCATATTCGGGTCTTTTTTCCACATAAATCTCAAAAACATTCATGAGGTATTATACGCTTCATAAAGCAATTGAAAAAGAGGCAAAAATGTAACTTTTAGCGCCTATTGGCATTGTTTGCATATGTATGTATAATAATTGCATGAAAAACGTAAGGCTTTTAATTTCGGTACTGGTTGCGGGTGCGCTGGCTCTTCCGGGCGCGTTTGCGCAGCAGCCGGAAAATACCATGATTCGTGTACAGGGTGGTTCTTTTCTCATGGGAAGTCCCGAAAATGAGCCGGGCAGACACATGACAGACGAGAGCCCCCAGCATCGGGTTACTGTCAGTTCCTTTTTTATATCACGATATCCCATTACACAGGCGGAATACCTTGCGGTTATGGGTGTAAATCCCAGTCAGCACAGAAATATGCTGAACCATCCTGTCGATTTTGTAAGCTGGAATCTGGCAATCGAATATTGCAACAGACGAAGCACAGCAGAAGGCTTAACCCCGGTCTATACGGTAGAGGGTACCAATGTCACATGGGACAGAACCGCAAACGGATACCGTCTTCCTACCGAGGCAGAATGGGAATACGCTTGCAGAGCGGGAACCACAACGCCTTTTCACAGCGGAACCTCCGCAGACGAAGCTGGCTGGCACAGGGGCAATTCTGTCGTAATCGAAAACGATTACCGAAGCCGACGCACTTTTCCTGTCGGACAACTGGCTCCAAATGCATGGGGTATTTATGACATGCACGGCAATGTGCTTGAATGGTGCTGGGATTGGTTTGCGCCGTATACGGCAGAACCCAAAGTGGACCCGATTGGTCCCGCATCAAGCCCAAGGGGAGGACGCGTTTACCGCGGCGGCTGCTTTGACTTTGTGCCGGAATGGTGCAGAAGCGCTTACAGGTTCGGAAACAGGCCGACCTTCCGCATGTTTTACACGGGTTTTCGCGTTGTGCGTAACGTCTAAAAATGATTCGAATATCGATTCCTTATCTGATTACAATTTTCTTCTCTATTTTGATTCTTGTTATTGGTCATAATTTGGCAATAAGCGGCGGAATAAGCAGCATTCACAATACTAAAAACGAAATAGTAAGGGCAAAAGTAATAAAAATTGTTGAAGAAATAACTCCTGAGTACGATGAGCTTATGGGTTCAATGATGCCCGGAAAAAAAATTATTTTTGAAGCGCTTGTAACAGGCGGAAACAAAAAAGGCGATGTCCTTAAAGCCGAGCAGAATTTTTCCTCTCTTTCAAAAAACAGGTTAAGGGAAGTAAAGGCGGGCGATTCGGTACTTTTAATCAATAATTTCATTTCCTGGAATTTTGAGGGTTTTTATCGCGTCAATTGGCTTGTGATTTTGGGAATTCTTTTTGTGATTTGTCTTATTTCCTTTGGCGGAAAAAAAGGTTTTAACACAGTTCTTTCTTTGGTTTTGACGTGCATCTCGGTATTCGCGGTTTTTATTCCGGCAATTTTATCGGGAAAAAACATTTATTTGATGTCGATACTTGTCTGCATTTATAACATTGTAACAACGCCTTTAATCATAATGGGTTACAATAAAAAATCTTTTTCCGCCATTGCAGGATGCATGGCAGGCGTTATGCTCTCGGGGCTAATAGCAATTGTTATGGACAGATTAATGTCATTGACGGGCATTAACGAACATTCGCGTTATTTGGTAAGTCTCCCGGGTGACATCGATCTTAATTTAAACGCAATAATTTTTTCCGGGATTATTATTGGAGCAATGGGAGCCGTAATGGACGTTTCAAGTTCGCTTGCATCGGCGCTTTGGGAAGTCAAGGAAAAAGCAAAAGACATTACATTCAAGGAACTTTTCAAATCGGGCATCAATATCGGAAAAGACATTATGGGAACAATGGCTGACACATTGATTCTTGCGTATATCGGAAGTTCGTTAACAGCCGTTTTATTGTTAAGCATGATTTCCCAATCCTTCCTTGGCCTTTTTAACAGCGAGCTTATCGCCGTAGAAATTCTTCAGGCTCTTGCGGGAAGCTTTGGTATTTTATTCGCGATGCCTCTTACTGCATTGTTCTGTTCTGTCATCTACTTTAGAAACAAACAATCATGATATAATAATATTATGGTCCTCAAGGAAAAAAGAATAAAAGAATTGGAAAATCTCATTGTTGGATATCAGGCCTCCTATTACAACGGCGAAGCCGAGATTTCCGATTCGGAATTTGATCTTCTTTGGGACGAATTAAAGGAACTGAACCCAAAAAGCGATGTGTTAAAAAAAGTGGGCACAGGCCCTGATGTTGACGGCTTTCCAAAGGCGCGCCACTTGATTCCAATGGGAAGCCAGGATAAGGCTTCCAATCATCAGGAATTTATAAAATGGGCGGAAAAACAAATTGCCAAAAAAAACAAAAAAGACATTACTTTTCTTGTCCAGTACAAACTTGACGGCGCGAGCCTTGAATTGCAATATGAAAAAGGAAAGCTTAATAAAGCCGTAACGCGCGGAGACGGCATCACAGGAGATGAAATTACGGCAAATGCAATCCGCATGAAGGGAACTGTGCAAAAATTGGGCGTTCCCTTTACGGGAGGAGTGCGCGGCGAAGTAATAATGACGCATAACGTTTGGGAGAACAAGTACCCTGCAAAAGCAAACTGCCGTAATGCAGCTAACGGAATAATGCGGCGAAAAGACGGCGAAGGATGCGAAGATTTGCATTTGATTGTCTATGACGCCTCGGCTTTGGATGACGACAATTTTTTTACGGACGAAATGAAAAAACTCGAATGGCTTAAAAAATGCGGCTTTGAAACAACAGAAACAAAAATTTACAATTGCATCGATGATATTTTGAATTACCGCGATGAGATTGCAAAAAAAAGGGATACGCTTCCTTTTGACATCGACGGGCTTGTGGTAAAAGACATTGAAACCGACATGACGGATTTAAGAAAGGCGCGCCCGGAAAAACAGATTGCGTTCAAGTTTGAACTTGAAACCGCGTTCAGCATTTTGCGCGAAGTAATATGGAGCGAATCGGGCGCGACATATACGCCAATTGGAGTTGTTGATCCTGTTCGTCTTGCAGGAACAACAGTAAAACGCGCAAATCTTAACAACCCGGACATGATTCGCGCGATGGGCTTAAAATTAGGCTCATATGTGTGTGTTGTAAAGCGCGGCGAAATAATCCCAAAGATAGAAGGATTGGCTCCCGTTCAATCGGACGAAGAGATAAAAGAAATTGAATTCCCGAATAAATGCGGCACATGCGAAACTGATCTTGTAGACGCAGGCACAAGACTTTATTGCCCAAATCAGGATTGCCCCAAGCGTTTGCTGCACAGGCTGGAAAAATGGGTGTCGGTGCTTGATATCCGCGAACTTGGCGAAAAACTTATAAAGCAGTTATTCGAAAACAACATAAGGCATATTCACCAGTTGTACGATTTAAAGGCAGATGAACTTTCTGAGTACGACAGAATGGGAAAGCTTTCCGCAGAAAAAGTTATCCGGCACATTCAAACAAAACGGGAACTTTCGCTTGCATCTTTTGCCGCAGGTTTTGACTTTGAAGGAATAGCGGAAACAACAATGGAAAAAATTGCAGCCGCAGGTTTTGATACTCTTGAGAAGCTTCGTAATGCGACTGTCGCGGATTTGGCTTCTGTATACGGTCTTGGCGAAATAACGGCAAACGTCATTGCGGAAGGATTAAAAGAATGCAAAAAAGAGATGGATAGCGTATTAAATGCAAACATTATTACGATTGCGCCTCCCCCGTCCGAAGAATCGCAGCCCCTGCGCGGAAAATCGTTTTGCTTCACAGGAGAGTTAAAAACAATGAAGAGGGGAGAAGCGGAAGAAAAAATCAGGCTTTTGGGCGCGCAGGCAAAAACCTCGGTTGTAAAAGGACTTTCGTATCTTGTAACAAACGACCCGTCTTCGGGCTCTTCAAAAAACAAAAAGGCAAATGATCTTGGAATCCCGATTATCGACGAAGACGGATTTTTGGAACTGATCAAAACGAATCAAGAACTTAAAAAAGAAACGTTGCAAGGGGAATTGTTTTAGTTATTGGCCCCGGATGTATCCCGAATGACATAATGATCTTCCATCGCTTCAAATCGTTCGCGGACAGCTTGCAGGGATTGCAATTCCCTGTTAATGGTTCTTTCGTAATTCAACGTGCCGTTTTCTATTCTGAACGCTTCGTCCTGCCAGAATTGGACGCGCGGCAGGTTAATCCACCTGAAGCGCCTTTCGTTTGCTCTTGAAGCCCATGTTATTACCTCGGCCCAATAGACAAGGGCTGTGCGGTAGCATTGTTCGGCAGTGTTAAGGCTTTCCAAAATTTGATCGCGCCACGGAGCGTTGTAAAAGTATGCATTCCGCTTGTTGTATTTGTTTCCCAAAAACATGTATTGTTCAATCAATTTTATGTGGAGATGCATGTTAAAAAGATAGCGGTATTTTTCCCATTGAATTTCGTTTTCGATTAATGCAAGAGCGTACAGCGGATTTGCAAAAGGAGCGGCAATTGCCTGTTCAAGCCAATAAATGTTTTCCATCGAATCTTCGGGATATTGAATCAAATGAACATGAAAAAGCCTGTAATATTGCTCCTTGTAGGTTACAAAATAACTGTTTACGGGTATGGCGACTGTCAAAAGAACGAGAAAGCAGGCTATTTTAGGAATTATTTTCATTATGCTTCAATATCGGCATTTGACTTACAATGCTCCATACCATATCGAAAACTTCCTGCGCGCTTTTGGACGCATCGACTGTTTCCACCCGTGCGCCTTGTGCGCGATATTCCCGGATTGCGGTTTTATATTTTTCGCGCACTTTTTCCTGAAATTCCCTGTATTCGTATATTTCAAGAGAAGCGCGATCTTTCATCCTTTCCAGGGCAATTTCCGGGTCAATATCCAGGAAAACGGTCATCTCCGGTATCCCAAATCCCGAATTCAACAGTTGCGGCAGTTCGTCTGCGCACTCAATTCCCTGATAAACAAGCGAAGACAGCACATATCTGTCGCAAATTACCATTTCTCCTTTATTAACATGAGCCAAAATGCCGTTTTGGGCGTACAAATGTTCGTTTCTGTCTGCCGCAAAGAGAAAAGCGAGGGTTTCAGGCTTTATTTCAGACTCTTTTTTTAATGCAGAACGTATTATTTTGCCGATTTGACCGTCAGTAGGCTCAAAAGTTGAAAGGAATATCGGTTTTTCAAGTTTTTTTAACCTGTCTCCAAGCATATTTAGCTGGGTAGTTGTCCCGCTTCCGTCCCCCCCCTCAAACACCAGGAAATTCGGTATTATAACCCTTTTATCATTCATAATTCAACAATCTCCGTAAAAAATGGACAGATTTAGTGTGACTTTTTGCCTGTAAAAGTATTATAATTATAGAAAGCAATTAAATACAAGGTATACCATTGTCAATTTTTACAGTTAAGGACGGGAGGAAGATTCTGCCCCGTTCGTTCTATGTCAAAATCCTCATTTTTTTGGGTCTGATCGGACTCTCCGTAGCGACAATGCAGCCTTTGCAATTATTCATCAATCGGGAAATACAAAAAATTCGCGATAATTTAATAACGGAAATGGAAACCCTGACAGGAATGGAAATACGCTATTCGTCCGTCAAGCCGTCTTTTTTCAATTCGCTCGAGATTAGAAATCTTTCGTTTTCAAAAAATCATGAACCTGTTTTGACAGTATCAAAAGTAAAAATCACTTTTTCCATTATCGAACTGCTCCTTAAGAAAAAATCGTTTGTTCACACCGTTATGCTTGACGGGCCCGCAATCAGCATCGACATGCAAAGAGACAGGGAAATTCTAGACACCCTGGCATCTCTGTTCGGGACAAACGACGAAAAAAATGAAGGCGATCCTGCAGGGCAATTGCGGCAATATTTTCCAAAAGATGCGGATTTCAGAATTCAACACGGTTTTTTCTCTCTGGTTGACGGAAATTCGTCATTCCGGGCGGAAGATGTGAATTTGCATGTCCGCGAAGAAGAAGGCGGATTCTCAATTGACGGAAGACTGCTTTCACAGGTAAAACAGGTCGGAGTGTTCGAAAGAACGATTGTCCTGAAAACGGAGATGAACATAAACGGCCTTGCCGGCATTGACTTGCAGTCGGTAAATGCAAGAATATCGTTTGTTTCGACAAGCTGTCATGAACAGGATGCCGTTTCAAGAAACGGATCGTATTTCAATGTGCCGGTTAACAATGCAAAATCTCCCCATGTCCTGTTTACGGTAAAACCTTTTGACATTGACGTGTCGTATGCAAATTCGGCAGTCAATATCGACATTCGGGACGAAAGCAAAACTGCGTTTCGGTTTTTATTCGACACGAAAACGCAAAACATGTCGGCCGCATTAAGATTGGACGATTTTAGCCTGACGGATAAAATTTCCTTCTCCGGAAATTTTTTCATTCCGGGACATCTTTTGGACATGAGAATGAACGGCGAATCGTCGCTGGAACTGATTGACAACAGAGCAAGGTATGACATTAACATAAGGGGCGGAAATCTTTCCAATTCGCCGTTGTTGCCGTTGACGGATGCGTTTCTGATTTCATTTTCAGGAAACAATGAAAGGGTAAACGTCAATAATTTCATTGTAAGCGCTTCCGAGAACACCGCAAGAAAAGGATACTTTAGGGGCAAAGCGGGTTTTTCCGGAAACATGGGAATAACTCCGTTCAGACCTTCGGGAACATTGATTTTTGATCGTTTCAGCATAAGCGGCGACAAGGACATGAGCGCTACCTTCAAAATTCAAAACCGCGCGGGAGAAATAGACATTCTGTCGGATGACATTTCAATCGCGGATGCGCAGATAGAAAGCGTGGAAATTTCAATTACTCCCGCAAAAAGGGATGTAGGCGTTTCTGTTTCCCTGTTTACAAAAGAATCCGGAAACATCTTTTTGGATGCCGTCTACAACCTGAATCCCGGTCACATAGAAGCGTCGCTGACGTTGGATGAAATTTCTTTTTTTGAACTTACGGAAATATTCCGTCCGTTCGCCGACATGGGATCAAATTCAGTCATAAGCAGAACCGTTCTAAAAAATTCATTTGTGGCAACCGATATTTTCTTTTCCACAGACTTCAAAAACATGATTTATAACGCTCCTTCAATCAGGTTCAATCTTGGCGAAACTGAAGGATTGCTTTCCCTTTCCGGAACGGATCGTCAGTTCATATTAAGCGAAGGAGTGTTTTCCGGAAAGGAAAATGAATTCCTGATTGCGGCAAATGTTGATTTTTCAAACCCGATGTACCTTAATTTCAATGTAAACGCAAACTATATGGATTTGGCGTGGAATGTCGACGGACAGGTATTGGACAGATCGACATTGATTGTGCGCGATCTTAACGGTCTTTACATTTACGGAAACATCGACAAATCGGGAGGACTCTCCGGTTACATCGAAGGCATCGATTTTCCGTTTCCAATAGACGGCAAACCGGTTTTTCTGAATTTTTACAGTACGGTAAGATACGGTTCCGCAGATTTCTGGAATGTTGACATCAACAGGTTCATAATAAGCGATTTTGCCCCGGAAAGCCAAAATGAATTCCTTCGCATATCGGGTTCTGCGGATCAGGACGGAGCGAGTTTCAGGGAAATACTGTATTCGGACGACGTCGGCATATTGGCGGGAAGCGCGGATTTTGCATGGGACAACGATTTTTCATATTTGGAATTCATCGTAAATATCACAGACGGTTATGAAGGCGGCGAATTCTACAATCTGGAAGGCTCCCTGAAAGACGAACGAATTAACGTTAAAGCCGCAGTTTCCAATATGCATATCAACCGTTTTGTAAACAGTTCCAATCCCGTAACGATAAGCGCGGAAGCGAATGTAATCTGGGAATCGATTAATTCCTTTAACGCGCAAATAAACCTTTCGTCATTAAGAACCAGGGTAAACCACGAATTGATGAGCGCGTCGGTTGCGGTTGTGTTTAACAACGACGAACTGTTTGTTAGAAACCTTCATCTCGATTACGGCGGAATCAAAACCGTAATGCCGGAATTGGAAATATCAAGGGCGCTTGGAACTGCAAAAGCAAGAGCGGATTTGGGCGGCTTTACGGCTTACAGAAATATCGAAGCCAACATGTCGCTTGATGTCGATTTTGACATAATAGATTCATGGATGGATTTGGAACAGGTTATCAACAATTTTAACGGCACGCTTTTGATAGGAGACGTTCAATACGGCAATTTGAGGCAGGACAGGTTTGTCTTTGAATTTTTAAGCATTGACAGGGCAATTTCCGTAAAGGGCGGCATAAATGAAATGCTTCGTCTTGAAATGGACAAAACCGGAAATTTCTTCCTTGGACTTTCTTCGCCGATGCCTGTCAGGGGAACATTTATAGGAACGTTGAAAAACGGTTTGCTTGATTCGACATGCAATAATTTTTTCATAGACCTTTCGACATTGTATTCCCTGACAGCGCCTTCAAGGGATTTTAACATTACGGGCGGTTATGTAACAGGGAACCTTGACATACGCGGTCCTTTGATCAATCCGGAATTTTTCGGATCGGGTAGGGGAACCAGCATGCGTTTTGACGTTCCGAATTATTTGGGAGACGAAATAAGGCCTGTTCCGTTTAACATAACGGCGGAAGGATACGAAATGACTTTCGGTCCCGCAATTGCATTATGCGGTACGGGCGGCGGAATGATCAGCGGCTGGTTTTTCTTCCAGAACTGGTCACCCATAAATGTCGGTCTTGACATAAACATTCCAAGGGAAAACCCCATACCGTACGATTTTAACATAACAGGTTTTCTTGCAAGCGGAAATGCGTCGGGCAACCTAAAGCTCACTCTGGACGGCATCAATTCCCAAATGGAACTTACAGGAGACCTTTTTACAAATGACGCAGAACTTGGAATGAGCATGGAAGACATAGCTTCAAACAACAACGACAGCGAAGAAAACATCATGGACACCTATGTCGAACTTACAATTACAACAGGTTCAAAAGTTGAATTTATCTGGCCTGTCACAAATCCCATTATCAGGGCAAACCCAGAAATGGGCACTGTAATCAACGTTTCGTCCGATACTGCGGCAGGGCAATTTTCGATAAACAGCGATATCAAGGTAAGATCGGGCGAACTTTATTATTTGGACAGAAGCTATTTTATAAGGCAGGGCAACCTTGTATTCAGGGAAAATGAAACGCACTTCAACCCGAAATTCAGCGCAAGAGCCGAAATCAGGGAACGCACCGATACAGGACCTGTAACAATTTCCCTGATTGTCGAAAATCAGCCTTTGCTCAGCTTTGCTCCGCGTTTCGAGGCAAGTCCAAGCTTGACACAGCTTGAAATTTATTCCATTTTAGGGCAGAATTTCAGTGCCCTTGAAGGAGACGAGGACAGTACGGATCAAGTCAGGCTTTTGGTCAATTCAACCGATTTTGCCGTACAGGTGCTCGCAAGTTCGGATCTTTTTTCGCAATTTGTATTTTTAAGGCAGTTTGAAAGGGGAATCAGAGATACGTTTGGCTTGGACATGTTCAGCGTAAGAAGCAAGTTTATCCAAAATGCCCTGATTGCAGGCGCAGGATTGGATTCGCAGCCTACGGACGGCAGCCAGAGGTTCGGTAACTATTTGGACAATACAACTGTTTTTATTGGCAAGTATATAGGTCAGCATATGTTTGTTTCTACGATGTTAACCATGAAGTACGATGAAAACAGCAATTTTCTGGGCGGTTTAAGGATTGAGCCGGACATTGGAATCGAACTCCAAAGTCCGTTTGTAAATATCCGTTGGGATTTCTTCCCGTATTCCCCTGAGAGGTCGTGGGTTTTTGACAATTCAATTACTCTAAGCTGGAGTATGTCATTTTAGGAGTTTTAATGAGATTTGGAGTTTTTGTTCTATTGCTGATTTTGCCCGCAGTTTACTGTTTTTCCCAGGATTCTGTTTCCGACGATTGGTATCTGGGAAGGCCCATCAGGGAAATATCCTTTTCAGGTTTGGCAAACGTGTCCAATCAGGAACTGCTTGGCATAATGAATCCGTATGTCGGACGTTCATTCGATTATAATGTTTTCTGGGAAATTCAGGGCCGCCTTTACGCTTTGGAATATTTTGACAGAATCGAACCTTCCCTGGAACGTCATGCCTCCTCAAACGATGTGATTATCAAGTTTGCCGTTGTTGAACGTCCCGTTATCGGACGCATTAATTTTATAGGAAACTCGGGGCTTCGTCCCGCAGAGCTGCGCGACGTTATCACTTCCAGGGTGAATGACATTCACAATCAGGCAAAAGTGCGCGCGGACATAGAGGCGATTATAAAAAAATATGTGGAGAAAGGCTATCCCAACGCGGTTGTAACAACCTCGGAGAGTCAATCCGGAACATCCACCATTACGCTTAATTTTCACATAACGGAAAACGAAAGAATTTCCATAACAAGAATCAATTTCCACGGAAATTCAAGATTCAGCGCAAACACTTTAAGAAGCCAGCTTTCCCTTAAGCAAAGGTCTTTGGTAAATCCCGGAGCTTTCCAGGAATCAAGTCTTTTGGCGGACAGGGAAACAATTGCAAGGTATTATCACGATCGCGGATATATTGACGCTGTTGTAAGAGACGTTACGCGATCTTTTGAAAGCGACGACAAGGGATCCAATTTGACGCTTACGTTCATGATCGAAGAGGGCGCCGAATACAGATTTGCCGGCATTACATTCGAAGGCAACGTGATTTTTGGCAACGATCATCTGGAAAAGCTCGTTACGCACAGGGTGGGCGATATTGTAAACCTGACCAGGGTGGAAATGGATTTGCAGAGAATCGCAGACCTGTACTACGAAAACGGGTATATATTCAATTCGATAAACAGGACTCCCAACAGAAATACGGTTACGCATACCCTTTCCTATCATGTCACCATCGTGGAAAGAAGCAGGGCGTACATAGAAAACATAATTATCGTCGGAAACAACAAAACGCAGACCGAAGTCATTTTAAGGGAAATTCCGCTGGAACCGGGCGATGTTTTTTCCAGAACGAAAATTTTGGAAGCCATGACAAACCTTTACAATCTTCAGTATTTTTCCGCAATTATCCCCGAGACTCCGCCCGGAAGCGCCGAGAACTTGATGGATTTAATCTTTACTGTGGAAGAACAGCCGACAATTGACGTTCAGTTCGGAATCACGTTTTCGGGCAGCGCCGATCCGGAATCGTTCCCGATTTCCGGTCTTGTCAAACTGAACGATCGCAATGTCGGCGGCAGCGGAAACGAGTTGGGAATCGAACTGAATTCTTCGGTTGTGGATACAAGTTCTCTTGCGTTGAATTATGTGCACAGATGGGCATTCGGTCTTCCGCTTTCGCTTGGCATCGACTTTTCCGCAAATTATTCAAGAAAACTTGCGACAATGGACAATCAGTATCCGTTCTTTAACGGCGATGAAAGCTGGGCGTATCCGGACGGTTTTATTTCCAGGGAAGAATACGATAGATACAACAGAATCCCGACAAGGGATTACCTTATGCAGTATGATCAATGGTACATTTCTTTGGGTCTTTCCACAGGCTATCGTTGGAACAATACGCCGCTTGGCAGATTCAGCATCAACGGCGGCATAAGATTCGGCATGATTAAAAACAACTATGATGAGGAATACAGGCCTTTTGATCCGATTTTAAGGGCCGGGAACGACGAATGGACACCGAGAAATTCGTTTTCGATAGGGCTTTCCCTGGACCGCCGCGATATTTTCTACGATCCTTCAAGAGGTTTTTATATTTTCCAGAGATTTGCGATCTTTGGTCTTTTCCCGGATGAAAGGGAACATTATCTGCGAAGCGAATCGAAAATTCAGTTCTTCCGCACACTGTTTAACATACCGGTAACCGATACATGGAATTTAAAGGGCGTTTTGGCTTTCCACACGGGGCTTTCCCTTTTAATGCATCAGCCGCACAGATTCGATTCGTCAAATCCGAACGTTCCTCCCGTTATTGATGACGGCAACAAACTTGCAGTAGACGGCATGTTTGTCGGAAGAGGATGGAATACGGCATTCAGAAACAAGGGACTGTTGCTTGTAGACAGTTGGCTTGAACTTCGCATTCCACTGGTGCAGGGAATTTTGGCGTGGGATTTTTTCTTTGATGTTGCCGCCGTTGAAACGGAACAGGGTTATTATTTTGGAACAAACTCAAGGGGAGAACCGAACTTTACCGAAGAAAATTTGCGATTCAGTTATGGCGGCGGCTTAAGGTTTACAATGCCGCAATTTCCAATTAGAATAAGCATACTGAAGCGTTTTTTGATTCGGGACAATCAGGTTGAATGGATGCCGGGCGTGCTTGGCGGAGACAGAAACAATCCGTTTTTGGGTGTGGATCTTGTAATGTCATTTTATTTATCATATTAGTGCAGGAGTGAAAAAATGTTTAAACGTATTATAATTTTATTGTTGCTGAGTTTTATGTGTGCGGGGTTTGCTTTTGGCCAGATGATCACAAGAGCTGCGGTGGTTGATCTTCCGCGCATCTACACGACATTCTTCAGGGAATCTGCGGCTGTAAGAGCATTTGAAGAACGCAGCGCAAGGATTCGGGCCGAGCTTGCGGCTGTGGAAAATGAAATTCAGGAACTCAGGACAAGATATTCCAATGCAATGCAAGCCGGAAATCAGGCGGAAGCTCTGCGTCTGGAATCCCAGATAAGCACAAGAAACGATTATTACAGGCAATTGCATCAAACTCGCACCACAGAGCTTAACAACATTCGCAACAATCTTTTGCAATCCGATGTGTTCATGAGGGAAGTTCAGGAAGGCGTGAGATTTGCCGCCGAAAGCGAAGGATACACTTTGGTTTTTAATTTGCGCGACACTCAAGGATTGGTTTGGTACAGCCCTTCGATTGATATTACGGATAATGTTATTCAAAGACTTCAAAGATCCAGAAATTAATTTGCTGTTATGGACGTGAAAAAACCCGGTCCAATGCTTGAGCAGTACAGACGCATAAAAAACGGGCAGAAAGACAATATCCTTTTTTTCAGACTGGGTGATTTTTACGAAATGTTCGCAGAAGACGCGGTGGAAGTGTCCGCTCTTCTCAATTTGACCCTTACAAGCCGAAACGGTCTTCCCATGTGCGGCGTTCCGTATCATGCGTCGCGCACCTACATTGCGCGTCTTTTAAAACTCGGAAAAAAAATTGCCGTTTGCGAGCAGCTTACGGCTCCAGGAAAACAAAAAGTGATTGAAAGGGACGTAGTTGAAATAATTACGCCCGGCACTACGGTAGACGAGGATTTTTTGGACAAGGGAAGTTCCAATTATGTTTCCTGTCTTGCTTTTTTTAACGGTTTTCTTTCTTTTTCCTATATCGATCTTTCCACCGGCGAATTTTTTACAACGTCTTTCAACAGAAAAAGCGAACTATTAAGGCAGGAACTCGAACGCCTGTCCATAAGGGAAATGCTCGTTCAGGAATCATTATTGGAAAAAAACAGCGAAATCCTTTGCGCGATTAACGACAGAAACGATATGGTGTTAAACCGCATTCCCGACTGGCTTTTTGATCCGATAAAGGCAAAATCAAGACTTGAAAAGCAATTCGGACTTGCCAATTTAAAGGGGTTCGGTCTGGAAGAAAACAGCCCGGAAATTGTTACTGCAGGCGCGCTTCTTGATTATCTTGATACAACATCAAAAAGCCTTCTTCCTCATGTAAGAACAATTAAAGTGTACAGGGACAGCGAATATTTGGGTTTGGACGAATCAAGCATCCGAAACCTCGAACTTTTGTCAAACCAAAGAGATTCAAGCGCGCGTTTTTCGCTTTTGGAAGTAATGGACGAGACGCGATGTTCAATGGGAAGACGTCTTTTAAAAAGGCGTATCCTTCATCCCTTGCGCGATATTGCAAAAATAAACGAACGGCTCGATTTTGTGGAACTGCTTTACAGGGAACAGAATGTTTTAAATAAACTTGGAGACCTCTTGGGCAAAACTCCCGATCTTGAACGGCTTTGTTCTCGTCTTGCAATGGACAAGGCTCATGGCAGGGATATGCTCGCGATAAAAAACGCAATCAATTCGTTTTTGGAAATCGAAAAAACAATTTTGTCGGTTGGCGCGCAGGGAACAGCGCAAATGTCGGGGGAACTTTTATCGGTCGGCGAGTTGCTGGAAAAGGGTATCTGCGAGGAACCTTCGATACTGTTAGGCGAAGGCAATCTGATTAAGGACGGTTTTAATGCGGAACTTGACAATCTGCGTTCCATCAAGGAAAACTCAAGGCAAATTTTGGAAAATTACCTGGAAGAAGAAAGGCAACAAACGGGGATTTCAAGTTTAAAGATTCGTTATAATAGGCTGATAGGCTATTATTTTGAAGTTACAAAAACGCATCTTGATAAAGTGCCGAAACATTTTATTAGAAGGCAGGGAATTGCAAACGGCGAACGCTATTCGACAGATCGCCTTGCCTCTCTTGAATCGGAAATAAACGGCGCATCGGACAGGATATCGGAACTGGAAAAGAAGCTATTCATTGAAATACGCGACGAAGCAAAAAAAGAGCTTGTCCGTCTTGGCGAAGCCGCGCGCAGAATGGCGGAAATTGACACGGCGCAATCTCTTGCAAAAGCGGCATCAAGGCGCGGCTGGATTCGTCCCGAATTGACACAAGACGCTTCTCTGGAAATTATCGACGGACGCCACCCCGTAGTTGAAGCGCACTTGAACCGCGGCGAATATATCCCGAACAATATTTTGCTCGACACAAAAGACATATCGTTTGTAATGCTCACAGGACCCAACATGGCGGGGAAATCCACATATCTTCGCTCTGCGGCCCTTATTTCGATCATGGCGCAGGCGGGAAGTTTCGTTCCCGCCTTAAGGGCAAAAATAGGCATATGCGACAGAATCTATTGCAGAGTTGGAGCCGCCGACAATTTGGCCCGCGGAGAATCGACTTTCCTTGTAGAAATGAACGAGACGGCTTTTATCCTGAACACGGCAACGGAAAAGAGCCTTGTCATCATGGACGAAGTGGGAAGGGGAACTGCGACCAATGACGGCCTTTCAATTGCGTGGGCTGTAAGCGAAGAGCTTATAAACAGAATAGGATGCAGAACCCTTTTTGCAACGCATTTTCACGAACTTTCGCTTTTAAATCATCCCAGGCTTGCGAACCGTTCAATGGACGTTTTGGAACAGGGAGAAAAAATCATTTTTTTAAGGAAATTGAAAGAAGGTCCTGCCGCACAGTCTTACGGCATACATGTTGCCATGCTTGCAGGTCTTTCTTCCTATGTTTTGGAAAGAGCGGGGCAAATAATGGCGCTCCTAAAGGAACGCGATGCAGATTTAAGCGAAACATTCGGAGTAAAAAACGATTCTGTTAACCCTGTCGAAACAAAGGTTAACAAAGAAAGGCAAAAGCGCACAACAAGGGAAAGTAAAAAAGAAGAAGAGCAGGCATCCCTGTTCGATTAAACGCATGAAAAACACATTATTAAAGGTAATACAGTTTTTCTTTCCCGCTTCATGCGCTGTCTGCAAAAAAAATCTTTTGGACACGGACGAAATACGTCTTGGCCTTTGCCAAAATTGCAAAGAATCGATTAAACCCATAGAAGGCGAAAAATGCAAAATTTGCGGAAAGCCACTGATTTCGGAAATTGACACATGTCTTCCCTGCAGGGAAAACAATACCCGATCCTACGATCGTCTTTGGACGCTTTATCCGTACACGGGAAATTACCGAAAGCTTCTTGCCTCTTACAAGTTTCACAAGAACCTTTCGCTTGGCGCATTTTTTGCGTCAAATATTATATGTTTGATAAATGAAAATCCCATCCTTAAAGATGCGCAAATAATCCCCGTTCCTCCAAGACCGGGAAAGATAAAGGACACAGGCTGGGATCAGGTTGATTGTTTGATGAACATGCTGAAAAAATCGGGAGTTGAACAGCCCGTTAACCGCTGCCTAAAACGATCAAAATCAAAAGTTCAAAAAAATTTAAACAGACAGGAAAGACTTGAAAATTTAAAGGGAAAAATTTACCTTGAAGGCGAGTCTCCAAAAAATGTTCTGATAATCGACGACGTAATTACAACAGGTTCCACAATGGAAGTATGCGCAAGTGTTCTAAAACATGGCGGAGCGCAGAAGGTATACGGTCTTTGCCTGTTTTACGATTAGGCGGGAAGAATCAGTGCGAAGGGAATTGCGGTGATACCAGTTTGCCAAAACCCTTTTTACCCGAAAATTTACAGTCTTTCATTACAAACTCGCCCCTTACAATTGTGCAAACGGGAACGCCTGTTACTTCCATTCCGTCATAAGGGGTAGTTTTGCATTTTGAATGAAGTTCGCTTGCGCACAGGGTTTTCTTCATGTTCATGTCCGCGATTGTCAAATCTGCGTCTGCGCCCGGTTTAAGGCATCCTTTCTGCGGATATATTCCCCAAATTTTTGCGGGGTTTTCGCTTGTAAGGCGCACAAAATCGTTAATGCCCAATTTCCCGCTGTTTACTTCGTTCAAAAGCAGGGGAACCAGTGTTTCCGTGCCGCATAATCCTGCGGGCGATTCCCATGTTGTAACAGCTTTTTCCGCCTGCGAATGAGGCGCATGATCGCTTGCAATCATGTCAATAATTCCGTTTCCAATCGATTCCCACAAACCGTCTCTGTGAGTTTCGTCCCTGATTGGAGGCAAAACCTTGTGGGTAAAATTTTCGCTGTCAAACAAAAGGTAGTGCGGACATGTTTCCGCAGTCAAGTCGATTCCATGCTCTCTTGCTTCGCTGCAAAGCATTGCGCCGTCGTATGATGTAACATGGTGAATGTGTATCTTGATGCCGCTTTCCTGCGCAAGACTTGCAATCACCTTGATTGCGTTCACTTCGGAAATGACAGGACGCGCATAATCGAGCCAAAATCCGTCGGGGATTTCGCATTCGTTTTTTGCAATGGATGTAAAGTTATCGTTTATTTCGTTTGTCTCGCAATGAAAACCGATGCGCATTCCAAGCCTTGCGCTTTCATCCATTTGTTTTGCAAGCATATCCATGGAAGGGCAGGCAAGGCTTCCTGTCGATGTTCCAAAGAAAACCTTGAACCCCAAAGCGCCGCATTCTTTTAACGCCTTCATTTCCCCCAGATTGTCGTTGGTAAGAAGGGAAAAAAGCGCAAAATCGATGCATGATTTTTCTTTTGCAATTTTTATTTTTTCCCTAAGAAGGTCGGGCGTGGAAGTTGCAGGAATGACATTGGGCATATCCGCCGCCAAAGTAATGCCGCCCATTGCCGCCGCAACACTGCCGGTTTCAAAATCCTCTTTTTCGGTAAGACCGGGATCCCTGAAATGCACATGAGCGTCAATAATTCCCGGAAACACATGTTTGCCTTCTGCGTCATATATTTCTTTCGCAGTATCCGCAGGATCAATATCCTTGATTTTTGCAATTTTTCCGTCTTTAACGGCAATGTCTCCCCGAACGCATTCTTCGGGAGAGACAAGAAAACCGTTTTTGACAATCAAATCGTAATGCACATTAACCCGGCACTCTTACCGACATAAGCATGCGGTTTAATGCAACCAGCGGATCTTCGTACATTTCGAACCTGAAGCGCATCTCGTAGTTTTTATCGGAAACAATTCTTATCGTTTTGTTTATGCAATCCCTGACTTCACCTGTACCGATATCGGGGAAATATTTCGGTTTTCGCGGAACAAATGTAAGGGAACTTCCGTTCCTCCTGATTTCTCCGATACCGCCCGGTATGGGAACAAGGAATACAAGGAAATCGTCTCCCTTTGCGCCGCCAACAGAAAGACTGTAACCGGATTTAAGCGAGTGAATGTTTCTCCTTCCTATCGCGGTATTTTGATCCTCGACAAAGAGATTCAACAAAAGGGGCCCCGAAGGATTGATTACAGGTTGACCCTTTCCCGAAGGTCTGTCGTCATACGGAGACGTTCGCCTTGTGCTGCCGGAAGCGAAATTTGCCAAGTCTTTGCTGTGATCGACAAATCTTTCGACCTTTTGCGCAGGGCTTGCGCTTGCGGGAACTGCAGATGAAGATGCCATTACGCGGTTTGGACTTGATCCAAGACGGCGCGACGAAAGAAGAATTATAAGTCCCAATATTAAAAGAAGAAGCAATATTCCGCCAACGATATACGGCAGCGAAGCCATCGCGGTTTGTTCCTTTTCGCTTCTCTGGTGCTCCTGCCCGGCGGGAGGTCTGACAGGCTGTGCCGTCACCGATTCACTTTGCGTTGTTTCCTGCGCGGAAGGCTCATCGCCTGTTTGGGTCTGTGCGGTTGTCCGCTCTTGTGTCTCAGGCGGCTGTGTCGTCTGTTGAGTTGTTACAGTTTGGGTGTCTCCCGAAGGCTGTGTTGTTTGCTGTGTCGACTGCTGAGTTGTTGCTTGCGTGTCCCTCGAAGTTTGCTGAGTTGTCTGCTGTGTCGATGTTTGCGTGTCTCTCGAAGTCTGCTGAGTCGATTGTTGTGTTGTTGTTTGGGTGTCCCTCGAAGTTTGTTGTGTTGTCTGCCGCGTTGTCTGCTGGGTCTGTTGTTCCGTTGTTGTTCTTTGAACGGCAAGCCGTCCCGAAGACGGCGGATTTCTGATCGCCTGTCCCGGCGTTACCTGAACAAAATCCAGCGTTGTGTTTCTTGAGCCAAGACGCTGTCTGGAAGCGGAAACAAGACTGTCGGTGTCATTTGCACCGATACTGACAAGAACGATTTTTTTCGGTCTGTTTGGAAGCGATTGAATGTACTGTTCGGCATAACTTAATGCCGAGCCGATATTGCTTCCGCTTTCCACCGGGTATTGCAAAAACATGCGTCCAATGATGGTTTCGATGTCTCCCACGCCCGCGATTCTTCTTGCAAGATCAAGTCTCTGGTTTTGGGAAAAGGCAATCAGGTGAAAAGTGTCGCCCACGCGAAGGAACTCATTTAAAAAAGCGCCTGTGATATAGTTGTTTACATGTTCATAAGACGAACTCATGTTTGACGAAGTATCCAAAAGCAATACAAGATCGATGGGCGCAGACGAAGGCGTATTTGTCTGCCCAAAGGCCTTTTCAGTAACCGAACAAAAAAGAAGCCCAAAAACCAGTAATGCCGGCAAAATTGTTCTTTTCATAATTACCCCTTTAAAACCTGTCAAATCGCAGCCAGCGAAATATCCTCAACCAGATATGAATTCTGCTCATCGTTAATGGAGAACTCAAACTTTTCGCCGACCGTTCTGTTAAGTATAGCATTACCAAACGGAGAAAGATAGGAAATAATGTGATTATTCGAATCGGATTCCCAGGGGCCAAGAATTGTGAACTCTTCCTTTTGACTTGTTGTTTCGTTAAAAAGAACAACTTTTGTGCCGAAAGAAACTTTTGAAGAATTAATCGAGTTGGGATCAAAAAGACGCGCCCTGTCGATGTCTTCCTGAAGACGCGCAATCTGGGAATTTAGCTCTGTCTGCTTTTCTTTTGCCGCCTTGAATTCCGCATTTTCGCGCAAGTCGCCCAAAGAAAGGGCATATTCTATTTCCTTTGAATTTGCGGGAACTTCCACTTCCATTATGTGCACAAGCCGTCTCTTTATTTCCTCGAACATTGCTCCCGTAATCATAAGTCCCCTTGAAACTTTCTTTTCCGCCTTTTCCAGGAACTTGAAGTTGGGATATTTGTCCAGAATGCAGGAGCGAAGGTTAAGCTTGTCCTGCGGATCCAAATCCTTAACGTCGTTTACAAACGTAAAGAGCCTTATGATCGTGTCTTCATCCGCATTTTCTATAAACGACGTCAAATCGCCGTCCTTGAAAAGTATGTTATAAACCTGCTTGTTTATTTTTCTGTTTTCCACCGTGTCTTTTGAATTCTCAATGTCGCGGAACGTATAGTCCATTATGTGAATCAGGGTGATAAGCTGTTTTTCCTCCCCGATATTCGCAGCCTTAAACCAGCTTTTTTCCCTTGCGTTTTTGTAGAACCATACAACAGCCTCGCGGTTGTCCCTGTGTTTTTCGAAACAGTCAATGCAAAGCGATGTAAGTTTGTCCGCAAATCCCGCTTCTTCAACCTGCTCGGGAATTGACGGAAGCTGCGAATACGGAAAAAGTTTGACATAGATATCCGCCCAATTGCCAAGGTAATTTTTTACGTTGTGAAGGAATTCGGTTTTCAATTTTCCGTCTTTCAGATTTTTGAACATCGCGGGAATATCCTTGATGTTGGAAAAAACGTCCGAGAAACTTACCGTAAGGGACGATTTGAGATGAGCGTAATTTTTGTTCTGCGAAAGTTCCGCGATTAAAAGAAACGTGGAGACCGCATATTCGGCGTTCTGTGCGGAATATTCCGTCGTTCTTCGCGGTTCGTTTGTCGCAGGGCGCAAAAAAGAAGTGAAAAACGAAAACATTTCCGTAAAATATTCCGAGTCCGGGTCCGCTTTTTTGTTGTCAACGTAATCGCGGATTGCCGAAACCTTGTCGTAAAAGCCTTTTGCCGCGCTGAACTCGTTGTAGAGTTTTTCCGTAACGCTTACGGGTCTTTCCCTGACCATGTAAATGTCGCTGTTCTCGGGACTTATTCCAAAATCGGGATTCGATTTTAAAATTTCTCTCGCTTTTGAATTCCATGTTGACCATTCGCCGGCGGTCAAAAGGGCGGGGGAGATTTCCGCCTTGATGCGCTTCATGTCGCATGCGTTGCCGAAACTTCTTATGATTGTTTTCAATGTCAGAACGATGTTGTCATTGGAGTTTTTTTCCTTCTCCTTTAATATCATTTCGCGCAGTTCTTCTTTCTTTTTTGTCGCCTTTAAAACCCAGATATGATCTTTGGAAAGGGTTTGAAGCGCGTCAACGGCCATTTTAAGCGCCATTGTATGACCGCGTTTTTTTGAAAAGTCGATTTTGATTTCGTCGCCTGCAATGCTTGCAATGCGTCCCACGCCCCATGTTCTGTGGTAGACAAAATTGCGGTTGTCAAAGGCAATGTGCTTTTCAAAATCGGCAATCGCCTGATAAACCGATCTGTAATTCTGCGAAAGATTCGAAATGCGGATATATTCTTCCAGTTGACTGTGGGACGCATACTTTTTTCTGAAACACTCGATGATTTCCCTTCGTCCGTGAACGTCCTTTTCGTCATATTCAAGGGCGATTTTCAAAATGTTAATCGAAATGTCAATGTCTTTCTGCTTGTATTTTGCGTACAGTTCGTTAAGCAAAACAACAGCCTTGTCTTCGCTTATCGACTTTGCGATTTTTTTCTGAATATGCAGGAAGAAATCGATGTCCTCAATGTCGATATCCAGAAGTTTTTCCCAGATTTCCTTTACGTTTGCAAAGTTTCCCTTGTTTATGAAGCGGTGCAGCGCCTTTTTGTAATAGTCGATTGCATCTTCCGTTTTCTTTTGCTTCTCATAGTGTTCGGCAAGGGATTTTGCAATATCGGCTTCCTCAAAATCGACTTTTACAAGCCTTTCCCAAACTTCGTAAATTTTGTTTTCTTCGTTGTCCTGCTTGTGGCAATCGGCAAGAGTGCGCAATGCGTATTTCGATTCTCCGTAATCCAGGATTCTTTCGCAAAGGTATTTTACAATTCCCCATTTGTGATTGTCCAAAAAAATCGACACAAGGTTGATCATCGCCGAATCGTCGATGATCTGGCGCGAGAGCGCAATCATGCCGGAAAGATACAGCGCAATAAGCGAGTTTCTTGTATGGGACAAATGCTCGTCGCATGTTTTTTTAAGTTCGTCCAAAACTTTTTCCTGACGCGCAGTTTTCAAAATTGCGTCAAGGTCCTTGAATTGGTTTGTCGAATAATTGCCAAGGCTTGCCCTTGTCCATTTTTCCTCGTTCAACGTTTCATGCAAATTCCTTAAAAGGGTTTGAGCCGCTTCCGATTGTGTCACTCCCTGTGCTGTTTCAGCATTGTTCATACGCTTATACTCCTCATCGATTATCCGGTATACATTCTGTAGATTTCCGGATCTGTAACTTTTATTTTAAGCAAGGTTTCTTCGATAAGCGAAGGATCCTCGCGGCTGATTTCATAATAGTCAACAAGCCAAAAATATTGATTTAAAAGACGCGGTTTTATTGTTTCCCGGCGCGCGGGATTGGAATCGTATTCCGCCTGCAGCGCAAAAATCGACTGCTTTAGGCGTCCCGCTTCCATTTGTTTCAACTCGCGCTTTACGGAAAACACCCCCCATAAATAACCGTAAACGGGCAGCCATTCCAAAAGCTCGTTGTCCTTAAAGCCCATCCTGCCCACCTTGTCGCGCAAACCCAAAATAAGCGCAGACTCCATAAACCTCAAATCTATTTTCAGGGGATCTATGAAAAACGCCTCCCTGAAAAGCGCCTTGGCCGTTTTTGTTTCAGCTAACAGCGCGTTGATGTCCGCAACCTCCGCAAGCGTTTCCGCATCCTCCCTTTTTATGCGGACAGTCTGTTCAAGAAAATTAAGCGCTTCGTCATAATTTCCAAGCCCCTTGTAACAGCGTCCGACAAGCAGAAGCAGTCCCGGATCGTGCTGGTTGGCGGGGCTTCCCAAAAGTCCTTCAAAAAAAAAGAGCGCTTTGGAATAGACAAAATAACGAATTGCATATTGGCAATCATCGTACAATTTGCGAAATTGCCCAAGAAAAACGTGATACTGTTTCAATTGGGAGATCATTAAAGCGCCCTTTTCGTAAGGACTTTTTATCTCGTCAATCCTCCTGGTATTATCCAGCCACCAATGAACGCACTTGAGCGCATGGGTGATTTCTTCGCTTTCGCAGTCCAAATCAAGAGCCTTTTCCAAAAGGGCCAAAGCGGTAACCGCATCCTGAGCTTTCAGTTTATCATAGGCATTTTTTAGGAGCCCTGCGCTTGCCGAAAGCGTAACCTGACCATTTTCCATTATCTTGTTTCAGTATACCATTTTTTCACAGTTTGACAATAGTATTTTAAAGCTGTATATTGACAAAAATGAATAAAACCATCGTTTCGGCATCCATTTTATCCGCCGATTTTGCCGATTTTGGCGGCGCAATTGCGCAAATTGACGCAAGCAATGCAGGCTGGATTCACCTTGATGTGATGGACGGCTCATTTGTTCCGAATTTGACATTCGGTCCCAAGCTTGTAGGCGATTTAAGACACAGAACAAAGGGAATTTTTGACGTTCATCTGATGGTTGTAAAGCCCGGCAGATTCATCGGGGAGTTTGCCGATGCGGGCTCGGATGCCATAACTTTTCATTACGAAGCGGAACCCGACGCGAAAAAATACCTTTCACAAATTCGCAATTTGGGTTTGAAAGCCGGCATTTCGATAGCTCCCGCAACGCCTTGCTCCGTTCTTGCGGATTTGATGCCTTATATTGATATCGCCCTCATAATGACTGTTAATCCCGGTTATGGAGGTCAAAGCCTTATCCCCGAATGCCTTGAAAAGGCGGAAAAACTCGCAAAAATGAGGGAAGAGGCGGGGCTGGATTTCAGGATTTCGGTAGACGGCGGCATCAACGAAAAAACGGCAGAAAACGCCAAAAAAGCGGGTGCCGATGTGCTTGTAATGGGTTCCGCATTCTTTAAAAGCGAAGACAAGGCTGGACTGATCCGGCGATTGCAAGGCTGAATTATTTGTAATTTGCATTTCGATTTGCTATAATATAAGTATGAGGCGAGAAGGACTCAAATTTTTGCTTGTTTTCTCTGCATTGGCCTTTTTTTCGGGCATGATTGCATTTGCCCAATCAAACGGACAGTCGGATTATGCGCGCAGGTACCAAAACGGCAGCCAGCTTTATTCCCTGCAAAGATGGAGCGAAGCCGCCGTGGAGTTTCGCCGCGCGGAAGAAACAGCAGCAAACATCAATGACAGGGCGGCAGCCCTTTATTGGGTTATCTTAAGCCAGCTTGCCAATACCGATTACGGCTCGGCTCTTTTGGACATGAACGAGCTTCAAAGGTCTGCGCCTTTTTCCACTTTTGCAAGGGACATGAACTATCACAGGGCAAGAATCTATTTTAACCAGGGATATTTCGAAGACGCGCTTTCGTATTTTAACAATTATTTGCGCCTGACGGACAATACGGACAGGGAAATTGCCGACAGAAGGGCCGCCGCGTATTTCTGGATGGGCGAATGTCTTTTTGCGATGGGTCAGCTTGACGAAGCGGAAAAATTCTATGCATGGATTGTCGGAAGATACCCCGAAAGCCCGAAGATCGAGGCTGCAACATACAGAATCGACCTGATAAAGCAAAAGAAAATCGAAGCCGAACTTTTGGCTCTTTTACAATGGAGTCACGAAGAATCGCTGCGCACAAGCGAAGATTTTCAAAGAACGATAAGAACTTATGAACATACGCTGAATGTTTACCAAAGACGGATCGCGGAGCTTACAAACAACATGAACGAGCTTCAGTTGAACGAACCGCAAAGATCGGAACCTTACGACGGTATCAGCGGAAACAACAATATAAGACAGCCTTTGGAAAACATACCGCAGCCTGTCTATGTTCCGCAGACCCAAAACGACGATTTGCTGGAAAGGGCGCGCGAACTTGGAAATCATGTACAGGAATTAATAAGAGATCTTGAGGCCCGGGGTGAACTTTGATGTTTTTGCGAAAGCTTTTGACTTTTTCCCTGCTTTTGGGTTTTGCGTTATCTGCAATTGAAGCGCGCGCGCAGGATATATCAAACGGAAATCTGCGCCTGATTTTAAACGGGGATACGGGAAGTTTTTTTCTTTATTTTTTGTCCGATCCGGAAACAATGCGTTATGAACCGCTTTTCAACAGCCGCCAAAACCTTGCAAGTTTTTCTTCGGTTTCGGTCAACGGAAGGGTTTATCGTCTTGGAGACAGGAATTTCCGTCCAAGATACGAAAGGTACGACGGAAACCCCAGTTTTGTTTTCGAATCGCAGGACCTGATTGTAAGACAGGTTTTTACGCCGGTAAAGACGCAAGGTTCAAGCGTTATAAACGGCGTTATGATAACATTTAACATTCAAAACGAAGGGAGCCAAAGCGCAATGGTCGGTTTGAGAATGCTTCTTGACACCGAACTTGGAGAAGGGCGGGGAAGGGTGCCTTTTATCACAAGCCAAAGAATTCTTAACGATGAAATGCTGATAGACAGCAGCGTTTCAGGCGAAAGGTTTTGGATTTCGCGCGGACAGAATGTTTCCCTGATGGGAAGCATAATCAATCCCTTGAATCCGTCCGACAAGGCGCCCGATTATGTTCATTTTGCAAATTGGAACCTGCTTAACAGGGCAAAGTGGCAGGCACGTTTTTCCGCGCGCCGCTCCTTTAACAACAATTCGGCGGTTTGCTATATCTACGAACCTGCAGAACTTGAAAGCGCACACGCGTTTTCATATACGATTTTCCTGACAACAGAAGATGTTTCATGGTACAATAACGCCTTGGTGACCGACAGGCAAATTGCCCAAAGGCAGGAGACATCCGTTCCTGCACAGACAAGGCAAACAACGCCGCCGCCAAGAGAACCCGCGACAATCAGCATAACGGCAATACAGGAAGAGGCGCGCATGGAAGCCCAAATCAGCAATGAAAGCCCGGAGCGTTTAACGCTTGTCAGGCTAAACGAGCTTATTGACAGATTCCTTTCAGGCGATCTGTATCTTAACGAACAGGATATGATCGAGATAGAAAATTTTCTTAACAGGCACAGGTAAAATCTTTTTATGATATCGGATCCATTGTTGAACAAAGCGGCTTCTCTTGCAAAAAAGCGCAATTACGAAAGTGCTTTAAGAATGCTTAAAGACGAAGAGGAGAGATACTACGGCTCTTTCAGGTTTTATTATCTTTATGCCGTAATTTGCCTTTACAGCGGCAATTATGTGGAAGCGAAAGAAAATTTCGATTTGGCAAGAAAGCAAAAACTGAAAGACAAATCCACAATGCTGGGACATGCGGTTCTTTATTTGAAAAGAATGAATACCGTTCAGGCTGTAAATTATTATCTTGAAGTTTTGGAAGAAGATCCAAAAAACAGAATCGCAAAAAAAGCGCTTTCTGTTATCCGAAAATATTCTGCGTCGGAGGCTCTTTCCGACTGGATGACACAAGAAAGACTTTCAAAATTATTTCCAAAAATTCCTTCTCCCGGCATTGATGCAAAAACGATTATAACAGGTTCAATGGTTTTTTTTGCCGTTTTGCTTTTTTTATTCATACTTCTTACGGGTCTGAAAGTCATAAATCCCTTCAGGCAAAAAAACGAACGCGCAACAGCGGATTTTATGCTTTCCAATCAGGACAGAAACGCGCCCGTTATGGTGGACGGCTCGTTTGGATACATCCTGACCCGCGACGAAATTTCCAATCTTTATGACAGGGCCTTGAATCTTTTTACATCTTACCGCGACGAAGCTGCAAAAATCAATTTAAACAGAATTTTGGAATCGAACGCTTCCGAAAGCATAAAGGAAAGGGCGCGTCTTTTAATCGACAACATGGAAGTTCCGGGCTTTGACAATTTTACAAGAAGCGACAATCCTTCCTATTCCGCCGTAAGAAACGAAAGCCTTGTTTACAGAAACGTGCATGTCATTTGGAACGGCATGGCAACTAACGTCGAGATAACCGACGAATTTACAAAGTTCGATTTTCTTGTCGGTTATGACACAAGAAGAACCCTTGAAGGCATAGTACCTGTTACATTTTACAGTCCTGTTAAAATAAACACGGAACGTCCGCTTGAAGTGCTTGGCAGGATTGTCATTTTGGAAAACGGCTTTGGTCTTGAAGGAGTCGCGATACATCAATCGGGACGGCTGGAGAATTGAAAAATAAAGAATAAGGAATAAAATGCAGTGAGAGCGGTTGTTCAGCGCGTATTGAATGCATCCGTAAGCGTTAATGATACGGTTATTGGCAAAATGGAAGGCGGGCTTTTGGTTTACCTTGGCGTTGCGCATAACGACAGTGAAACCGACGCGGAAAAATTGTGCGATAAAATAACAAACCTTAGAATTTTTAACGATAAAGACGAAAAAATGAACCTTTCCATTTTGGATTTGCAAAAAGACTTTAAACAATTTGGCATTCTTGCAATTTCCCAGTTTACACTGCTTGCAGACGCAAGAAAGGGAAGGCGTCCTTCTTACACAGATGCTGCAAATCCCGAAAAGGCAAATCCGTTATACGAACATTTTGTCAAATCCGTAAAGAAACAGGGCATTGTCTGCGAAAAAGGGGAGTTTGGCGCGCACATGACGGTAACGTATACGAATGACGGACCTGTAACAATTGTGCTTGATACAGCGGATTTTTAACATGATAAAAATAAATAAATTTGACAAATACTCCAAAACCCCTTAAAATTAATCATCGATTCTGCTTTTATACTCAACTATGTCAAATAAACCGTATTTGGGAGCAAAATATGAAAAATAATAAAATTCATGCGTTAATAGCCGTATTTGCATTTGTTTTGCCTGTCCTAACTTTTACAGGCTGCGAAGAAGAGTCAAGCCCGCAATATTCGTTCCCTCAGCGTTATATCGTTTATCCCGGTTGGGTATCTGATGGAGATACTATTACCGTTAACAATTATGCAAATTTGGCGGTACGTTCCGCAGACGGTCAAACGCGCTACCTTAGGGTATTGGAAAAAGAATATTCTGCAGGTTTGTATACATATCTGATTTATTTGGGTCATATTGAAAATGTGCCGATGGAATCCGGCTATACCGGTTATTTTTACGATGGAATTTCTCCCATATACATATCACGTTCCAATTCCACATTTACAGAAGATTCTGTTAAGTCTACGTTAAGAACAACTGTTTCTGTTACCAATACCACTGTTTTGGATACCGAATTCAATGTAAACGTATCATTTGACAGTGCCGGTTTCTTTGCAGGGGCCGATTTTAGAAACCAAAAAACAACAACAAACTCAAATGTATGGGAAACCCAAAATACATTTGAAACCGTTACAACTTTCGCTCAAAGTTCAAGTGAAGAATTTATGGTACATATCGGCAATAACGGGGAACCTGTGGGAAGTTACCGTTTGTCGTTATTTGCAACCACCGATGTTTATTTGGTTTTACAGATTGATGATGACAGTAATGAACTGTCCGGTAAACCTGAATTTATAATTTGCGCAAGACCGAATTCCTATACATATATGCTGGATTACAAACCGGGACAAGCAACATCCGAATGGCCCAGAACAGGCAGCGGAGGAATGCTTCCCGTTCCAACCGACTATTCAACACTTGCACTCCCTGCCACTACTAGCGGGTTTGTTGCAGTAGGTAATAACATGAGAGCATTTTCATCTGACGGCATTAATTGGGAACTTATAAACGATATGGAAAATGGTGGCAGTCTTGTTGTTTCTTTCGGTAACAATCAATTTATTTATTCTGCATCGAACAATTCCGTGAAAACATCACAAACCGGTCTTCCTTCTGCCTTAAATAGTAAAATTTCATCACCTCGAAAATTTAATGGTATTTACCATAACGGAACCGGATGGGTATGTGTTTCTAATGATGGATATATATATGATTCAACAGACCTGAACAGTTGGAGAGAAAGAAGAATAACCAGGCATAGATATAATGGAGACGGTCAGGGTAGTACTGAAACACGTGATGTCTTTTCGCATTGGAATGATGTTACATATAATAACGGTATATGGATAGTTGTCGGAGGTTATTCTGACACTTATAGCCTTCCCGGTAATCCAAGTTATTCAACTGTAAATCGCACATATAATTTTTCTTTTGTGGCACGCTACAAAGAAGAAGATAATAATCTTGAATATTTGGACTATTCTGTTACGAATCAGATAAAAACAGAAACCCTTACAGCGAATAATATTAGTTGGAACGGAATTGCAATTGGAGAAAATAATAGCTATATAGTAGTCGGCAGTAATGGCATATCACGTTCGATTGACGGTGGATTAACATGGACATCCGTAAATTCAGGTTCGTGGAATAAAGTTGGTTATCATAACGGCATGTATGTAACGGTTGGAAACGCATTAAGCGGTTTTGGCAGAATCGCCTATTCAACCAACGGTATTAACTGGACTACCGTTTTTGTGGGTACGCCAAACTGGATGGATATTGCGTACGGCGAAAGAAAATGGGTGGCAGTTGGCGGAGAAGGCAATGATGCCTTTACTGCGTATTCATCTAACGGCATCAACTGGACACACAGGGTAATAGATGGCAGTAACACCCCCTTTACAGGCATTGCTTACGGAAAATATTAATTTTCTATCCCTGTTTTATGTACATTTATCGGGATTTATGAGATAATTACAAGGCAATGAATCCGTTCATAGTATGCGCAACGCGCTCAATGAGAAATTACGCTTCCCGGGTAATCGAAAGCCTTTCAAAATATCTGAGTTTTTCCAAAATCAAGGAACAGATAAACGGGCTTGATCTCTTAAATACGGACATTTTTGCAGACGGCGAAATGGAAGTGTCCGTTAACAATTCGATTCGCGGAAGGGATGTTATCCTGTTTTCATCCAGTGCGCGAAATGATGCGGGCGTGGATGTGGAAGAGGCAAAAATCGAGCTTTACCATGCAGTTGACGCGCTTATGCGCTGTCAGGCTGCAAGGATTATCGTTTTTGAGCCGTTTATTTCATGCTCACGCTCGGATCGTACAACAAGGCGAAGCTCCGTAGGGTTATGGGTTCATTTAAAGACGCTTTCAAGTCTTGGCGTAAGTCATGTTGTCACCTTTCAGCTTCATTCGGACAAATCAAAAACAATGGTAGACCCTGCTGTCTGCGCAATTGACGACATTCCCGCAACCGCCCTTTTAAAAAAACACCTTTGCGACAACTATATAAAAACCCTTGACAACCTTGAGCAAACGGTAAGAAACAATTGGGCGTTTTGCTCTGTAGACGCAGGCGGCGAAAAACTTGCTCGCATTTTTGCAAACTCTTTCGGCGCGCCTTTGGTTGTCGCCCACAAACAGCGCGATTATTCAAAACCAAACACTGTAGAATCGATTAACATTCTCTCTGCGGAACCTGTCGAGGGAAAATGTCTTTGGGTGGTGGACGACATGATCGATACTGCAGGTTCTGCAGAAAAACTGATCCGCGTTCTTGCAGGATTCAATCCAAAAGAAATCAATCTAATTTCCGTACATTCGGTTTTTTCCTCTCCTGCGGGAGAAAAACTGGAAGCTCTTTCAAAAGAAGGCAAATTGAACAGACTTATAGTAACAGACACAGTATGCTGTTCAAGTTACAAACAGGGCATCCCGGGACTGGAAATTGTCAAGTCTAGCGAACTTGCCTCGCAGATCATCAAGGCGATCATCAACAATGAATCGATGAGCAAGCTTCTGCGTCCTTTTGACGCAAGCATCTATCTGAGGGACAAATGAAAAATATTTTTTTTGCTGTTTGTTTTTTATTTCTTGTCTGCTCCTGTGTCAGGCAAAAACAGGTTGAATTTACTATTGACAGTTACGGAACCATTATCGAATATAAAGGCGAAGAAAAGTCTCTTGTCATTCCTTCGCAAATCGAAGGGAAAAATGTTTCGTCTGTAGCAAACGGCGTTTTCAGGGATAAAGGGCTTGAAAGCGTGACAATTCCCGAAAGCGTTACATTGATAGGATACCATGCGTTTGCCGACAATAGCCTGACCGAAATTACAATCGGACAGGATGTGCTTTTGGGACTGGATGCAGACTTGGAGTTTCATTTTGTCTTTGACGAAACCTTTGACAATTTTTACAACTTGAGCGGCATGAAAGCGGGAACGTATGTTTTAAAAGACGGGCAGTGGAGCATCTTGGAATGATTCCATGAAAAATTCCGATTGTGTAAAATTAACCTTTACGGGCGATATTATGTGCACTAAAAACCAAATCCCCGCCCATAAAATATCGGACGGTTACGATTTTTCGGGAATTTTTTTCGGATGCAAAGATTTTTTTTCATCGTCGGATTATGTTATTGGCAATCTTGAAACGCCGATCGCAAACGCAAAATATTGCAATCATCTTATAAATTACAATAGCCCCGATTCTTTTGCAAAAGCGGTAAAAGACTGCGGCATCGATATGGTTACAACCGCAAACAATCATTGCCTTGACAGGGGCGAAAGCGGCCTTGAAGATACAATCAATGCGCTTGACAGTATCGGTTTGAAACATACAGGAACTAATTTAAAAAACATATTGCCTACAGGCATCATCGAAAATTTTGGAGAGATTAAAACGGGTTTCTTGTCGTATACATACGGCACAAATGCCCGTTTTAACAAATGTTTTTTGAATGAAAACGAAAAATGGAAAGTAAATCTTTTAAGGGAACAGGAAACGCGCAAAGGAAACGATTCTTTATTTTTAAAAAGAATGGAAGAAGACATCAAAGCCCTTAAAAAAGAAGGCGCCGATTTTCTAATTATGTTTCTTCATACGGGAGGTCAATACAGTCCTTTTCCCTTAAAAAAAACAAAAAGACTTGCGGATTTGATTGCAAACATGGGCGTTGACGCTGTTATTGCAAACCATGAGCATGTCATTCACAATATTGAAATAAAAAACGATAAAATTTTTGCGTATTCCTTGGGTAATTTTTCATCCTTGTTCTGCGTTCAATCTGCGCCTTTTATCAAGTTGTCGGATTATTCCGTATTGGTCAATTTGTATCTTTCAAAAAACAAAAACGGTGATGTTAAAATGTCCGATGCAACATTTGCAATTGCAAAAACTGTCAAAGACGGGAAGAACAGGGTAAAAACCGTTCTTCTTTACGATTTGATAAATCAATGCTGCAATAAAAATGAAAAAAACAAATTGACAAAGGACAACCTGAAAATCCATAATCGGGTATCTTCCCGCAAAGAGGCAAAAATCGAATTAAAACGCGAATATTCCCTAAAAAACAGCTTTACAAACATGTAGTAATATATGGACATTTTTTTGCAAATATGCTAAAATTCTTTCGGTTTCACTAAAGCGTCACGCACGCTCGCGCCATATATAGGGGAGGAGATAATCATGGCAAAGTCAAATGACACAGAAAAAACAAGGGTCAATCCTAACGCGTCAAGCGAGGAGAAAACCAAGGCTCTTGAAGCGGCCCGGCTTCAGATTGAAAAACAATTTGGCGCGGGATCATTAATCAAACTGGGGACGCACAATGCGGCGGCAGGTATCGAAGTGGTACCCTCAGGCTCCATCCTTTTGGATGAAGCGCTTGGAATCGGCGGCTATCCGCGCGGGCGAATAATCGAGATTTACGGTCCCGAGTCGTCCGGCAAAACAACATTGGCGCTTCACGCAATTGCCGAGGCGCAAAAACTCGGCGGAAACGCGGCATTCATCGACGCAGAGCACGCGCTGGACCCTGTTTACGCAAAAAATTTGGGCGTAAACATCGATGAACTCTGGGTATCCCAACCCGACAACGGCGAGCAGGCAATGGAAATCACGGAAAGCCTTGTTCGCTCGGGCGCGGTTGACGTAATCGTTGTAGACTCGGTTGCGGCGCTTACCCCTCAATCCGAAATTGAAGGCGAAATGGGCGATGCGCAAATGGGCGCACAGGCGCGTCTTATGAGTCAGGCGCTGCGAAAGCTCACGGCTACAATCGGAAAATCGCGCACAATTTTAATCTTCATAAATCAAATCCGCATGAAAATCGGCGTCTTCTTCGGAAATCCCGAAACAACGACAGGCGGAAACGCGCTCAAATTCTATTCGTCAGTAAGACTGGAAGTGCGCAAAACTGAAACAATCGAAGTCAGCAAGGATGCGGATGCAATCGGCAACAGGGTGCGCGTTAAAGTTGTAAAAAACAAAGTCGCCCCGCCTTTCAGAAAAACCGAAATCGAGCTTATGTTCGGCAAGGGAATTTCCGCCATCGGAAGCATTTTGGACTGCGCGGTAAAATACGAAATAATCAAAAAGAGCGGAGCCTGGTATTCGTATAACGACGAAAAAATAGGGCAGGGCAAGGAAAATACGCGCGAGTATTTGGAACAGCGCCCGGATTTTGCAAGAGAGCTTGAACTGAAGCTTCGCCAGCAAATTTTCCCGGGAAGGGATTTTCCTCATTTGAAACCTGCGGCAGCGGAAAAACCCGCAAAAGCCCAATCCAAAGGCGAACAACCCAAACCGGAAAAACCCGCAAAGGAAGAAGAAAAAGAAGAATAAAAGAAGAAAATTAAAACCGCATTCACCTGACCACTCCAGAGTGGTCAGGCAGGCCCTGAGGAAGAAGATATTTTCGTTCCAATAACTCCGTGTTCTTCGTGTTAATCCGTGTTAATCCGTGTTAATCCGTGTTAATCCGTGTAAATCCGTGTTAATCCGTGGATTAGCTTTCCTTCTTCCAAAGAAATTTGTTTTTTGGTATAATCACTTCAATGGAAACAAAACCCGATCCGCGCAGTTTTAAGCTCAGTGAGTTTGAGGGGCCTTTGGACCTTTTACTGTACATGATCCGCAAAAACGAGATAAACATCTACGATATCCCTATTGCCCAGATAACGGAGCAATATATCGGCTATATACGAAGTATCGAGACTATGGATTTGGAGGATCTTACCGCTTTTCATACGATGGCGGCAACTTTGCTTTACATTAAAAGCAGAACGCTTTTGCCTGTAGAAATGGACGACGAATTCGGCGAAGACCCAAGGGCGGAACTTGTTGACCGCCTTATCGAATATCAAAAGTATAAAAAATTGTCGGAGCTTATGGTCGACAAGGAAAAAGAAAATGAATGGCTAATCGAGCGAAAACGGCTTCAGCATAATCTTCCCTTTTCCGACGATGACATTTGGGAAAAAGTTGATATCTGGGATCTTGTAAAAACTTTTTCTTCGCTTACCGTAAATATTCCTGCCGAAAGAATAATAGACCTTTACGAAGAAATTACAGTAAACGAAAAAACTGCGCTCCTTTTTGAATATCTGGAAAACAAGGGAGAATGCAGATTTACGGAACTTATAAAACGCGCGGGAGCTTTGGACGTAGTATGCGCATTTTTGGCAGTGCTGGAAGCGGCCAAAATGAGACTAATAATAATATTTCAGCACCGTCTCTTTGGTGACATTCTTATCAGGGGCAAGGAGAATAATTTGTGACAGACAATATCGAAAAAGAAACCGCGCTTGTCGAAGCCGTTTTATACATGGAAGGAGACCCGGTCGATGAAGGAACAATTGCGCGAAAAAGCGGCATCCCGAAAGAAACGGTAACTGCCGCCCTTGACAATTTAAGCGAAAAATATGCATCGATTGACTGCGGTTTTGAAATTTCCCGCATCGGCGGCGGAGTTACGATTTCTGTCAAGCGCGAATTGTGGGATAATTTAAAAGAACATTACGGCAAAAAAAACGAGGCAAAGATTTCTCGCGCCGCAATGGAGACGCTTGCAATCGTTGCGTATTCGCAGCCTATTACGCGCGCGGAAATCGAAAAAATACGCGGAGTGTCGGCTGACAACATGATACGCCTCCTTATAGAAAAAGGTTTTGTAAAAGAAGCGGGTAAAAAAGACATTCCCGGGCGTCCTGTTTTATACGGCACAACAAAAGAATTTTTAAAGCAGTTCCATTTAAGTTCGATTTCGGAGCTTCCAAAACTTGGGGAAATAGACGCGGAAAAATTCGAGCTTGAGGGAGACAAATATTAGGTTACAGGTTTATCTTTCCCATGCGGGGATTGCGTCCAGACGTGCGGCGGAAGACATAATCGCCTGCGGCAGAGTTTCCGTAAACGGCGTAACAGTAACGGCTCAAGGCAGCAAAGTTGAAGATAACGACATTGTTCTTCTTGACGGCAAACCTGTAAACCCGGAAAACAAAAAGCTGTACATTGCATTGAACAAGCCGCCTGGCTTTATTTGCAGTTCAAGTGATCCGCAAGGCAGACCTTTGGCATTAAGTCTTCTTCCGCCTGTAACGGAACGTCTTTATAATGTCGGGCGACTTGATTTTCAATCATGCGGTCTTATTTTTTTTACAAACGACGGAAAATTTGCAAACCAGTTAAGCCACCCGAGAAACGAGCTTGAAAAGGAATATATAGTGGAGGCGACAGGCGTTATTCAGGATGAAGTGGCGGACGCATTTTTATCGGGTATAGAAATCGAAGGCGTTTTTTACAAGGCAAAGCTTGCCGAAAAAACAGGCAGAAAGAGTCTTCGCATCATTTTAATCGAAGGCAAAAACAGGGAAATCCGCAGGGTCTTTTCGCATTTCCATTTGCATCCCAACCTGCTTCGAAGAGTCCGCATAGGCTCCGTTCATTTGGGAGACCTCCCCCAGGGAAATTCAAGACCATTAACAAACAAGGAGATAGAAACATTATCCACGGATTAACACGGATTAGCACGAATTTTTTAGTGAAAATCTGTGTTAATTCGTGGACAAATATAAAATGCTTTAAGGAGATATTTTATGGTAATTGCGATTGACGGGCCTGCGGGGTCGGGGAAAAGCACCATCGCCAAAATGCTTGCGGAGAAACAGGGATTTACCTACATTAATTCGGGCAGGCTTTACAGGGCAATAACGCTTGGCTGCCTCAAGGCAAAAATAGATGTAAAAAACAGCGAAAAAGTTGTAGAATTTGCCAAAAACGTCGATATCCGATATGAAAATAACGCACTTTTTCTTAACGGAGAAGAAGTTTCCGCCCTCCTTCATACAGACGAAATCGATCGTTACTCTTCGCCGCTTTCCGCAATTGTTCCTGTAAGGCATATTGTAAACGCTCTTGTTCATTCGCTTGCAAAAGGACGCAATATCGTCGTGGAGGGCAGGGACATGACGACTGTTGTGTTTCCCGATGCCGAGCACAGGTTCTATCTTGACGCTTCTGCCGATTCAAGGGCAAAAAGGCGTTTCGATCAGGGAACGTCGAATTTGTCTTTGGAAGAGATAAAAACCGCCATTTTACAGAGGGATGAAATCGACAGGAACAAGGTCGAAGGCAGTTTAAAAATCGCTCCCGGAGTGCAATATTTGGACACAAGTGACTTGACCATTGTTCAAGTTTATGACAAATTAAAAGAGTATACAGACTAACTTATAAGGAATGAAGATGGCAGAGAGGGAAGTGCGCAGGGACGAAAGTCCTACGGACACGGGTCCGGCAAAAGACGGAGATAACATTCAAACTCAGTTACAGGAAGAATACCTGAAGTCGCTTGAGCAGCTTGAAGAAGGTCAGCTCATCGAAGGCAAGGTAATCCAGGTTACCCAGGATCAGGTATTTATCGATGTGGGATACAAATCGGAAGGTAAGATTCCGATTCAGGAATTTTCGGAAATTCCAAAAATCGGAGACTCTGTTTCAGTTATCCTGATTGCCAAGGAAAACAAATACGGAGAAGTGATTGTTTCCAAACAAAAAGCCGACGCAAAACTTTTTTGGAAAAATCTGCGTCAGGCATTTGCAGATAAAAAAGCCGTTGACGGAAAAGTCGAAAAACAGGTTAAGGGCGGTTTCGATGTAAACCTGGGCGCAGGCGTTCATGCATTCCTTCCCGTAAGTCAGGCTGATGTCACCAAACTTGAAAGACCCGAAAAAATAATCGGTCTTAAAATTCAGGTTTATGTCGAGCGTCTTTATTCCGACGGAAAAATAAATATCGTTGTCAACAGAAGAAAATTCATGGAAGAAAATCTTGACACCAAACGAAAGGATTTCTTCGAGAACACTCCGATTGGAACAGACGTTACGGGAACTGTAAAAAGTTTTACGTCTTTCGGCGCATTTATAGACCTTGGCGGTTTTGACGGACTTTTGCACATTAACGACATGAGCTGGGGACACGTTACGCGACCAAAGGACTTTGTAAAAAAAGGTCAGGAAATAAAATTAAAGGTTATCAGAATCGATCGTCAGGAAAAAAGAATCAATCTTTCCCTAAAGCACTATTCCGATGATCCTTGGGTTCACTTCGAAGAAAAATATCATGTAAACGATATCGTAAAGGGAAAGGTAACAAAGCTTACGGATTTTGGCGCGTTTATCGAACTTGAAGAAGGCATCGAAGGACTTGCGCACATTTCGGAATTTTCATGGTTAAAGAAAGTTCAAAAACCGCAGGACATGCTAAAACCGGGCGACTTGGTCGAATGCATGATCCTGGGTTACGATCTTCAGGCGGGACGCGTTTCGCTTGGCCTTAAGCAGGTGCAGGAAAATCCGTGGGAAGCTATCGAGAAAAAATACGCGGTCGGTTCAAGAATTACGCGCAAAGTTGTCAAGGTTACAAATGCCGGCGCGTTTATCGAACTCGAAGAAGGCATCGACGGATTCCTTCATGCGGACGACATGTCATGGACAAGAAAGGGCAAGAACTTCGGTCTTGCCGCAGGTCAGGAAATCGAAGTTATGGTTATTTCCATCGATGCGGAAAGCAGAAACATCAAACTTGGAATCAAGCAGCTTTCCGAAGACCCGTGGAAGGACTTTAACGACAATTACAAGCCGGGATCCCCTGTGGAAGGCGAAATCGCCTCAATCACCGATTTTGGATTGTTCCTGCGCATCCCGGGCGGCATCGAAGGGCTTATTCACAAAACAAATCTTGTCGAAAACCGCGACGAAGACCCGGATGAAGCCCTTAAAAAATACAAGGTTGGCGACAAGCTTAAGGCTGTTGTCTTTGAAGTGCACAGCGACAAGCAGAAGGTTGCGTTCTCGCTTCGCGATTATCAGAAGAAAGTGCAAAGAGAAGAAATTTCCCGTTATATGACAGGCGAAGAATCTTCCGATTCCACATATACTCTTGGAGCTATCCTCAAATCAAAGAACTCATCATCCGAAGATTGATAGGGGACGGCCATGCTGTCGAAGATCGATGTAATTAAATTTCATACTCTAATCGAGATAAACGCTCTTATAAATTCAAATTATAAGGACATTAACAGTCTTTTGACGCGAATAATGGAATCCGCAACGCGCCTTTCCGGAGCCGAAGCTTCTTCGCTTTTGTTGATGGACAAAGACAAAAACACTCTCAGTTTTGAAGTCGCGCTTGGTTCCAAAGGCGCCGAGGTTCAAAAATACACTGTAAAACTGGGGGAGGGTATTGCAGGCTGGGTTGCGCAAAAAAACAAATCGCTTATTGTAAACGACGTTCAAAACGACAAGCGCCATTTAAGCGTAATCGGCGAAGAAATAAATTACAAATCCAAAACAATCATGGCAGTTCCCATGAGAATAAAAGACGACTGCATAGGCGTTTTGGAAGTGATAAACAAAAAAGATGACGAAGGCTTTACTCAGGAAGATATAGAGTGGCTGGAAATTTTTGCAAATCAGGCCGCAATTTCGATTGTAAACGCAAAAAACATCGAAGAGGCGCAGAGCAAGATTCAGGTTTTGCAAAACAGAATCCAAAACGAATATCATACGATTATCACCAAAAGCCCCGTTATCCTTGAGAGAATGGAAATAATCGACAGGGTGGCAAAAACCGATTCTTCCGTTCTTCTGCTTGGAGAAAGCGGCGTGGGAAAGGAACTGTTTGCCGAGCAGATACACATAAAAAGCGCAAGAAGCACCTTTCCATTTATCAGGGTAAACTGCGCGGCAATCCCCGAAGGACTTTTGGAAAGCGAACTGTTCGGTCATGTTAAGGGCGCGTTTACAAGCGCAATTGCAAACAGAAAAGGACGTTTTGAACTTGCAGATACAGGAACTATCTTTCTTGACGAAATAGGCGATCTTCCGCTTTCGCTTCAGGCGAAAATTTTGCGCGTAATTCAGGAAAGAAAATTCGAAAAGGTGGGATCGGATACCACCGTTAGCGTAAATGTGCGCATAATTGCGGCAACAAACAGGGATTTGGAAGCTCAGGTGGCAAAAGGCGAATTCAGGCAGGACTTGTACTATCGCCTGAATGTGTTTCCAATCGACATTCCGCCCTTAAGGCAGCGCCCGGAAGATGTGGCGGAGCTTGCGCATTTTTTCCTTAAAAATTTCATGCGCGAAACAAAAAAGCATTTTGACGGGTTTTCGCAGGATGCGCTCGAAACAATGCTTTCGCACTCATGGCCCGGCAATGTCCGCGAGCTTCAGAACTGCATAGAAAGGGCATGCGTAATCGGAAGAAACAAATGGATAGGGAAGGAAGACTTGTTTCTTAAATCGGGCGAAAGCGCGGAGGTTACGGAACGCAATTTGAAGACTGCCATCAATGTTTTTAAGACCAACTTCATTTCAAAAGTGCTGGAGGAAAACAACTGGAACCAAACAGAGACCGCCAGGGCACTTGTCATACAGCGCACTTATTTGTCAAGATTGATAAAAGAGCTGAATATAACACCCAAGGAGTAAAAATGCAAAACGAAAAAGAAAGAACGGGTATTGGGGATAAAATCAACGATTTTGTCCAAAAGAACAGAACGGGAATATTTGTTGCAATCGGTATTCTGGCAGTCGCCTTTCTGGGCTTTGTTGCATATTATGCAATAAGCGAATCCGTAAACAGAAGGGATATTGCAGCAGTCGAGGATTTGAACAAAAAGTTCATCGACCTTAACGAACTGATTGAAGCGGGCGAAACATCCGACGAGATTGAAGAATTGCTCGCAGAACTCAAGGATTTCGGCAGCAAAACCAAAGGGTTTTCGGGCGGAAAAGCATTGTCTTTGGCGGCACAAATTTACACATACAGAAAGGAATGGCAGCCTGCAAAAGAGCTGTGGCAGGAAGCGGCAAGGGTAGGGTCCAAAACCTATATTGGTCCAATTGCATTGTTTCAGGCTGCCGCAGTCAGCGAAGAAATGGAAGAATACGAAGAGGCAATCGAACTTTACAAACAGTGCATTGCCCATAAATTCGAGTTTCCTGCGGCTCCGCGCGCCCAATTGTCAATCGGAAGGTTGTATGAAAAATTGGAAGACTATCCTTCGGCGACAGAAAGCTACAGGGCTGTTTTGTCAAACTGGCCTCAGATGGATAACTGGCAGAATATTGCCCGGAGCCGAATCATTGCAATTGAGGTAAGATGAAGGTTTTCCTAAAATGCATTTTTGCAATTATCCTGTGTTTTGGTCTTGCCGCCTGCGGACTTTTGGAATTTTATTACCTTCCGCAGGTTCAGGATATCGATATCCTGTCTTCATCACTTTCGGGAGTTGAGCTAAGGCTTCCGTCAATGTCCTCAATCTCGTTTGCAGACGGGTATATCATCGTTTATAAAATTTATATAAGCGATTTTACAGGCAATTCCATTACGCCTTCCCAATATCATCTTGTCAACAGCACCTTGCAAAGCGACTATCAGAATTTTTTAAGTCTTTGCAATCCTACGACAACTTTGACGCTTTCGGATTTGAACACATTTTCAAGCCGCGGTTTCTATCTTTTGGAATACGACAAACCAACGGGAGTGACGCATTACCTTAATGACAATGCCAATACATTTATAAGTTTTCACCCGACAGATTATTTCAATCCTGTAATAATCGTCAACAACGATCCGCCCGTAAGCCTTTTAAGGTATAGCGGTATGGAATCGTATCTTCCTGCAAACAGTCTTTTTTTTCTTAATACGTCCGAGCTTAACGCTTCTTATTCAAATGAACCCGTAAGGATCAATGAAGACGTATTCATACCGTCGTCCGGTGAAAATTTGCAGCCCCGCAACGCTTTTGTTTTGATGTATGTAATTGCGATAGGCTATAATTACGAAACATTTGCGTCAATCTACAGCAAGCCGACCCATGTCGGGCTTTTCATGCTTCCTGCAAGAAATTAGCGCAAAACATCCGTTTCCCCGTATCCGGAGTTCTGTACCAACTACTATTCATAATGCGTATTCTGTCTACCAAAGTTCATCTGCCGTACAAATGATTGTATACGTCAAAATATGAAGCCCATTCGCCGTTTTCGTTCATTATGTTACGCGCAAGAGTTTCTTTTCGCCTTAAATGAAACAACGAGTTCAAATCGTTTTCAAGGCGGTTTTGCCTGTACGCTTTTTCCTGTTTGGCGTTTACAAAATCGATTCCTTCCTTGCCTTCATAGGAAAAACCCCATAACAGGGACGACAATGAATGTTTTTTCTCTCCGCTTTTTATGTGAAAACATTCGGCTTGTTTTACCGTAATCCCAATGGGCATAACCTTGTTTAACTTTTCGGCAAAAACCAAAGGGTTTACCTCCATGGAAAAATCGACTGCCGCATACTCGCAAAAGGCCGTGATTCCTGTCGTCAAGGGAGACGCAAATTCCATCTTTGCAAGCGGATTAAACCCTTGTGTATAATTTATTGCAATATCGGCCCTCCTGAACGCCATCGAAAAAACCTCAATTACGCTTAAATGTCCGTGAAAAACCGCGCTTCCTTCCTTGGCGAATTCGAATATGACCCGGTATATGTCCGGATCGCATTTATTGGAAATTCTAGCGTTAACCGTATCTTTTTCGCGGTTAACAAATATTTCTTTGACAGGGATCATTGATGCATCGCAGACACCGCAATTGCCGCACTTTTTCTTGCACGACGGCGTTCTGTCTTTCTTTGCCGATTCCTCTTTTATAAACTCATTTCTTATGCAGGAATCAATCCCTGTCCACGGCATGGCTTTCCCCGAATGGACTAAATCGGCATATTCCCTGTTTTCCTGCAAAATGTCCAGCCATTTGTTTCTGTCAATATATTCGCTCCACGGGTCAAGCCTTGAGCCGCCCTTCCATGCCTCTTCGCAAAGGATTCCCGATCGTTCGTCTCCCCTGCTTAACAAGCCCTCGATTCTGGAAATCAAGGAATCTGAAACGCCAACCTTGTGACCAAGCGGCTTTAATTTGGATTTTATGAAAGCAAGTTTTCTTTCTGCATCTTCGCTGTTCATTTGCGCCGCCGCCTGAAATGGCGTAAACGGTTTTGGAATGAAAATCCCGACATTTATGTTAAAATGCATTCGCGTCCGTCTGCCGATATCGGAAATGAACTTGACTATTTCTTCCTCTTCGTTTTTCTGTTCGCCGCTTTCTGTCCCTTTGGGAAGCCCAATCATGAAATAAAACTTGGCTCCTTTCCAGCCGCTTTTTCGCGCTTCTTCGATTATTGCAATGACAGAATCGGCGCTTGCTTCCTTGTTGATAAAAAGCTGCCATGCCTCAAGCGGCGTTTCAACCGCAAATGTAAGGCCGCTTTTTCTTGTGACGGAAATTTTTTCCAAAATGGAAATGGCAAAACTTGAAACTTTAAGCGAAGGCATCTGAAAGGAAACGTGCCTGTCCTTGAATTGGACGTTCAAATTGTCAATCAGTTTGTCTATATTGTCATAGTCGCCCGACGATAACGAAGAAAGGCTGATTTCCTGCCAGCCGGCTTTTGCAACCAAATCGTTTGCCTCGTCATGAATTTTTTGCGCATTTTTTTGCCTTGCAGGCCTGTACCAAAAACCGGCATGGCAAAATCTGCATCCGTTGGGGCAGCCGCGCATTATTTCAAGAGAGCCGTGATGCTGAACTGTCTTCATGCTCGGAACAGGATAAATGCATGCGGGAAAATTGTCATCGCGGAAATTTTTCATGATTGCGCGTTTGGCGTTTTTCTTGCCCTTTACCCAAATATTGGGATGCTCGCCGATTGTTTTTAAAAGATCTTCCCTTCCCTTTCCTTCTTTTTTTGATTTTGCCAAATCGGATACAAGCTCAAAAAATCCCGCTTCCGCTTCCCCCATCCAGAATGCGTCGATAAACGCAGAATACGGATGCGGATTTGAAACGGCAGGTCCTCCCGCAATGATTATTGGATATTTGCAATTGTTCCTGTCCGAAACATGCAACGGAATGCCGCAGACATCAAGCATGGTTAAAATGCCGTTAAGGCCAAGTTCGTATCCAAGCGTAAACATCAACAAGTCCAAACAGGCAAGGCTTATGCCCGTATCAAGTCCGTAAAGCGGCATATTGTTTTCACGCAACAATTTTTCAAAATCGGGAGCGGGCGCAAATGCGCGATCGCATGAAACGCCCGGGATGCTGTTCATTCTGTTATAAATTATTTTTAATGCCTGATTTCCCATTCCTATTTCATAAAGATCGGGGAATGCAATCAATGCGTTGAAATCCCCGTTTCTTTTTGCAAGAATCCCGTATTCTCCGCCTGCGTAACGTCCGGGTTTTTCAACATTCAACAAAAGAGGGCCCAAATCCAAAACAGGATCAACGTATGTCAACGATTATACCTTCTTATAAAAATGCTTAAAACAATGCCTATGCCAATCATGCATGTCATGACGGACGAACCGCCGTACGACAAGAAAACAAGCGGAAGGCCGGTAATCGGCATTATGCCCATTGTCATGCCAACGTTAATGATAAAATGGAAACTGAACATTCCCGCAAGCCCCGCGCAGAAATATTTTGCAAACGGATCTATTGTTATTTTCATTGTTACAAAAAGCCTGTTGCATATCAGCAAAAAGAGTCCGAATACAAAGAGACCTCCCAAAAATCCCGCTTCTTCCGAAAAAATCGAAAAAATAAAGTCCGTGCTTTGCTCGGGCAGGAAACGGTAATGACTCTGCGTTCCCTGAAGAAATCCCATGCCGGTAAAACCTCCCGCTCCTATCGCCGTTACGGATTGAATGATATTCCATCCCGCTCCGCGCGGATCAACGGAAGGATCAAGAAATACAATCAGGCGCATTATCTGATAGGGACGCAAAATCTCACGCGCCAAATAGGATGCGCCAATGGAGAATATCACTATTGTGGAAATGAAAACAATCCAGTAAAAATATCTTTTTTTGAACTTGATGTATCCAAAAACCGCGATTGCCGAAATAACAATGAAAAAAAGAACCGTAATTGCAACGATGCGCAAATTTGTAAGAACAACAAGAAAAGGAAGGGGTTTTCTGAAAATGTATTCCTGCCAAAGCGGAAGAACCAAAAAAATGCCGGTAAGCGCCATACATGATACCATAAATAGCACATAACGCATTTTAATGCCCGCCAATAAAAGCATTGTTATAAGAATTGCAATATATACAAGCGCAGTTCCAAGATCCGGCTGAAGCAAAACAATCAGCATGGGCAGGAATCCTATTGCGCAGCTTATAATAAACCGCGAAAACGCTTCCTTGTTGCGATCGGTATCCGCAAGATATCTTGCAAGCATGATAATGACGGAAATCTTTACAAACTCCGACATCTGAAGACCAAACGAACCTATCCTAATCCATCTGGCTGCGTTATAGATAACATGCCCGAAAAACAATGTGTATAAAAGCAAAACCAGGGAAATGACATATATGTAAATTGCAAAATTGTAGAATCTTCTGTAATTTATCAGGGAAAGTACAATTGTAATCAGCAAACCTGCCGATGCCCAGACAATTTGCCTTATGTATTCCCTGGAAACAAGAATTCCGTCCGAGTTTACGCCCGAGGAATATATAAAGAGAACTCCCATAACAAGAAGAATCAGGACAGGAAGCAGAAGAAGATAATCAATTCCCAAAATGCTTTTAATGTTCATTTATCTGTCTCCTGCCTGCAATAAATGCCAAAGCCCCAATGTTCTTGCGGCCGTTTCAAAATCCTGATTCATGAAATACCCCTGAAAAATAACGGAAGCAATAACCGAAGGAGAGCCGGATTGATACGTTGTCGCTTCCAAAACAACCGTAACCGCAATTTTATCATCGTTGTTTGTGCTGTTGAAAGGGGCGTATGCCGTATACCAAAGATGCCAGCGATCGGCAAGACCAAACTGCGCAGTTCCGGTTTTTCCGGCAGTTTCTATCTGCCGCAAATTGAAAGCCGTTCCGTGCGTAACGACAGATCTCATGTCCTGCCTGATGGATTCAAAAACAGACGGAGGAAGTGCGCTTTCGTGAAGCACTTGCGGATTGACAACGCTTTCAATCGCGTTTGTTACAGGATCGCGCACTTCTTTCAATACATGAGGTTTGTAAATCTTTCCGTTATTCACAATCATGCTGACCAAATTGCACATTTGGAGCGGAGTGACCAAAGTGTCGCCCTGCCCTATTGAGATGTTCATTGTATCGCCCAATTGCCATCTTTCGTGAAAACGCTGTTCTTTCCATTGCGGCGTTGGAATCAGTCCCGATATTTCGCCGGGAAGATCTATTCCCGTAACGGATCCGTATCCGTAATCTCTTGCATAACTTATGATTCTTTCTTCCCTTACAAAATCCCTTCCGACAGTCATGTAATAAATATTGCAAGATTCGCTTAACGCCCTTCTTAAATTCACCCTGCCGTGTCCTGTCCGCCTTTCATGACAATGCCATGGTCTTCCGCCGTAATTAATGGAGCCGTCGCATCTAATAATCTGATCGGGAGAAAACAATTTTTCCGCATAAATTGCGGTTGACAAAATGATCTTAAAAGTTGAAGCCGGAGGATAATTCGATTGAATTGTTCGGTTGATAAGCGGTTTTTCAGGATCGTCCAGAAGAGCCCTGAAATCAGAACTTATTCCGTCAGTAAATATGTTTGGATCATACCAGGGATACGAAACCATCGCCAAAACTTCGCCTGTAGAAGGCCTTATTACAACTGCAGCGCCCGTATTGGAACCCATTGCCTTTTCCACAAGCGTCTGCAGGTCGTTGTCGATTGTAAGAACAAGATTTCTTCCCATCTCGGGAGGTTCCCTAATTATGTTTTCCTGCCCCGTTATGCGCCTTCCCCTGACATCGACAGTTCTTGTCTCCCTGCCTCTTTTTCCCCTCAATATTTCGTCATATTGCCGCTCTATGCCGGATTTGCCAATCATGTCTCCCTGCTGATAACCCAAATTGTAATGCGTTGTAAGCTCTGCGCGGGTAATGTCACCCACATAACCCAAAATATGGGAAAGACTTCCGACATTTATGTAGTTTCTTACCTGTTTAATATGCCACGAAATGCCGGGCAGCATGTTTTTTCTTTCCGCCAAAGCCGAAATAAGCGAAAACGGAACGTTAGCTGCAATTTCAACCGGCTGATACTGCTGCAGGTACTGGCTTGGAAGTTTTCCCCTTATTTCTTCCGACGATACGCCCAAAATGCCGGACACTGCGCCAATGATTTCTTCCATTCTGCCGCGCGGAATTTCTGCCGGGGTTAATGTCACTGCAAAAGTGTCCCTGTTTATGACAAACGGACGCGTAAAATTCCTGTCAAAAATTTCGCCTCTTTGCGCGGGAATGACATAAGTTCTTCTTGAAATTTCCTGCGCGGCCCTTTGATGAATGTCGCCTGAAATTATCTGCAAACTGAAAAGTCTTACCGTATACAATGCAAAAACAATTATCAAAATGATTCTGAAAATGAATATTCTGGATTCCTGATCTTCATGCATTATTTGCCGCGCCCAACCATAATCGGTTTGAAATTTCTTAACAATAAAAATATCAAAGGCGCGCAAACCGCATTAAGTCCAAGCTCTATTAAAAAAACAGACGGAGTGTGCAGGTACACAAGCGGTATTGCGGGTCCTATAAGCAGATGAAGCAAAAGCACTATCAGGGCTTTTATAATTGTTGCAAGAGCGCACAGAATTGCAGGCATGAAAATAATGTCCAAAAAAAGCGCGCCCTTAAAAAGCCCCGCCAAAGCGCCGATTATGGTGCGGGTCAGGCAATTAAGGCCCAAAGGCGCAAAAGACAGAAAATCAAGCAGCAAACCGGAAAAGAATCCTCCGATTTGCCCGGGCATGGTTCCGTTTACATAAGCCGAAAAAACAATTACGCATAACGCAAGATCGGGAACTATTTTTAAAAACGGAATTCTTTCGCGGACTACGGACTGCAAAATGCCCGCAATTACGCCGAATAAAACTGTCCATACAACGCTTCTAGTCATTTTCCTGTCCTGTTACAAAATCAAGATTTTCGGATTCAATCACAAAAATATATTCAAGTCTGGAAAAATCAATCATCGGAGTAACTTCTATTTCCAATGTGGTTTCGTACTCAAGAGTGTTCACCCCGTTTACCCTTCCAATGTTTATGCCTGCGGGAAATATTCCGCCCATACCGCTTGTTATGATTACATCGCCGATATTTATTTCCTCTCTTGCCCTTCGCGGAACAAAACGCATTAACAAGGGTGTTTCCGAATTGCCCTGCCCTTCGATGATTCCCTCAAAACGCGAAACGGAAAGACGGCTTGACACAAGAGAGTTCATGTCAAAAATCGGCAGAACAAGACTTTCAAAAACGCCTGTATGCACAACTTTTCCGACAAGCGCCTGCGTTCCGTTCTGCCATGCCACAACCGCCATGTTATCCGAAACGCCCGAGAAACTTCCCTTGTTTATTACAATTGCGGAAAAAAGATTGTCGGGGTCGCGCCCCGAAATTTGAGCGGGGATTCGCCTGTAACGAAGCGTTCTGGAAAATTCAAGCTGTTCCTTAAGTCTTACGTTTTCCTGATAAATTTCCGCGTTGCTGCGTTCAAGTTCCTCAAAGCGATCCAACTGCCTTAAAAGGTCTGCATGTTCTTTTCGCAAATCGGAAAGTTCGCCGATTGAAAGTACTGTTCTGGAAACAAAGGAAGTGACTTCATAAATGCCTCCCCTGATTCCCGAAAAGACTGAAAGTCCCGCATTTTTTACGCCGTGCATGAAGTTGCTGCTGGAGAGAAGCAGCATGACTGTAGAGACGATTATCAAAACAACAAATACAAAAACAGACGAATTAATCTGTGCGCCCGGAACTCTCCCTCTTCCACCACGAGCCATATCGTCAACCGTTCAATCTGTCATAGATATTCTTTGTAAGATCTGCGCCTTTTATGTAATCGAAATATTTGCCGGCCCCAAGCGCAACGCAAATCTCGGGTTGCTCCGCAATGATTGCGGGAACCCCGGTTTCTTTTTGTATCAGTTTGTCCAGTCCCCTTAAAAGAGAACCGCCGCCTGTCATTACAATTCCGCGATCCACGATGTCCGCGGCAAGCTCGGGCGGAGTTTTTCCGAATACGGTTTTTATTTCGTCGATAATTTGCGTAACAGGATCGCGCAGGGCTTCCCTTACTTCCACAGAATCGATTTCCAAACGGCGCGGAAGACCTGTTATCGCATCATTGCCCTTTACTTCCATTTTGTCGATCATTTTGTCAGGTGACGCGTTTCCGATTTCGATTTTGAGTCTTTCCGCCATCTGTTCGCCAATAATGAGGTTGTGAACGCTTCTTATGTGTTTGATAATCGAATCGTCAAATTCGTCTCCGCCGATTCTGATTGCGCTTGTTACAACCATGCCGCCCAGAGAAATGACGGAAATCTCGGTTGTGCCGCCGCCTATGTCCAAAATCATGTGTCCTGCAGGTTCCCTAATCGGGATGTCCGCCCCGATTGCGGCAGCGAGCGATTCTTCTATTACGCGAACTTCCCTTGCGCCAGATTTATATGCGCTTTCTTCGACTGCGCGCCTTTCAACTTCCGTTATGCAGGAAGGAACGCCAATTACCATTCTCGGTTTTACAAAACGATAACGCGGAAAAACGCGATCGATAAAACAGCGAATCATTTTTTCGGTCGATTCGATATCCGCAATCACGCCGTCGCGCATTGGTCTAATTGCAATAATGTTTTCAGGAGTTTTCCAAAGCATTCGTTTGGCATCTGCGCCGACCGCAACAATTCTTTTTGTGCCGCGTTCAACCGCAACAACAGACGGTTCATTCAATACAATGCCTTTGCCCTTTATGTAAATAAGGGTATTGCAGGTTCCAAGATCAATTCCAAAATCAGACGAAATGTTGCCAAACATTTTTTACTCCTTTATATGTTGAGCCGCGCTCTTGCTCCCGCATGAGACGGATCCTGTCTATATGCCATTCTCCATTCGGAACGCGCTCTTGTTGTGTCTCCCCTCATGTTGTAAAGCTCGCCCAGTTGAAAACGAACTTCCGCATTCTCTCCCGAAGTTTCCAAAATTTTTGCGTATTGGCTTTCCGCGTTGTCATATTCGCCGTTGTTGACGTATATTTCAGCTAACAGAAGTCTTGACATTACAACCGATCTTGAATCGGGAGACGTCTCCACGCAATTTTGAAGATAACCGAACGCCATGCCGAATTCGCCCATGGCAATATATGAACGCGCAATCGACAAAAGCAAATTGTCCGATGCGGGTTTTCCCGGAGTGAAAGCCTGCGTAAAAGCCGCAACGCTGCTTCTGTAATCGCCGTATGAAGCGTATGCAAGACCCAAAAATTCCGGAATGTCCTGCGCTTCAAAACCCAATTTTTTTGCCATTTCCAAATATTTCACCGCAAGGTCCGCATACTCCGCGCCTTTGTAACCGTACGCTTTTCCCAAAACATAAAAAACCCTTCCGTCTTTTAACGATTCTTTTTGCAGAATCGCTTTCCTCAGGGAAAAAATACTTTCGTTTATGAAATTCAAAATGTTGTGATTGTTTATTTGGGAAATTCCCATTTGAAATGCCGAAAATCCGTTTATCGTAAGCAAAAAATAATCCACGGGATTTTCCGCAAGAGCGTTTTTGCTGAACTCGTACGCTTCCTGATAATTGCCGTCATTCCAAACGCGCAAAAGTTCGCGTCTCTCGTTTTTTGCGCCGCTGTTTACCTGCGAAACAACAATAATTGTTATGATCACAACGGTGACGGCGCCCAAAACCAGACCAAAGGAGCGAATTTTTTTGAGAAGATATACATGTCGTCCGTAACTGGACCAAGTTTTATTGCCATTCATTGTTTCTATAATGGAGATGTTATATAAATTTCGGCAAAGTGTCAATTATAATCCGTTTATTTTGCCAAATTTTGTCGAATTCACCTTGCAAAATACACGATAAAGGCGTATATTTGACATGTGATGAACCAGACTGCCGCCTTGAATGGCACACAATGTGCCCTTTACGGAGGAAAGTCCGGGCTCCGCAGGGCATGATGCCGGGTAACACCCGGGATTCGGCGCTTGGAGAACCCAAGCGCAGGAGACAGACAGCGCCACAGAAAACAAACTACCTGTAATATACGGGAAAAGGTGAAAAGGCGGGGTAAGAGCCCACCTCGGCGGCGGCAACGACGCCGGAAAGATTCCTGCAAAGCAGGAAAAAGGCAAGCCTCATCAGGAGCAAAGTCAAACAGCGCGACGGCTGCCCGCCGATCAAGCGCGGGTAGACTGCCAAAAATTGCCGGAAACGGTCATTTAAGACAGATGGCAGTGTTTAAAACAGAACCCGGCTTACGGTTCATCGCTTTTTTTTATTCTTCCGAATCGATGTTTACGATTTCTTCCTCTTCATCGTCATCTTCGTATTCTTCGTCTTCCATTTCGTCAAGATCGGAAAGCGCGCCTGTATCTTCCGTGTTGAAGTAGTCTTCTTCGCCTTCGGCAGATTCTTCGTAAAAAAGAATTCGCGAACAATACGGGCAGAAAACAAATTCTTCCCTGATGCGCACTTCGTTTGCAAACTGCACCGGAAGAATCATGTGACATCCCATGCAGACATTTCCCTTGATTGCGACAATGCCGATACCCATTTTGTTTTTTATGATTCTTTCGAATTTAAAGACAACTTCGGTATCAAGATTTTCTGTCAGTTTGCTCTCTTTCTTTTTAAGGTTGTCAATTTGTTTTTGCTTGTCGCTGATTTCCGCCTCGATTTTTTTGCGGCGGTCTTCCATGTCCTTTTCCTGACTTTCAATCAGCGAAGCCTGCTGTTTTATTTGTTCGTCAAGCTCGGAAAGAAGACGTTCCTTGTGCTGCAAATCTTTTCTGTATTGCTGTTCCTTTTCAAAAGCGTCTTTTATTTCCTTGTCAAGGGCTTCGTATTCCCTTTGAGTCGCAATGCTGTCCATGTTTTTTTCCGATTTTTCCCTTGAAGATTCGGCTTCGAAAAGCCTGTTTTTCAAATCGTTTTCTTCCGCTTTTATATTTTCATAATCCTTGTACTTTTTCTTGAAGGTTTCCTTAAGTCTGCTTAGCATTTCTTCCTGTGTTCCCAACAATTTTGGAATTTCCCTGATGCCTTTTTCCAAACCGATTTTTTCGTAGATGATTTCCTGCAATGAGCGCAGTTTGTCCAAATCGCTTTCTGTAACCATGTTTTCCCCCTGAGTCTTTGACTCTAATGATCCAAATAATCCTTTAACGGACGGCTTCTCTTCGGATGACGAAGCCTTCTAAGAGCTTTTGCCTCTATTTGCCTTATTCTTTCGCGCGTTACGTTAAAACACAAACCGACTTCTTCCAGGGTAAGCGAATAACCGTCGTCAAGACCAAAACGCATTTTTAGCACTTCCTGTTCGCGTACGGGAAGCGTGGAAAGAACGCCGCTTAACTGTTCCTGCAAAACCTTGAATGCAGTCTGGTTTGCGGGATTTTCAACATCCTTGTCTTCGATAAAATCTCCCAAAAGCGAATCTTCCTCTTCGCCGATTGGAGTTTCAAGGCTTATAGGTTCGCGCGCGACATTTTTAACCGATTTTACGCGTATTGCCGTCCAGTTTCCGCCGAGCTTTTCGGCAATTTCCTCGTCTGTGGGTTCTCTTCCCAATGTTTGCAAAAGCTGCCTGGATTCGCGCACAACCTTGTTTATCTGCTCTATCATGTGAACGGGAACGCGAATGGTTCGCGCCTGATCGGAAATCGAGCGCGTGATCGCCTGGCGAATCCACCATGTCGCATACGTTGAAAATTTAAATCCTTTTTGGTATTCGAATTTTTCAACAGCCTTGATAAGACCGATATTTCCTTCCTGAACAAGGTCAAAAAAGTGAAGACCCCTGTTTGTATATTTTTTGGCAATACTCACAACCAGGCGAAGATTTGCCCTTATCAATTTGTCTTTTGCGTTTTTCATCATGACGCGTCCGTGATAAATCTCGGATGCCATTTGATTAATGCTTTCGATGGGTTCTTCAAATTCAATTTCCATCGCCTTCAGTTTTTTCTCCGTTACCTGAACAAGACGTATTTTTTCCTTTATTTCGTCGGAAGAAAGTCCAAGTTCCGTTTCCAGTTTTTCCCTTTCGGGTTTGATTGTAAGGCATCTTCCAAGGGTGCGAAGATCTTTTAACGATTCCACCTTAAGGTGTTTCTGAAGTCTTTCCTGCTCCCTTATGTAACGCTTGATTTTTTTTGCGGCAATTATGAATTTGTCCGAGAATAATTGAATCTCCTCAGGATGAAGCTGCGTGTTTTTAACGGCTTTCATAATGCGTCTTCTTATATTTGAACAGTCTTTGTCTTCCTTGTAATCCAAATCCCTGGACAATAGCTGTTTTTTAAGTTCCATATAATTTTTAAGATCAACCTGAATCGTGCGAAGCGTATCCTTGTAAAACTGGTTTAATCTTCTGTATTCTGTCATGTGTTCGGTTATTTCTTTTTTTGTCAGGTTCAGTTCGCGCATGTCCCTTTTTGAAAAAGCCTTTTGCGCAATCAGATGAAACTCGGGGATAATCATGCCGGATTTTTTTATTACGTTTTTTACAATGTTTTCGCCTTCTTCCATCTGGCGCGAAAGCGTTATCTCCTGCTCCGCAGTAAGCAAATGCTCTCTTCCGATTTCGCGAAGATACAATTTTATCGGATCGTCAACAAGCGAAGAATCCTTTTCGCTTGTGCCTTGCGTTCTTTTTTTGGAAGATTCCTGTTCTTTTCTTGTGTCGGCTTCGTCTTCTTCCGACGCGCTTTCTTCCTCAACAAGCTGAACGTTGTTTGCTTCAAGAAGAGCCAGAACCTGCTCGATTTTATCGGAGTTTGTGATATGCTCGGGAAGAAAATCGGACAGTTCTTCGTAGGAAAGCGTTTTTTTCTGCTTGCCGTATTCCAGCAGTTTTATTATGGCCGGGTCTGCGATTGACTGATCCATGCCTGCAAGAATATCCGCTTCTTTTGAAGAAGGCGTATCTTCCGCCTGCATTTTCATGTATTTTCTGTTTACCCGGTTACTGTGGAAATGATTTATAAGCGGCTGCCCTTTTTTTGCCTTTAATTTCAAGAAATTAAACATCAATTATCTTCCTTTCAGTTTTCTTATTTGCATGTCTATTGACATTTTCTCCGCCAAAAGATCGTCAATATTGACATTACCGTCTTTTTTTCTTTCGCCTTCGCGCATTTGCGCATTTAACCCTGTAAGCTTTTTTTCCAAACTTTTCTTTTTTATTCCCTTTAAGCCGTCTTGCATGAGCTTTTCCGCATCGCGGGAAAATTCTCCCGACGTTCCGCTTTCCGCAATGAATTTGCGCAAAGCCTCATTGTCGATTCTTGCAAGAAGCGCGTCCGTACCCCTCTCTTCGTGCATAAAACATTCTTCCAGCGCAACGAAGAGTTCCTTCGCCGCGTAATCGCCAATCTCCCCGATTTCCAAAGCGGCGCGGAATTCTTCGTACAATTCCATATTAAGCGCTACAATTGTCAAAAGACACAGCTCTGCATTTCGCGTAACTTTCGCGCCTTTTTGCAAAACGACAGGCGCATCGGGCCTTTCGTTGTACGTTTTGCCGGGCTTCCGATGCAGGTAATCCTTTTGCACTGCGCTGCGCTCAATCTTGAAAATGTCCGCGATACGGGTTATGCAATCCGCCTTCTCAACTTCGGAATCCAGCGCATCCAGAAACGGAAACATGGCAGCGGCGCTGCCCCCGTAAGAAATAAGGTACTCAAAGTCAGTTATAACGAATTTTAATTTTTTATTCAATATCTCGGGGCCGAATTTTTGCAAAATATCGGCAGGATCCTTGAAATTACCGTCATTTTGCCCCTCTTTGGGGTCTACAAGGTCGCAAGACAGGCCGTTTTTACGGCATGTGACAATAGCCTTGTAAGCGGCTTTGCGCCCCGCCTCATCGTTGTCAAAATAAAGGATTGCCCTGTCCACCCAGCGGCGAAGCCACATTGCCTGTTCGTCCGTAAATGCGGTTCCAAGGGGAGCCACGGCGTTTGTCACGCCCGCCTGATGCATTGCCATGACGTCCATATATCCTTCGGCAAGATAGACAGTTTTGCTTCGCCTCATTTCTTCCTTTGCCAAGTCGATGGCAAAAAGCGTCTGGCCTTTTTTATAAATTTCCGTCTCGGGCGAATTTATGTATTTGGGCGGCTCTTTTCCGTCCGACTGCAAAATGCCGGGAAGCGCCCTTCCGCCGAAGGCGACAATACGTCCCTGCCTGTCCATAATGGGAAACATCAATCTGCCCGAAAAAAGCGGTACGGTTTTATAGTTTGACGAAAACAATCCCGACTTTTCCAGGAAATCGTCGGAATAGCCTTTTTGCTTTAAAAATTTATGAAGAAAGGCGCGATCGGAAGGAGCGTATCCAAGTTGAAATTTTTGGATTGTTTCTTTGGAAAAGGCGCGGTCTTCGATGTAATCAAGAGCGTTTTTTCCTTCCGGTTTTTCATTCAAAAAATGCGAAAAGGTAACGTTGGTTCTTCTGTACAATTCAAATAATTCTTCTTTAATCGAATTGTCTTTTTCATATTCTTCGCCGCCGTCTTCGTAAATAATTTCTATGCCGATTTTTTTAGCAAGGCTTTTAATCGCTTCCGGATATGAAATTTTCTCCATCTCCATTACAAAACTTATTGCGCTTCCGCCTTTGGCGCATCCAAAGCAATGATACATTTTCAAATCGGGGTCTACTTTAAAAGAAGGGGTTTTTTCCTGCCCTCCGCCATGAAAAGGACATCTTCCCCACCATCTTCCGCTTTTTTTTTCAAGGCGCACATAGTCGCCTATTACGGAAATTGCATCCATGCGAAGGTTAACTTCCGAAATCGTCGTTTTCGATATAAGCGCCATTATGGTTTTATATAGAGATCTCCGGCTCTCATATGCTCGTTATATGTCCTGGAAAAGGTATGTCTTCCGCTTGATGCGTCCAAAAGACGAAAATACAAAAAATCGGTGGATGCGGGATTCATGACGGCGCGAAGAGCGACAAATCCCGGCGCGGAGATTGGACCCGGCGGAAGCCCACGGTACAAATATGTATTATAAGGATTTCTTATTTCCAAATCCCTGAATAATAAAACATGCGGATGAGGTTGTCCCAATATTTCCGTAATGACATATTGAACAGTGGCGCACGATTGAAGAGCCATATTGATTTCCAAACGATTGTTAAAAACGCCCGCAATAAGCGGCGCTTCGTCCGCAATTCTGTATTCGCGCTCCACAATGGAGGCAAGTATCACCTTTTCGTTTAACTCCTGCGGGCTTAAACCCGTAAAGGAAGGATTTATGTTTGCAAGATTCCTGAAAAAGGTATCCGCCATTTTTCTTACCGCAAGTTCTGCAGGATACGCGCTCGGAAAAAAATAAGTGTCGGGAAAAAGGTATCCTTCCATCGAATTTCCCGGTATTCCAAAATCGCCCGCAATTTGCGGATTTCTAGCGGCATTTAAAAATTCGTCCGCGGAACAAATGCCCGCCTGTTCGATTATAATCGAGGCTTTTCTGATTGTAACGCCTTCGGGAATTGTAACCCTGTGAAGCACTTCCCTTCCGGAAACCAAAAGCGAATATATGGAAATCATGCTTGCAGGAAGCTCTATTTTATATGTTCCCGTTTTCAGATGCTGATTGTTAAAACGGCAAAAAAGATTCCAGACGTATCTGTTGCTTATAAACCCTGTTCTTTCAAGACGGCTTCCGACGGATTGGGAAGTTTCTCCCCTTCTTATGTCAATCAAGAACGAGCCGTCATCCGCTTTTCTGATTCCGTCGTTTTCCGAAATGACTATGTCGCTTGTCTTTGAATGAACGGAGTTGTTAAAATACATTACAACGCCAATTGAAACGGGAATCAGAATGATAACGCATGCGAAAAGAAATGTCAGGAATTTTATAAAAAACGAAAACAGTCCGCCTTTTTTCCCTCGCTTTTTCCTTTTTTCTTCTTTAGCCAACAGTCAATACCCATCCCGTTTATTAAATTGAAATTTCAAGACCTTCATAGGCCAGGGTTATTTCAATTCCCTTTAGGTTCATTCTTTCCAAATACCATTTTGCCGATTGAAGTATGCCGTAGAGTTTTTGATCGTCATAAGTGGGATCGTGATGAAACATCACCATGTGCTTGATGTTCCAGTTCGCGGCAAAGTCGACGGCAAGACTGAATGCGCTGTGTCCCCAATTGTATTTTTCTATCGCTTCACCAAGCGTATACTGACAATCTATTACAATCATGTCCGCATCCTTGAAGAATGCGGTGTTCTCTTCGTTTTTCAAAAAATCGCCCGAAGTAAGTTCCGTATCCGTTGAATAAATGACGCGCTTTCCGTTTTCGCATACGCAGTAGGCGTAAGAGTCGCCGGGATGATTCATTTTTTTTGCGTTGATTGTGCGCCCTTGAATTTCAATTTCCTTTTCCATGTAATGAAAAGTTTTGGAAGAACCCATTACATCCAAAGTGACGGGGAAATACGGGCTTGTCATCTGCCCTCTTAATACGCCTTCGAGTCCGCCGACAGGAGAATAAAAATCGAATTTTATCGCGGGGTTGTAGCATGGACCGAAGAACGGAAGCCCCTGAAGGTGATCCCAATGAAAATGCGAAAAGAAAATATGAAAATGAGTCGCTTTTCGTTTTTCGCTCATCTGTGCAACGCCAAGATCCCTTATGCCGGAACCGCAGTCAAAAACAAGCCACTCGTCGTTATTGTCGAACGATATGCTTACGCAGGGACTGTTTCCGCCGACCGTTCCGAAAAGCCACGGCGGAAGCCCCGCCAAAAACCGTTCTCTGGATTCTGCGCTGACAAGATCCTCGGGCGTTATCTGCTCTACAATTGCGGAAATTTTGCTTTTAATGCGGGCAGGAGATGTGGGTGTTGGAATTGAACCTCGGACTCCCCAAAACTTGATTTTCATTATAGCTCGCTTTCTCCCTTGATTATCGGCTCGTTAATTCGCTTTTCGATGCATTCATCGATCGACGATTTTGTGTGCAACTCTCCCGTATTGATTCCCGGACAACCGCTTGCCGCCATTTCCCAGCTATGGGCGGACGAAACAATCGATTCCCAGAACGGAAAAGAGACGCATTGAAAAGGTCTTGCGTTGTAAATTGTACAGCCGCCATCCCATAAAATGCAGTCTTTGTTGGATTTTTCCCTTAAAGAAAGGACTTCCTCTCCCTTCCAATCCGTAACCCATCTGCAATACGCCTTTATAAAGCTTTCCCTGTTCGTTTTTAAGAGAGAAACGATCTTTTCAAGGTCGATTTCCGACAAAAAAACGAAACCCGCATCATACCTGCAACAGGAAGAACAGCGTTTGCATGTAAAGTTCAAACCTGATGCATAAAAACGCTTCTTTTCCATGGGTAATATGGATTATATCATGATTTTTGAGATTTATCAATATGCCAAAATCGGGTTTTTAATGGGCTTGCTGCTGCCTTGCAAGGGCGATATTTTGTTCGGCTTCGGGGATGTTTGGATTGATTCTAAGCGCAGCCTGCCAGTCCGAAATTGCCCTTGTTATGTCGCCTCTTCTTATATGCACATTGCCGCGAATTACAAATGCCGCAGCGTTGTTTCTGTCATGCCTGATCGCCTGGGTGCAATCCGCAACTACCCTGTCAAAATCGTTCAACTCAAAATAGGCTCTTGCCCTTACAACATAGGAAACCGAAGAAAAAGGATCGATTCTGAGCACATTGTTGCTGCTGATTATTGCATTATGGTAATCGCCCACCATCAGGTATTCAAGACTTTGCTTGAAATGCTCAAGAGCGGTCTGATTGTAAGGTTGCTGTGCGCCTGCAAACGGAATGAGAACGGCAAGGATAAAAACGACGATTATTCTTTTTCTCATAATCTCTCCTTATGTAATTATACCACAAAACCTCAATAATTACCAATATCTTTTCTGAATTGGATACCGTCAAAATTGACAGTTTGCGCGGCGGTATACGCCTTGTTTACGGCAATTGAAAGCGAAGGCGCAACGGCGCTTACGCCCATAACGCGCCCTCCCGACGTTACAAAACCCTTTTTGAAAAAATCATAAGCGGTGCCTGCATGATATATGACAGCTTCGCTGTTAAAAAGGGAGCCGTTTTCGTCAAGGCCGTTTATCAAAAATCCCGTTTTGTAACTGTCCGGATAGCCGCCGCTTGCAAGGACCACGCAGGCGCTGTAATCATTTTTCCATTTGATATCGATATCGGAAAGTCTTTCGTCTGTTACGGCTTCAAAAATATCGAACAAATCGGTTTCCAAAAGCGGAAGTACCGCCTGAGCCTCGGGGTCTCCAAAGCGGCAATTGTATTCGATTACTTTTGGTCCTGCGGGGGTGAGCATTAGCCCGAAATACAGGCAGCCTTTAAACGGACAGCCTTCGCTTTTCAGCGCGTTTACAGTTGGCGTAAAAATTGTTTTTTCGCAAACCTCGGCGATTTCTTTTGTATAATGGGGATTGGGCGCAATTACTCCCATGCCACCCGTGTTCGGGCCCTTGTTGCCGTCAAATGCGCGTTTGTGATCCATCGACGAAATCATGGGCTTGATTGTTTTTCCGTCCGTAAATGCCATTACGGTGACTTCGGGTCCTGTCAAAAATTCTTCGATTACGATATTCGATCCGCTTTCGCCGAATTTTTTTTCCACCATCATCAAATTGAGGGCGGCAAGAGCCTCGTCGCAATTTTGCGCAATAATTACGCCTTTTCCGAGAGCAAGTCCGTCCGCTTTTATTACCATCGGAAATTTTGCGCTCATCAATTTTACATGAGCGCACGCTTCGTTGTAATCGGAAAATGTATAAAAAGCGGCTGTAGGAATGCCGTATTTTTTCATTAAATTTTTGGAAAATACTTTGCTGCTTTCTATGCGGGCGGCGGCTTTATTTGGACCAAAGCATTTTCTTCCCCTTTTTTCGAGCGCGTCAACAAGCCCAAGAGAAAGAGGATCATCAGGTCCCACAACAATGTAATTTATTTCGCATTCAACGACAAAATCGCATATTGCGGAAATATCCGTAGCTTTTACAGACCCGCACTGCGTTTCCTTCATTATGCCGCCGTTTCCGGGAGAGCCGTACAATCTTGTAATACGCGTGCTTTTCTTTAAAGCCTTGATAATCGCGTGTTCTCTTCCGCCGCCGCCTACAACCAATACTTTCATTTTATTTCTCCCTTACAAAACATTTCTACCGCTTTTGGAAGCAATACCCATTCGCATTCCTGCATCACGCGTTTTTGAAGCGCTTCTGCCGTATCACTTGGAAGCACATCAATCGCCTTTTGTAAAATTATTTTTCCGCCGTCTACAACTTCGTTTACAAGGTGAACTGTGGCTCCTGTCACTTTTACGCCATAATCCAAAACAGCCTCATGAACTTTTAAACCGTAAAATCCTTTTCCGCAAAATGACGGAATCAGGGAAGGATGAACGTTAATTATTTTATTGCTGAATGCGCTTAACACTTTTTCTCCCAAAATGGAAAGAAAACCCGCCAAAACCACAAGATCTGTTTTTTCTTGCGTTAACGCATCTGCCAATGAATTATCATATTCATTTATATCCTTAAAACTTTTTCTTTCGATAACGAGGGTTTTAATGCCCGCATTTTTTGCCCGTTCGATTGCATAAGCGTTTTGCACGGAGGAAATAACAAGAGATATTTGTATGTTTGCATCGATAAGCGCCTGCAAATTGGTGCCGCCGCCCGATACCAAAACCGCAATTCTCATTATTAATACTCCGTAGTAAATTTCTTCCTATTCAATTCGCACTCCGCTAATGCCTTCTTGCACAACGCCAATAATATGCGCTTCCTCTCCGCAATTACGAATGATGTTTAACGCTTCGTCCGTGTCATCGGGCGAAGTGATTACGCACATTCCCACTCCCATGTTGTATGTGTTAAACATGTCGCGTTCATTAATTTTTCCTTCTTTGGCGATAATTTTAAAAATTGGCGGCACCTTTACCGCATTTTTATGAATAATTGCGCCCAGGTTTTCGCCGAAGGCACGGGGAATGTTTTCCTGAAAACCTCCGCCTGTTATGTGACATATAGATTTTATTTTTGATTTTTCAAGCGCTTTTAAAATTGTTTTGACATATATTTTTGTGGGTTTTAACAATTCAAGACCCAGTATATCGTTAAGATCGTCGTATTTTTTTTCCAATGGTTTTTTGTTTTCGTTTATACCAAAGACTTTTCTTGTCAATGAAAAACCGTTTGAATGCACTCCAGAAGAAGCAAGCGCGATGATTACGTCTTTGTGCTTTACGTTGTTTTTATCCGGTATCCTCGATTTCTCCACGATGCCGACAGAAAAGCCTGCGATATCGTATTCGTCTTCTTTCATCATTCCCGGATGTTCTGCGGTTTCGCCTCCGACAAGCGCGCATCCTGCCTGTACGCAGCCTTCCGCCACGCCCGAAATTATCTTTTCGATTTTTTCCGGGAAATTTTTTCCGGTTGCGATATAATCAAGGAAAAAAAGCGGTTTTGCGCCTGCGCAAATAATGTCGTTTACGCACATTGCAACGCAGTCGATTCCGATTGTGTCGTGTTTGTCCAAAAGCATTGCGATTTTCAGTTTTGTTCCGACTCCGTCAGTGCCGGATACGAGTACGGGTTCCGATATTCCGTCTTTTGGAAGCGCAAAAAGTCCGCCAAAGCCTCCGATTCCCTCGTCAAATACGCCTTGTACTTTTGTGCGTTCGACATGCTTTTTCATCAATTCTACCGCGCGGTATCCTGCGGTAACGTCTACGCCCGCTTTTTTGTAGCTTTCGCTGAAACTGTTTTTCATTGTTATTCGCCTATTTTTCCGCTATATTTGTCTTTTTCAATTACGGGTTCCGGCACAGGATATGTACCCGTAAAACATCCGTAACAGAATCCGCATGTTGCGTTATCTGCAATATTTTGCACATTTTCAATGGAAAGGTATCCAAGGCTGTCAGCGCCAAGGTATCTGCAAATTTCCTCTGTGTTCATTTTGCATGCGATTAAATTTTCCCTTGAATCTATGTCCGTTCCAAAGTAACACGGGTTTACAAAAGGCGGAGAGGAAATTCGCAGATGCACTTCCTTTGCGCCTGTTTCGCGCACCAAACTTACAATGCGTCTCATTGTAGTTCCGCGCACAATGGAGTCATCTATTAAAATCACCCTTTTGTTTTTAATGCTTGCCTTTATTGTATTAAGTTTAATTCTTACCGCGCGATCGCGTTCTTCCTGAGTCGGCTGAATGAAAGTGCGTCCTATATAACGATTTTTTATGAAGCCCACTTCGTACGGTATTTTCGATTCCTTTGAATAGCCCAATGCTGCATCAAGCCCCGAATCGGGAACGCCCATTACAACATCAGCGTCAACAGGATGCTGTTTTGCAAGAAACATTCCCGCGTTTATGCGCGCAGTATGCACGCATGCGTTTTGAATAACAGAATCGGGGCGCGCAAAATAAATGTATTCAAAAACGCACATGCCGCCTTTTTTGCCGCAGTGGGTTTTTATGCTTTTTGTTCCTTCTTTATTGACGACAACAATTTCGCCGGGTTCCATATCGCGCGTAAACTCGGCTCCGATGCTGTCCAATGCGCACGATTCGGACGCAAAAACGGTATCGTTTCCCATTTTGCCCATGCAAAGCGGACGAAACCCGTAAGGGTCGCGCACTGCAATTAGTTTGCTTGGAGACATTATCACAAGAGAATACGCGCCCTCGATTTCCTTTACAGCTTCGCTTATTGCGTCTTCTATCGTAGAGGTATGCATCCTTTTTTTTGTAATGATATTTATAATGATTTCCGTGTCGCTTGTCGTATGAAAAACAGTTCCTTCCCTTTGAAGTTTTTCGCGAAGCGCTACAGCGTTCGTTACGCTTCCGTTATGCGCAATTGCCATTGCGCCTTTTATGTGGCGCACAACAAGGGGCTGGGCGTTATTTCTTGATTTTTGATCCATTGGCGCGTAACGAACATGCCCTATCGCCATGTTGCCTTTGCCAAGTTTTAAAAGCGCTTCCTTGTGAAATACTTCCGGTACAAGACCCAAATCGCTGTGATGCTGCATTACACCATCGCTGCAAACCGCGATACCAGAGCTTTCTTGCCCCCTGTGCTGAAGCGCAAAAAGGGCAAGATATACCTGATGTGCCATTTCGGCGTTTTGGTTATTTGAGTGGATACCGAATATTCCGCAACTTTCCTGCATAATATTTTATTTTAATTTTTCCTGTAATTGGTTGTCTTTTTCGATAACTTTTTTTGCCATGTCTTCTTTCATGTCGATTAGTTTTTTGGCAAGAGATTCGTCCGTTAGGGCGATAATCTGGACTGCCAAAATTGCGGCATTGTCAGCGCCGTCTATGGCAACTGTTCCGACAGGGATTCCCGGGGGCATCTGTACCATCGCAAGGAGGGCGTCAAGACCGTCCAATGACGATTTTATCGGGATACCGATTACAGGCAGGGTCGTATGAGCTGCAAGAACGCCTGCAAGATGAGCCGCCATGCCCGCAGCGGCAATCACAACGCCAAAGCCGTTTTTTTGCGCATTTTTGGCAAAATCCGCAGCCCTGTCAGGCGTTCTGTGGGCGCTCATTACGTGCGCCTCAAAAGGAATGCCAAAACTCTTTAGTTTGTTAAAAACTTTTTCCATGACAGGCAAATCGCTGTCACTTCCCATAACTACCGCTACTTTCTTCATAAAACCCTTCCTGATACTTTTAAATCACTATATCATTTTTATGTATTTTTGGATACTATGTATTTGAGAGGAGTATGAATGCAGGCAAAAAATTATCGTTTTGAAACTTTGCAGGTTCAGGCAGGACAGGAACCGGACAGCGCGACAGGAGCCCGGGCAGTTCCCATTTATCAAACGACTGCCTATGTTTATCCCGATTCAAAAACCGCGGCAGGACGTTTTGCCCTGTCAGAAGGCGGAAATATTTATTCAAGGATTACAAATCCGACATGGGATGTTTTTGAAAAACGCATGGCGGCTTTGGAACACGGGGCAGCGGCTCTTTGCACAGCCTCGGGGCAGGCTGCGGTTTTTTATGCGGTAATGAATATTTGCAAGACAGGCGATCATATCGTATCTTCAAAATATGTTTACGGCGGAACATACAATCTTTTTGCAAACACATTAAGCGAAATGGGAGTTGAAGTTTCATTTGTCGACCCGAAAGACATTTCCAATTTTGAAAAGGCAATAAAACCAAATACCAAGGCGATTTTTTTTGAGACTTTGGACAATCCAAACTCTACGATAATCGATATCGAAGCCGCGTCAAATATCGCGCATAAAAACGGAATACCGGTTATTGTCGACAATACCCTGCTCTCCCCTTTTCTTCTTAAGCCGATTGAATGCGGAGCGGATATTGTCGTGCATTCGGCAAGCAAATACATAAACGGCAATTCCAATTCGATTGGCGGCGTGATTATAGACGGCGGAAAATTTGACTGGGCGCAAAACGACAAGTTTCCCGGTCTTTCAAAACCGAACCCCAGTTATCACGGTCTTGTGTTTACGGAGGCCGCAAAAAATATTGCGTTTATTATAAAAGCGCGCACCACTTTGTTACGCGACACCGGAGCCTGCATGTCACCTTTTAACGCGTTTTTAATGCTTCAGGGCGTTGAAACCCTTTCCTTAAGAATGGAACGCCACACTTACAATGCGCTGAAGGTTGTGGAATTTTTAAAATCGCATCCGCAGGTGGAAAAGGTAAATCATCCGTCTTTAGGCGAACATCCTTATAATAATATTTACAAACGCTATTTTCCAAACGGCGCGGGAAGCGTTTTTACATTTGACATTAAGGGAGACGCAAAAAAAGCGAATCTTTTTTCGGAAAAACTAAAATTGTTTTCTTTGGTGTCCGATTTGGCGGATTTGAAATCGCTTGTTATTCATCCTGCAAGCACCACCCATTCGCAGATTGACGAAAAGGATTTAATGGAAAGCGGAATCAAGGCGAACTCGATACGGTTGTCAATCGGCATTGAACATATCGACGACATTATCGATGATTTGAAACAGGCGTTCGAGGCGGTTAAATAACAATCCACGGATTTATCGGATTAACACAAAGGGGAAAGAAAAAAAAGATGAAAAAATGTTTGTCAATTTTAATAATGTTAACGCTTGGAATTGCGGCGTGCAACAAATATGAAGAACATTCGCACGAGGATTTTGAGGCGTTCGGCATTCAAGGGATTACGGAGCTTTTGGAAAGAACCGTAAGCAAGCCCTGGCGCGGCGAAGCATTTGTTCCGGGAAGACTTGGCGGAACATGGCATACCGTTATCAATCAGGACCCGAAAAGTTTTAATCATTTGACAGCAGAACAGGACAGCGTAACAAATTTAATTGTAAGCAGAATGACAGATCCTCTTATTACTTATAATGTCGTCAGAAGGGAATGGGTTCCTCATATTGCAACTTTTGTAATTGTGGAAGACAAGGCAAACGACAAATTGCAGGTAATCTATACGTTACGCGACGATGTATACTGGAGCTATTACAATTCCGAAAGAAAGGTAAAAGTTACAAGCGACGATATTATTTTTTGGTATGACGAAATCGAGGGAGATCCCGCTTTTAACAGTTCAGGATATACAGGGCAATTTTTAACCATGCCCGACGGAAGCACCGCAAGAAAAACAATAACAAAAATAGACGACAGGTCTTTTTCCTTTAATTTTCCGCGCATAATAGCTGAGCCTCTTTTATCGTCAAATTTGGACTTTGGTCCGCGTCATGTTTTTGAAGAAGCAAAAAAAACAGGCGGCGTTGACGCTGTCAGAAATCTTTACAGTGTGGCGGTTAACCCAAAAACAATTCCTTCAATGGGCGGCTGGTTTTTAACCGAATATACGCCAAGCCAAAGACTTGTGTATACGCGAAACCCCGATTACTGGCGAAAAGATTCAAACGGCTTATCCATTCCCTATTTTAACGAATTGATTATGCGCATAATCCCCGAAGAAAACACGCAGCTTTTGCTTTTCAATAACGGAGAAACCGAAAGCTATAATCTTCGCCCCGAGGATATTGGAGCGCTTGTAAACAGGGGAAGCGACAATTTTACCGTTTTTAATTCCGAAGGATCCTTAAGCGCAAGCTTTTGGACATTTAACCAGAATCCCGTCAATTCAAAAAAATCGCAGTTTCAGTGGTTTACGCAAAAAGAATTTCGTCAGGCGATGAGCTGCCTTTTAAACAGGGACAGGATAAATACGCAAGTGTACAGGGGACTTGCAGAGCCAAAGCTTACGATTTTCCCCGAGCCGAATCCTTTTTATAATCCCAACATAACCCTTAGATACCTTTACGACAGGGAAAGAGCGCTTGAACTTTTGGCAAGCATAGGCATTTCGCAGGACAGAAGAGGCGTTATGCGCGATTCCAGAAACAAAAGAATCGAATTTAACCTGACAATCAGATCGGAAAGCACAATGCAGCAGGATATCGCTTCCATCATAAGAGACGAACTTTCGCAGGTTGGAATAAAGGTAAACATACGCGTTCTGGATTTTCAAAAACAGGTCAAGCAGTTATTCGAAACTTTTGACTGGGATTCTATGCTGATGGGACTTTCGGGTTCCGGTATTTTTCCAAGCCAGGGCAGCAATGTATGGCCCTCCTCGGGGAATCTTCACATGTGGTACCCGAATCAGGAAACGCCCGCGACAGAATGGGAAGCCAGAATCGATTACCTGTATAACGAAGGTCAGTATACGCTTGACAGCGAGGCTGCGCGGGCGTATTGGGACGAGTTTCAGGAAATTTTACTGGAACAAAGCCCGATGATTTATTTAATGCGTTCGCGCGGATTTTGGGCATTGAACAACCGCTGGGATTTTTCCAATGTTTATTACGATAATACAAACGGAACGGAAACAGATTTTGTTTTCCTTAAATGATTTTTATATGGAGGCAAATAAATGAAATCCCCCAGAGAATTAAGCATTGACATCAAGATGATCGACATGGTTGAATCGTTGAATCTTTCTCCAAAAGCCATGCAATGCCTTAAATATCTTCTTGCAAACGAAGAAATTCAGGCGCAGCAGGAATTCGCAAACACTGTTTCGATTGTAAGGCTTGGGTTTAACGATCACGGTCCCGTTCACATGCGAACCGTTACGCACAACTCAATATTGATGCTTTCGCTTTTGCAGAGGGCAGGCGTAAAAACAAGCTTGGAAAAAGACGGCTGCGGCGAATTTGAAGACAGTTTGATTGCAGTCATGCTCTCTTCCATGTTTCATGATCTTGGAATGCAGATGGGACGCGACAATCACGAAGAGCACAGCATCATTTTGGCTATTCCTTTGATTGACAAATTGTTGATGGAAGTGTTCCCTGATGATTTGCATAAAAGAGTGATGATACGCGCTGTCGCATTGGAAGGAATTGCAGGGCACATGGGAACGATTAACATTTCTTCCACAGAAGCGGGAATTATTCAAATAGCGGACGGATGCGACATGACAAAAGGAAGGGCACGCATTCCGATTTCGCTTGCTTTAACAACAAGAATGGGACACATTCATCAGTATTCCGCAAATTCGATAGAAAAGGTCGCCATTACTCCCGGCATGGAAAAACCGATACGCGTCGATATCAACATGTCAAGCGAAGCCGGCGTTTTCCAGATTGAAGAAGTGTTAATGCATAAAGTTTCCAACAGCCCTGCAAAGCAATATGTCGAGCTTTACGCCAAAGTAAGGGACGACGATGCCAGAAGGTATTTATAAGTGCAAAATACATTCGGTAATATTTTTAAGGTAACCACATTCGGCGAATCTCACGGCAGGGCTTTGGGTTGCGTTATAGACGGCTGCCCTGCAGGACTCGACCTTTGCATCGAAGACATCGAAAAGGAACTTGCGCGCAGAAGACCCGGCAAGGAACACGGTTCGCGCGACGAAAAAGACATGCCTGAAATTTTATCTGGTATATACGAGGGAAAAACGCTTGGAACGCCTATCGGGATTGTTGTTTACAATACGAATCAGGAATCCAAAGATTACAACGATTTGAAAGACGTATACAGACCCGGTCATGCCGATTATTCATGGGATGCAAAATTCGGGATACGCGATCATCGCGGAGGCGGGCGAAGCTCCGGGAGAGAAACCCTTTCAAGGGTTGCCGCAGGAGCTGTCGCAAAAAAAATTCTTTCCCTTCATAAAATGGAAATTACAACGATGTTCGACGCGCCAAACATCGAAAAACTTCGCGAAGAAAAAGACAGCGCAGGCGGCATCATTACATGTCGCGTAACGGGCGTTCCCGCAGGACTTGGCGAACCTGTCTTTGACAAACTTGATGCAAGATTGGCAGGCGCAATTGTCAGCATAGGCGCATGCAAGGGTATCGAGTTTGGCGCAGGCTTTGCGTCGGCACAATCAAAAGGAAGCGAAAACAACGACAGGCCCAAAGAATTCCCGAATGGATTTGAATTTGAAACAAACAATGCAGGCGGCATTCTTGGCGGCATTTCTACAGGACAGGAAATTATTTTCAGGGCGGCATTCAAGCCGACACCTTCCATTGGAAAAAAACAGAGAGCATTTGCAAAAGACGGAAGCGTTAAGGAAATGGAAATCAAGGGCAGGCACGATTACTGCATTGTGCCAAGAGCCGCCATAGTCGTAGAAGCCATGACCGCCCTTGTATTGGCAGACTTTTTGCTGTTATCCCGCCTGACAAGAATTTAAGAAAAGGTCCACGGATTGACACTGATTTTCACGAAATAAGAAAAGAAAAAATTGTGTTAATCCGTGAAAATCCGTGAAAATTAGTGGACCCTCATTTCCTTGTTGAAAATGCGTGAAAATTAGTGGACCTTCTTTTTCTTAACTTTTGCGGATGTATAACGGGATGGAGTCGATTTCCTTGTCGTCTATAAAAAGTACAAAACTAACCAAGCCCTGATCTTTAAAATGCAAATTTCCTATGCTGAAAACCAAATGGGAAACCGCGGAAGCGTTGCCCACTCCCCTAACCTCGATATTTCCGTTGATTGCTTCCATGCTCATTTCGCCTTCAAGATCGCGTGTCTCTATTCTGAAAGTATGGGAACCGAACTCCCACAAATCGAAACGAAGTCTTATCACTACGGACAATTGCGGATGAACGCATGGAAAATTGCGCGAAATTATTGTATCAAAAGTGCCTACAATGGTTAATTTTCCGCCATTTTCCTGGGCAAAATCGCAAAATGTAAAAAGTTCGATTTTAATAACGCACCGCCGTTTCGTTTTTTATGGATTAATAAGACATTATATTATATATTATAACTAAAGTCAATCGAAAGAATCAAACGAGGTTATATGAAAAAGAGCGGTATCAATCCTTTTCTCCCGTCGTGGGAGTATATTCCGGACGGAGAACCCAAGGTATTCGAAGGCAGGGTTTATTTGTACGGCTCTCATGACAGATTTAACGGATACACATATTGCCTTAACGATTATGTCTGCTGGTCTGCGCCCGTAAACGATTTGACCGATTGGAGATATGAAGGCGTAATTTATAAAAAAACAGACGACCCTTACAATAAAGAAGGAAACAACAATCTTTACGCTCCCGACGTAACGCAAGGTGCGGACGGGAGATATTATTTATACTACGTTCTTGACAAAATGGAAATAATCGGCGTTGCCGTCTGCGACACTCCATGCGGCAGATTTGAATTTTTCGGTTTTGTGCGTTACGAAAACAATATCATGCTTGGCAGAAAGGAAGGAGACGTTCCCCAGTTTGATCCTGCCGTTATTACAATCGGCAAGGACACATACTTGTATTCCGGTCAATGCTCGGGCAGGGTTAAAAGTGTCGACGATACAAGAACGCATTCGATTGCGGTTCTTTTGGCTGCGGACATGCTTACAATAAAGGAAGGGCCCTTTAATATAATCCCGGGTCTTGCGGCAGGCAAGGGAACTGGATTTGAAGGCCATGAATTTTTTGAAGGCTCCTCCATTCGCTTTTTTAACGACACTTTTTATTTTGTCTATTCTTCTTTTAACATGAACGAACTTTGTTACGCGACAAGCAAAAACCCTTTGGGCGGTTTTGAATACGGCGGCGTAATCGTAAGCAATGCCGATATTGGCATTGACACATACAAACCTGCCGCAAAAAAAATGTATCACGGGAACAACAATCACGGAAGCATTGTACAGATTGCACAAAATTTTTATGTTTTTTATCACAGACACACAAACGGAAACGAATACAGCCGCCAGGCATGTCTTGAGCCTGTTAAAATTAAAGAAGATGGAAGCATCGATCAAGTCGAGATGACTTCGAGCGCAGGCGGCATTCTTCCAGGAATCGGCGAATACCCGGCATACATCGCCTGCAATATTTTTTGTGCAGACGGTGACACGGAAGAGCCAACAAAAGAATACTGGCCAAACAGAACCCCCGCGCTTCCTTTCATAACGCAGGATGACAGGGATATGGATGCCGCAAACGAAAACAACACGGACAGCTCCTTTATCGCAAACATTACGGACGGTTTTGGTTTTGGCTTTAAATATTTCGATTTGAAAAACATATCCGCCGTAAAAATAAAAACGCGCGGCTTTGGTTTTAAAGGTCATTTTGAAGTCAAAACATCATGGGACGGCGAAATTCTGGGACTTATTAACACAGAGCCAACAAACAAATGGAAAGAATTTTCTTCTTCCGTAAAAATCCCCGACGGAAAACAATCCTTGTATTTTATTTATAAAGGTAAAGGCAACGTAATGTTTAAATCTTTCACGCTTGAACAGGCGGAACATTAGCTATTGGCTGTTTCTCTTTTATAATCCTTGATGTAACTGAGTTGAATAATAAACCCGATAATACCTGATATTATTAAAACAATCCCTGCAAACAATAACATTTCAATTATTGTATCGGTTTATTATTCCACTGTCAATAGACAAAAAAAACCGGCCTTACGGCCGGTTTTTTTTGTCGCGTTACGGTGTTCCTCCGCTGAAAGCATCGTAGAACTCAAATCTTTCCGTTGCGGGCCGCGCCACTATAGTGTTCCTTGTGAACAACAGGCTTCCGCCCGGGTGCAAGGGGTACTGCGCCTGCTGTACCGCCCATGCGTTTTTGCCCCATGCCCATCGATGCGGACCGCTTGTCGCGGTAGTGGCTGTTGAAGTGGAGCCTGCAATAAAGTAGAAGTAGGCGGTATCCGTAATTTCCCAGCTCATCCAGTACCAGAGTGGCGACAATGCGGTTCCCCTGTTAACGTCTGTCATAAGCCTGATGCCAGCACTGTCGTTTTCGTCCCACGAAAGCGGGAAACCTTCAAAGCTGTTTTGTCCCGTTACATCCGTTCCGCCCCTAAGCCAAAGCTGCAATGCCCTGCCGGTTCCAACCAGTCCACTCAGTGTACCCCAGTTATTCGGAATATCAGGGCTATAATTGAATTGGATTACGGAACGGGAAGCTTTTTCAAAAACCTCGCCCGAAATATTCTGTGCATTTGTTCTTGCAGTTGCCCTGATACCCACAATTATGCCCTGGAAATTGTCGGCTGTTGCATTTCCCACGTCAAAGGTAATGCCGTTGACATGATCGGTAGTATTGCTGACAAAGGTTGGTGAGAATGAGGGAGCCGCAGGATGCGCCGTTAGGGAACCGCCCGTAAAAGGATTTGCGCTTGTTCCCTGCTGCGGATTCTGGGTTGTTTGGTTTGTGCTGTACCTTATGTTTGCGCTTGGCGTTTGGGAATCAATCCTTACCTGGGCTGTACGCGGCTGGGTTGTAACTGCAGTGGAAACTTGTGTTCCGCCTGTAGTTTCCGAAGTGGTAACCGGGAACCAGCCTGTTTGATTGGCTGTGGCATTGTCTGCCGCTGTCAGTCCCGCAATGTTAATCCAAACATTACTAAAAACAATATCACCCTGATTCCACCTTTCTCCGTTATAAATAACATGTTCAACGGGATTGACAAAAACATTGCCGCCGTTTTCGGTTGTTTGCGCATTGTCATTATTGTATATTCTGTTATTGTTGTTGCCGCTCCAGGCAAATGACAAAGCGTTGTTGTTGTTAAATACATGTCCCATTGTACCGCCGCCATTGTTTCTTATGTCAAAGAAACTGATTCGGTTGTTTCCTCCGGTAAGATAGATTATGTTTGTTGCAGTTTCCGGAACCCTTATATGGAATCTGGAAGTTCTGACCCATGTTCCGGTTTCTGTCGGAGCATTGGCGCCAATACGCACAGTTATTGCGGTATTGCCTGTCAATCTGTAATATCTTGTAACATCTACAGTATTGCCGCCGCCCGTACTGACATTTGCATTGCTGAATGTTCCCCTGTTTTTTTGCACGCGTATGAAAGGAGCGTTGACACCGGGGTTCGTTAACGAAGCGGGGGTATATGCCGCAAGACTGTTGTTTTGCTCGTCGCGAACGATTGTATTGTCAAGCGACAACTGATAGGCTACGCCCCTTACGCGCAGGTTGTATCCCCATGCTTCGGTCAAATCGACAGTCATTATCCTGCGGTTTGCACTGACAGTTACCGCGCCGGAAAGTACCGGTATTTGAACCATGTGCGCGTTTCTGCCCTTTAGCGCCGTTACAAGAGCATTATTATTCGGTTCCACATTCCAGTTAAGAATGTATTTCTCGGACAAATCGGGAACACCCTGAGCGTCTGTTCCGTTTGTTCCGACTGTGTAATAGGCTCCAAGGACGGCGTTTCCGCCCCAGCGCTGATAATCGGATTTTGTCATGACCGCAGGAGCGCGGTATTCATTGCTGCCTGTTCCATTCTGTTCAAGCGTAATGTTGCCGGAACCCTTGAAAATGTCCTTGCTGAACGTAATCGTAAGCGCCGAATTGGTAAGCGTTACGTTTGTTACGGACGGAACGTCCGTCTTTATGCCAATTCTTGTATAGAAGCTTAATGGCATTCTTGAGGGCAAGTTCCAGTTCGACATAAGTTCCGTGTTCAAACTGCTTGAGTTTTCCATAATTTGCGCGCCTGCAAGATTAAGCGAAGTGATTTCCAGAAGATCGACTGTGTCGGTCTCTTGTATCGTATATGTAAACACAAGCGATTTGGAGCTTTGGTCCACATTTATTAATGTTGCGGTCCTGTTCAGGGTTGCGCCCGCAAAATTGGTGATATTCAATCCCAGTGTCGGATTCCCCGTAACCGAAAGAGTGCCAAGGTTGGTTCTCAAATTAAGACGTATTTCGATTATATTGTTAAGCGTATAGGTGCCGGGATTTGATCCGCCCAAACCCTGCAGCAACACCTGCTGAGGCTGTATTGTAATATCATACGGACTTGACGGATCAGATTCGTTCCCCGCCCTGTCTGTCTGTCTTGCGCGTATCGAATACGTTGCCGTAGACGAAATTGTAACAGGAACCGTGTATCCCAGCCATGGACCGTTGTTTATCGAATACTCCACAGTTGCGCCTGTTTCGGTATTTGTTATTTCGAACTCCTGCGGATTGGGCGAACTGCCTCCGTTTGTTATGCTTGCGCTAATTGTCGGCGCAACGGGTCTTGCCGTATCTATAACAATATTATTGGTAATGTTGCTTGGTATGCTTGAATAGACAAACGGGTTTCCCGCAATATCGGTAATCCTGCCTGCAATATTGTTAAGGCCGGTTGCCAAAAGGTAATTTGATGCGGGAGTATTGTCTCCATCCTGAATCTCGTATGTAAAAAGCAGGGTGTCGGTTCCAAAGAGCATTGGCGTTCTTCCCGAACCCGTACCCGGGGAAAGGTTCAAACTCATGGTTACGTTGTTTGGAGTTGGAGGAATAAAGTTTATGTCTTCGCTGAACTTTGCCGTAAGGTATATTGTCTGCCCGAACCTGTAAAAACCGGTATCGGTTATCGCATCCACTTCAGTCAATGTTGGAGCGATTGTGTCAATCTTGATATCTTTCAATCCGCCAAGATTTTGCGCAACGGGAGGAACCGCGATTGCGGGACTCATTCCGTTAGTGTCCAACCATTGACTTGCAACAAAACCGTTTACCGCAGTTACCGTCAAATCGTCTGTATTTTGACCTGCCAAAACAGTATATGTAAAACTGTGTCTTGTGCTTAAATTGTTTCCTGGCGATGTATAAGCTGCGTTTCCGCCGCCGCTTAACGAAAGACTGATTCCCGATCCTGTGTACCTTACCTGTTTGTTAAACTCAAAATGAACATCTATCTCACTGCCTGCCCTGTAAGAACCGTCGGATGTTGTGCTTGATATGTACATAAGCCTTGGAACCACAGTATCCGCTCTTGCCAAAAGTGATACTGTCGTAATATTGTTGCCAAGGTCCGTAAAACTTGCTTCCACGCGTCCGCCGCCCTTTACGGCTTCGCCTTCGTCCAATAAAATATCGGAAGACCATGTACCGGAACCCGAACCGCTGTTCCATGTTCTTGTTGTTGTCATTTGAAGACCGTTCCATGTCACCTTGAATTCTTTTACCCTGTTGTCAAGGTTGCTGTTCCATACACGTATGGAATCGTCGCTCCATGTTCCTGTAATGCGAATCGTGTCATTTTCTTCGAGTGTCACCATTTGGAAATTTTCACCCTGCATTTGCGAAAGCGTGTATGTAATTAAATTTGAACCGCCCCGCCTGATCGACAGGTTTGTTATGGTCAACATGTCCGGAGGCGAAATGTCTCCCCTGACAGAATGCAGTCTTGTAACCGCCTTGCCTTCAGTTTTGCCTTCCAGCCTTAAAATGAAAGTTTGGGTTACCAAAGGGGTAATTACCGTGCCGGGACTGACAATTTGACCCATTCCAAGATCGGTAAACAAATTGATGCTTTGCGTAAAATCCTTGTAATACCTTCCGCCTTCGCCGGGTTCCGCATTACTTGGGAGAGTTATATTCCAAAGAATGTTTCCGTTTGTTGTTGTAACATTATTTCCCGGAGTGGGACGGCTGCCACTGTTGTCCCATATACCGGATTCTGCGCCGAGGTATTCAAACTGATCCATATTGTTGCCGGGTTTTATCCAGACAAGCAACAGCTCTACAGGCTCCTGTCCGTCGCTTACCGTGCCGCTTACCGTAAAATCTCCCGATTGGTTTCCGAACAGCGATTGGTTGGAATTGGGTCCTGCAATCTCAATGCCCGGCATCGATGTGTCCCTTACAAAGAAATATCTGTATTCCGTAAGCCCGGGAAGATCGTTGATATCGACGCAATCAAGAACGATAACGTATTCCGAACATTCGGCGGGAGCCGTTATCGCAAAAGAAAAGAATGTCGAAGGGGTGGAACCCGGCGTAACGGGTATGTTCATCCTTGTTTGCGGGAAATCGTTTCCATTGCCGTCGACAATAAAGGGATCTCCCCTTGCGCCGTTCACCCATTTGTAAATTTGGTATGTTACGCTTTTTACGCCGTCATCGTCATAAGCCAAAAGCTGCATTTCCGATTCGGGGTAAACCTCGGCCTGTCTCGGTACCGATTCGTGTCCCACTCCTGTCACCCAGGGTCTGTCCGATTCCGGCCAATACACAAACCAGCCGTGCGTAGCCACTTTATAATTGCCGGCTTTGTCTGTCGCCGTACTCTTTACCATAAGAAAATACGGAGCAGTAGGAAAATCGGAATCTTTTCCTCCGGTCAAATCGATATTATCTTCATCGATAACATAATTGCCGCCCCATGAAGCATTGGGCACATTATTCAGGAAATCCTTGTTGTAATAGACATTGCCGTCATGATCCACCAACTGAAAGGCAAGTGTGTTTATGGAAAAATTGTCATTCACCTCATATTGAATTTCGATATCCTGATTGAAAAGCCTGTTTAGAATCGACGGGTTCCTTAGGGTATATCCGTTAAAAACGGACAGAACATCCTGAAAATAGTCGTATTCTTCTGTTGCCTTGTTTTGCTGTTCAAGATTGGGAAGGGTCACTTTTGTTACAGGTCCCGTTTTGTCGATTATTACCCTGCGCTGTTCCATGGCTCCCCTGTTCTGCACATTGTTTTGCGCTCCTGCGGTAATCAGGTATTCTCCCTCCGGTTCGCCCGACATGTCGATTGAAATTGCCCATTCCACAAAACCGGGAACATTTTCCTCTATGTCCCATAAGCCGTCAGCCAAAACCCAACCGACGCTTTGTGTACTGCGCTGCCATACGCCGCGCTCGCCGTGCCATTCCTGTTCCCAAGCCTCACCGATAAATTCGCCCGTAACCGGGTCTTTGCTTCTTACCTTTTCCACGGTTACAAACAGGTGTACAATTTCCTGCAGGTCCGATGCGGTTCCCGTTATTTCAAGATTTCCGCTTATGTTCGCCATGAAAACAGGGCTGATGATTTCCACCAAAGGCGGATCCATGTTCAATTTTGGTCCAAGCCCGACTTCGCATGAGGAAAAACCGAATGCCAATAAAATAAATACTGTTGTTGTCAATCCAATTTTTTTCATATTTTCCTCCTACCTGTTTCCTCTTTGCATTCCCCAATTGCCGTAAACGCGGTAATTGTGCACTTGATAATTGGCGCTGAACGGCTGCCATGAATTGTCATTGTCGTTATTGTTCCACAAAGCGCCCATCGTATAGCCTGCATCGTTTCTTGTCAGGGGACTTACCTGCCAGAACTCGCTAACTATTTCCCATGAAATAAAAATCCAATCGCTTGAATTTGCCGTTCCGTTCCGGTAGAAGAACCTGTTCCATGTTCCGGACATGTCGTTATACCTCATTGGGAACCCGGCAATTGTTACGGCTCCGTTACGCGTATTTGTAGCTTCTATCTTGAGGAAGCGGTTAGTCCCAACCTGATCCTGAACGCCCCTGTAAACAATCACGGTTTTGAACGCTCCTTCGTATCCGCGCGCGCTTGCGGTCAAACCTGCGCGAGTTGCAGTTGCGCCTATATAATCCTTTCTTGCAGTGTACATGGCTTCCCTGAATGCGTCCGCATCGGAAGTCGCCTGTTCCAAAACCCTTCCTCCAAGGTTTATATAGTTACCCATGGTGTAACTTGTATTTATAACCAAATTGGTACCGGAATTTGTTTCGATTGCCGCTACTGTCGCATCCGGAATGTTTGAGTTGCCGGCATGACCCGGATTGGCATTTGCGCGATAAGGATCGCTGTCTCCCTGACCCGGCATGGCGCCTGACGTAATTCGCGCAATTCCTCCGTTCAAACCCCTTAATACGTCTATGTCGGTTGAGGTATTTGAAGGAACGGTCGAACTCCTGTTATATTCTCCCCTTTGAATTGCAGCACCGGGCGTTACCGTATCTATTCTGTATCTGACGTTTGTCTGGAAAGTCCCCGTTGCGCCTGCGTATGCCCTGTTATTTGATACGCGATCCACCCTGATTACAGGCGTGGAAACCACGTTGGACCAGAACCAGCGCTGATTCGTTGCTGCCGCTCCTTCCGCCTCCTGCCATCCTGCAAAATAATTGGAAGCCACGTCGCGGAAAGAATTTGCGTCAATCTCCACTTTCCATTGCCTTCCTGCGGGAAGCGGATCCAAATTTACGGTAATCGTGTTTGTACCGGCTCCCGACACCCTGTCGGTGTTTACAACTTCAATTTCCTGCCACATGTATTTTGCACTGTTCATTAAATTTCTGAGTACTGTTGTATTGGAACCCGCAGTGGCATTGTCAATGCCGGTTTCAAAATTGAGGACATATTTTGTATCGGTATCCGGCACATAAGCCGTATTTCCGGCATTTGGTTTTATGCCGTGAGTCGTCCTTACATAACGGCCTGCCGCTTGCAGCGCATTTCTGTCCGCAGACGAGGAAAGTCCGTTGCTTACTGTCGTAAACTCCTCGTTTGTCAAAACGGGCGGAATTAGCCAGTTGCCTGTTGTTACTCCCGTATTGCCGCCTGCAGTTGCCGTAGGTCTTACTCTTATGTATCCCCTCTCAGGCCATACGGCTGCATCGAATACAAGAGTTATCGTGGATCTTGCCGCGTCCCCAGTACCTGTAACCGAAATAACCGAGTTGGAAACGGGAGCGCCGCCCGTAATTGTGGGTCTTATGCTTAAAACTTCGACTCCCGTACGCGCAGCGTTATATGCATCTCTTACAGTGGTTATCATGGTGTTCAATGTTGCGCTATTGTCGTTTGAGAAAAGCGTTTCCGTGCCGGATTCCCTTTTTACGCCTGCAAGATTGACAGCATCAATTTCCACGCCGAGTGTTCTTCCGGCAGGGTTATCCTTCATCATTCTTCTGTTTGCGCCAACAGTCCACGAGAACGGTATTGCAAAATCCGCATTTGCGGCAGTTATTACGGGAAGATTGATGGTAATATTTCCCGTATTGCCGGTTGCGTTTCCTCCCCACAATGTTACGGTTCCCGTTCCTGCAGAAGAAACAGGTCCGTTAAAAATCAGTTTAAAATTCAATACGGAACCTTCGCTGTAAATGCCGTTGGGATTGTCGCACACTATGCTTACAAGCGCCGAGTCGCTTAAAAGGCTGAATGCGGGAATCCAGGTAATTATTCCTTCGTTCCCCGCCCTGTCAATCTGACGCGCTCCAATGTTGTATGTTGTCGGCTGATTTGCCACAATCTCTTTCGGAAGGGGATCATTGATATCGGTCCAGGTTACGCCGTCTACGGTAAATTGCACTCTGGTTCCATAATGGGTTTCTATTACGTTAACCGCCGGAACAACCGGGTTGCCGCCTGCATCATGCAAATTGCTCCTTACTTCGTAACGCCTGGTTTGCGGTCCATCGGATGCAATGAGTCCGACTCTTATGACAGGCACAGCCGCAGGTCTTACCGCATCCACCCTGACATCGCTTGATCTTGTAACAGTTTGCGTTCCGCCAAGGGTAAGGAAATTTCCCCTGCCGCCTACGGTGTCGGTTATTTTGTCCCTGTCTTCGTTGCTGAAACAGTTTGTTATGTCAATTGTAAGATTTACAGGATCGTACAAATCGCCGTCCGCAACCTTGTAGGTAAAGCGCATTGTCCTGTTGCTGTTGGAGGTTGTCTGGAATGACGCATAACGGTTTTGGACAACGCCCTGTGCGTTCGTTATTGGAAGCAGAAGACTCGGGTTGCCAAGCACTCTTGCCTCTTTGCTTAACGTTACGTCTATCGAGAAGACTTCGCCTTCCCTGTGCCATGCATAATCCGCAGTGGCTGTCGGCGATGTTTGGTAATTGCTCTTGCCTGCCTGTTTGGCGACAGCCACACCGACAATTCTTGGCGGAATGCCCTGTACGGACAATTGCTTGTTAAAAAGAGGGTTTGTAATGGTTGTATTCAGAGCGCCAGGAGGTATTGCAGCGCTTATTGTTCCGCCGTTAAGCTCTATCGCATCCGCCTGCAAAAACCCGATTGTATTTTCGTTTGAACCCGTATGATCGCCCGAAATGATGGTGTAAAGGAAGACAAGGGTATTGGTTCCCGCGCCGCTTTGATAATACGCATAACGGTTTGCACCGTGCGAGAAATTTGTAAGCCTTATTCTTGGAACTCCCGCTGCCGTATTTACCGCTTCCACAGGTCTGTCAAATATTGCCTGAACGCGGATTTCGTCCCTGCCGGAAAAAACCGAACCCTGGTTGTGCGGAGTGTCAATCCTTGTAAGAACGGGAAGGGTGTCGATTCTTACGAACAGATCCGTAACGTCGGAGTTTCCAAGCGAATCCCTTACCCGTATCTCGTACTGGAAATCGCCCAAAACCTGATGGGAATCGGTCGCTCTCCATACGTTGAGCGTGGTTCCGTTTCTTACAAGCGTACCGGGTTCAAGGTTCAATTCGTTTCCCGAAGGACGCGAAATGAGTCTTACTTCGGTAATCGCAAGCCCCCGTTCCGAATACGGATGCAAAATGAAATTGATCTGTTCGTTAATGTCAAACACCGCAAGGTTTGTGGGACTTAACACTTCGATAACGGGCGGCTGTTTGTACGGCAAAAGTCTCAGGGTGTAGAATACATCAACCAAATCTTCCGGTTTTTCCGCCCTGCTTTGCGTGTAAAGGATGAACACCTTTATTTCGTTTTCCGGTACGCCGTTAACGATAAAATCGTCGAATATGTCAAATTCAAATTCAAAATTCTGCCGCGAGAACGGCTTTCCGTTATCTTCGGGAATCAATATCGTCTGAGACGGAATGTTTTCCAAAGACCAAATCTTTACGCCGTCCTGTGCCGCGTTGCCTTTAAGCATTTCCTGTACAGCCGTTATTTGCGTTTCGCCCGAACCGTAACCGACAGGAACCCAGGCGATCCTTGTAATATTAACCGGATCCAAATTGACAATTCTGCCCTTGATGGCAAATTTTCTGTTGTCCGTAAGGGGCGGATCCGTATTTTCCGGCGGGTCTTCCACCATGATAATCGGAACGCCGTCTTCCATGATGACTACATTGCGCACCGCCCTGGACCATGAAGCCGGAAAACCGTTTTCTTTTCTGTCGCGAACAAGAGTGATAAGACGGTACTGACCGCGCATTTTGTTTACGTCCAAAGAAACGACAGTTCTTGTAACCGGAGCGTTTATTTGGCTGGTTTCCAGAATGTATTGACCAAGTTCGTCAGCAAAACTCGCATGGTTTATATTCTCAAGTTTTTCGATGTCGGTTTCTCCCGGCATGTTTTCCCAATGTTCAAGGGTGACGAGCCCCGTATAAATGCTGTCAACCTTGTCGTCGTCAAAAACCGTTATCGGAATAACCGCGCCTTTTTCCACAAGTATGTTTTTTGTCACGGGGTCTTGCGTATGGGTTTGTATCCTTGCCAAATCCGATTCCGGAAACCAGGAAATGCAAAAAAGCGTGTTTGTAATGTCTTCGTTCATGCCCGAATGCCCCGCCGTGGCGGTAGCCGTAATTACAACATTGAAAATGTGTTTGTCCCGGGCATACAATTCGTTGTCCTGCACAATCATGTCATGGGTGATTGTCCAGGACGGAACGTACAGCGATCCTGCGCTTGAAGGAAAATCCAAATCCTGCGCAAAAACTTTTGTTCCGTCCACGTCAACAAGATTCATCCTCACGCCCGACAAACTGAAATCGTGCGAAATTTTTGCGTTTATCGAAAATTTTTCGTTTTGGAAAAAGTGAATGTTTTCGAATACGTCGTGATCAAAACTGCCCAATACGGCTCTCGGCAGAAGGGAAACCTGCACCCCCTCGCCCCTGTCAACCAAAATCGACTCGACGACAGGCGGGTTTACATCGACAAGAAGCGTAAGCTGCTGTACGGTATCGGGACCGATATTGCCGGGTCTGTCCAATGCCGTTATGCTGATTAAACGTTCGCCCGACTGAATGCCGTCCAAATTGATGCGCCATTCCTGTCTGCCGTTGCTGTTTTTCGTTTGGGAGGGAACTGTTGTCCACGAAGGGGCACTGCCGTTTACAGGCACGGCATTGTCGCCAATTTCCTCGATGTGGATTGTTTCCACATTTTTATTGTCCAGGGCTTCACCGACCAAAAACGCCCCGTCTCCGAATAAAATGCCGGGGCCGATGAACATTTTATTGCCTTCTTCCTGAACGGTTTTAACGGTTCCGTCCGCCAGTTCAATTCTGAGAACCCAAAGTTCCGGAGCTTCCAGGTCTACAGGGTCGCCCAACCCCATAACGCCGTCGCAAACGGTTAAAAACATCCCTGCCACAAGCAGAAAAACCGTCAAAACGAGTGTATTTCTCAGTTTGTTTTTGTTCATAACAAGCCTCCCGGAGTAAGTAACCCTAAATCGGGCATTTTAGCAGGTGGTTGATGCAGAAAAAAAAGATTAGGAAAGACCCTACTTATTATTGTATCAATCAATGTAAAAAACTGTCAACTTTTTTTTATAAAAAAATTGTTGAATTTGTCAGCTTCCGGGATGGCTATTGACAAGAAACGATATTTTCCCCTAATATGACGTAAATACGGATTTAAGGAGAGTTGAATGCCCTGCGGAAGAAAGCGCAAACTGCGAAAAATCGCCACCCATAAACGCAAGAAAAAACTGCGAAAAAACAGACATAAAAGCAAATAGGCGCCGTTAAAAGGCGCTTTAGGCAAGCATAATTTAAAAACACCAATTTAAGGAGTAAAACGTGAGTATATCCGCCTTGCAGAAGGTTCGTTACGACTATAAACCCAAACTCCCTTCGATTCTCTCGGGTCCTACAGACGAAATCGGCGTAAATACGGGAGAACCGACCGAGGCAATTTCCAACAGGGAAGAGCTGAAATCGATTTTCAAAAACACTTACGGAAAACCGCTTGTCACCTTCTCAAAGGGAAAAAACGACAAAATAAAACGCGAATTAAAGGTTGGCGTAATTCTCTCGGGCGGACAGGCTCCGGGCGGACACAATGTAATTGCGGGTATTTTTGACGGTCTTAAAAAAGGCAACAGCGCCTCGATCCTCTACGGTTTCAAGGGAGGCCCGTCAGGTCTGGTCGACAACAAAACCGTAGTCCTTACCCAACAAATAATCGACGAATACCGCAACACGGGCGGCTTTGACATAATCGGCTCCGGCCGCACAAAAATCGAAACGCCCGAACAGTTTGCGTCTTCTTTGGAGACTGCAAAAAAACTCGATCTTGATGCAGTTGTCGTAATCGGCGGCGACGATTCAAACACGAATGCCGCCCTTTTGGCGGAATATTTTCTTGCAAGCGGCTCAAAGACGCAGGTAATCGGCTGCCCGAAAACAATCGACGGAGACCTGAAAAACGAACATATCGAAACCTCGTTCGGATTCGATACCGCATGCAAAACATATTCGGAGCTTATCGGCAATTTGGGGCGCGACACAAACAGCGCAAAAAAATACTGGCACTTCATAAAATTGATGGGACGCGCGGCAAGCCACATTGCGCTTGAATGCGCATTCCAGACACAGCCGAATATCTGCCTTGTCTCGGAAGAAGTCGAAGCAAAGGCAATGTCACTGGAAAAAATTGTCGATCAAATTTGCGCGTCGATTGCAAAGCGCGCCGAACTGGGCGACAACTTCGGTTTGATATTGATTCCCGAAGGACTTGTCGAGTTCATTCCCGAAATGAAACACCTGATAGACGAGCTTAACGACGCAATTGCAAAAGAAGAAAAGGATTTTGCAAAAAATTCGAATCTGATCGATCAGCTTTACTGGCTTTCGTCGCGAATTTCAGAAACATCATACAGAATCATTCAGTCTTTGCCGCCTGTAATAGCAAGCCAATTTTTAATGGACAGGGATCCGCATGGAAACGTGCAGGTTTCAAGAATTGAAACGGAAAAGCTTCTTGTCGGCATGGTAGAAAAAAAATTGGCGGAAATGAAGGAAAAAGGCAGATACAAGGGAAAATTCGATCATCAGACGCATTTTTTCGGATACGAAGGAAGATGCGCATTTCCCACAAATTTTGACGCCGATTACTGCTACAGTCTCGGGTTTAGCGCGTTTGTTTTGATAGCCTCGGGGCTTACGGGATATTTAAGCAGCGTAAAAAATCTTTCGTCTCCCGCCACCCAATGGGTTGCAGGCGGCGTTCCGTTGACAATGATGATGAATCTTGAACATCGACACGGCACGCAAAAACCGGTCATCAAAAAAGCGTTGGTTGAACTTGACGGAAAGCCGTTCAAGGCGTTTGTAAAAGAGCGCGACAGATGGGCGGAAAAAACATGCTTCCTGTTCCCGGGAGCGGTTCAATATTTCGGTCCCGCAGAGGTGTGCGACGCTCCGACAAAAACCTTGCAGTTTGAACATGAAAAATAAATTAACATTTTTTGTTTTAATTTTTCTGGTTGCGTCCACCGCATGGACGCAAGGATTAACAGACAGGCAGGCGGCAACGCCGCAAGATGCGTCTCAAGCCGCAGCGCAAGCCGATTCGCCGCTTCCTTTAAGAAGAGTCGTAATTTTATCATCGGGAATGACGTATTACGAGCATTCAGGCTCGTTACAGGGAGCATCAAGTTTTAACATTCCGTTCAGATTAAACGCGATAAACGACGCGCTTCGCACGCTTGTAATAAACGATTCGGCTTCGACAAATCCTTCGGTAACCTATCAGGCGGAAAATACTTTAATCGAAACGCTTCGCAGTTTAAGCGTGGACTTGTCAGACTCGCCCTATTTTGCGGAAATGCTTTTTCGGCTAAGAGGAGCTGAGGTAATAGTAAACATAAAAAGTTCTTATGAAGTTAATGATGTTATTAAAAACGAAAATAATATTCCCGTGTTTCATAATATCTTATATACAGGAAGAATAACAGGAATTGAATACCGTCAATCGGTTGGAATTAATTCTTTTACACTGGAACCGTTTCTGATTTTATTTTCATCTTCAAATGAAGGCATGGTATCAATTGGCATATCCAATATTGATTCAATTAGGTTTACAGACCCGATTATCGAGCGCGACATAAACCGCGCGCTTGATTTAATCGCCTCATCAAGAAATTCTCATTCGCGCGATTTAACAGTAAATCTTCCGGGGACTGCAAGAAGAAACGTAACAATAAGTTATGTAATTCCCTCCCCTGTCTGGAAAGTTTCTTATCGGCTTGACCTTGGCGCCACGCGACCGCTTTTTCAGGGCTGGGCAATTATCGATAACGACAGCGACACAGACTGGAACAATGTAGAACTCTCCCTTGTCGCAGGACGTCCGGCTTCTTTCATTCAGGAACTCTATCCGCCGTATTATGTGACACGTCCCGTAATGCCTCTTGCGATCGCGGGAACCGCAGCCGCTCAAACGCACGAACGCAGCGTTCAGGATCGCAGTGTTCTTGAACGTACCGTTCAAGCCGAATCTATGGCTGCAATGGCTCCGTCTCCAACGGCTGCAAGGTTAAGAACCGAGTCTGCCATGTATGAAATGGCAGATTCTTCAAGTAACACAGTGCAAGGCGGCACAGTGCAGACTGCATCGGGAAGCGACGCAGGAGGTCAGTTTGAATTTACAATCAGGAACAGAATCAATTTAAACCGAAGAATGAGCGCGATGTTTCCGTTGGTTGAATCTCCCATAGAAGCGCGAAAAATTCTGATTTATTCGGGACAGGGAAGATTCCCCCGTCTTGGCGCGGAGATCACAAATACGACAGGAATGAAACTTCCTGCAGGTCCAATTACTGTTTTTGACGGCGTATACGCGGGAGACGCATTAATCGATTTTTGGAACACGGGCGAAAAACGTTTTATTTCGTTCGGCGAAGATTTGTCCGTAACAGCCTCCTTGGGCACCGCAACTACAAACAACATTAGTACCGTAAATATTTCAGGCGGCGTTATGACAATTAACCGCAGTTTGGTTTATTCAAGAACTTATTCTTTTAACAATTCCGCATCGCAAGCCAAACAGCTTGTAATAGAACACAGAAAAACAGCTCAAACGGAACTTGTAACGCCTTCCGCAACAGAAGAAACTGCAGAGATTTACAGATTCAATGTTACGTTAAACGCAAACCGCGAAACTTCTCTTGCCGTAAATGAACGCCGCCAAATCTCGGAAAGGATAGCGCTAACAGGGCAAAATATAAATTCGCTTGTAAGTTATTCGTCAAATCAGGAAATTCCCGCCAATGTAAGAGCGGCTTTGGCAAGAGCCGCAGAATTAAGACGCGCAATTGAAGCCGCCGACGCTTCGATTAGGGATGTGCAGGCCCAAAGGGAACGCCTTACAACCGATCAGGACAGAATCAGGCGAAACCTGGAAGCTGCGGGAAACCAAACGCCTCAGGGACAGGAATATTTAAGGCGTCTTGTAGCCCTTGATACAGAAATAGACGCAGCTTCCGCTTCCCTTGCAAGAGCGCAAAACACGGCATCAAACGCAAGAAGCGCATATGAAACTTACATTAACGGATTGAATTTCTAACAACATATTGAACAAGTATTGCAATAATTTTATAATGAGCGTATGTTTACAATTACAGTACAGCCGCGCTTCGGCGATTTAGACGCATTGGGTCATGTAAATAACACAGTCCCTTCATTTTGGTTCGAGACAGGAAGAACAAGAATTCTTCAGATATTTGATCCCGATTTAAAAGTAGACAAAACATCATTCCCGCTTATCATGGCGCATATTGATTTTGATTTTACAGATCAGCTTTTTTTAAGATCGGAAGTTGAAATAAGAACATGGATTTCAAAAATAGGAACAAAATCTTTTACTGTTCATCACGAAGCATGGCAGGAAAACCGTCTTTGCGTCAAAGGAAACGCGGTGATAGTTCATTTCGATTTTAACACTCAGCAGACAACGCCTATCCCCGAGGACAAAAGAAAATTCCTGGAAGAACATTTGATTAATGTGTCCACGGATTAACACGGATTAACACTAAGGTTTTATATTCTTAAAATTCGTGAAAATTCGTGGACAATAATTAGTGTTCGTGAAATTTCTTGGACTAATCCTCTTTCTTGATAATTATTCCAAGCTCGTCAAGCTGCTTTTGATCAATTTCCGAAGGGCAGTCGTCCATCGGGCTTACCGCGAATGAATTTTTCGGGAAGGCAATTACGTCTTTTAACGATGTGCATCCTGCCATGATCATTACAAGGCGATCCAGACCCGGCGCAATTCCGCCGTGAGGAGGCGCGCCGTATTTGAAAGCTTCGGTTAAAAAGCCGAACTTTTTTTCCGATTCGTTTGCATCTATTCCAACGATATTAAAGACGCGCCTTTGCATGTTGGAGTCATGAATACGAATTGAACCTGACGCAAGTTCATAACCGTTTAATACAAGGTCGTAAAGGTCGCCTTTAACACTACCCGGATCGCTTTCCATTGTTTCGTGATATTGGCTTTGCGGCCATGTAAACAAATGGTGCGCAGCTTCCCATTTTTTTTCGTCTTCGTTATATTCAAACATCGGGAAATCGACTATCCACACAAATTCAAATTTGGAAGAATCGCAAAGTCCCAAATCTTTTCCAAGTCTTGAACGCACAGCGCCCAGCGCAGTGTTTGCAACTTTTCTTGAAGCGTCCGCAATCATTAAAATCAAATCGCTTTTTTCTGCTCCCAATCCTTTAATTATTGCATCGGCGTTATCTGCAAAAAACTTGGACGCGCCGCCTTCCAGAGTTCCTGAATCGTTTACTTTCATCCACGCCATGCCTTTTGCCTTATAAATCTTTGCGTGCGTTTCCAATTCTTCTATTTGTTTTCGCGAATAGTCGGCTTTGTTTTTTACCAAAATCGCCTTGACGGTTCCGCCTTGGGCGATCGCGTCCTTGAATGCCTGAAACGAGCTTGCTTCAACATATTGTTCAAAATTGATTAGTTTCATGTCAAAACGCAGATCGGGTTTGTCGCTTCCGTAATTTTCCATTGCTTCTTCCCATGAAAGACGCGCGAATTTTTTTGGAAGCTGTACATTCATCACCTTTTTAAAAACATGATTCATAAGGCCTTCTGTCATCGTTAGAACATCATCCCTTGATACGAATGACATCTCGATGTCAATCTGCGTAAACTCAGGCTGCCTGTCCCCCCTTGAATCTTCGTCACGGTAACAACGCGCTATCTGAAAATATTTGTCAAAACCGGAAACCATCAATATCTGTTTGTACAATTGCGGCGATTGAGGAAGAGCGTAAAATTTACCGGGATACAATCTTGAAGGAACCAGATAATCGCGCGCGCCCTCGGGCGTGGATTTGATAAAAGTGGGCGTTTCGATTTCGTAAAAACCCTCGCCTGTCATCCATTCGCGGACCGCGAATGTCGTTTGGCTTCTAAGTTTGATTCGATCCTGCATACCGTTTGATCTAAGATCCAAATAGCGGTACTTTAACCTAAGCTCTTCGCTTGCCTTGCTTTCGTCTTCGATTTGGAACGGCAAAACTTCGCTTCTATTCAATATCGTAAGTTTGGACGCGAGTATTTCGATTTCACCCGTTTCCATTGTTTTGTTTATCATGTCGTCGGGACGCGCGGATACGCTTCCTTCAACTGCGATGCAATATTCGTTTCTAAGCTCGTCGCAGATTGACGCAAGGTTTTCGTTTTTTTCCGTGTCGACAGTTACCTGCGTAACGCCATATCTGTCGCGCAAATTGACAAAAAATATTCCGCCGTGGTTTCTTTTTCTGTGAACCCACCCGTTTAAAATTACGGTTTTTCCCGCGTCGGCTTTTCTTAAGGAGCCGCAGTTTGCAGTTCTTTTCATTGCTTCCATAAGCCAATATTATCATTTCCGCAAAAAATATGCTATAATACATATATGCGTTTTGAACTCGATTCTGTCCTTATGGACCAGATTCTTTTTTATATGGAAAATCAGGACGGCGATTTTATTCTTGATACACGGGAAGGAACCGTAATTGATATCATGAATGACAATCATGACAACAAAAGCACCAACAAATGCGACTACAATGACAACGATCGTTTTATTAACATTCCCAAATGGCGATCCAACGACGGTTTCCGCCTGATGGAAAAATTCGCGTCCTGTGTAAAAAATCCTGTTATACGACATGAACTTGGCGAGGCTCTTAACAAAAACAAGGGCGTGTTTCGCGCGTTCAGGGACGTTCTTGAACAGTATCCCGAATCCGAAAAAATGTGGTTTAATTATAAGGAAAAAGCCATGAAGGACACTGTTCTTCTTTGGTACAATGCGCTTAGGGAACAGTGGGGGCTTTTGCCAATAGGACCCGAACCCGAGGATACGACATCGCTTGTTTTGGAAGATTTTGTTATCAGGGAACAAGAGTCCTGCGTCACGGAACATGAAGGGAAAAATTCAATCGTATTTACCGCAGAAAACGAAGAGGGAGAAATTGCGGGATCGATAAGGGGAAGCGTAAAAGATTCCAGAATTCACATAAACGAAATGGAAGTAAAAGACGAGTATCAATGTTTGGGATTGGGGAAGACTTTGCTTTCCAAATTTTTACAAAAAGCCGATAAGTTAAAATTTGATGTCGTAATTGATCTTCCTGTAGAAACAGAATATTTTTCCCGTTCCCTTTTTCTTGAAAATTTCAAGCTTACGGTTCAGCGATTTACAAGGAAAGCTCAAGAATGAATTTGTCTATAAGGGAAGCGGACTTTTTAAAGGAACTGTGAAGCAGATGAACCGAAATTTCGTCGAATACGGTTTTGTAATTGGAAGGCCATTTTTTCTTTTTTAATTCTATCAATGCGGTTTTTGCGTCGTTTATGTTAAATTCCTTGCATGCAATTTTGATTTCCAGAAGTTTTTCCTTTATATATTCGCAAGTTTCCCCGTTTATTTCAACTTCCGCTTCCGATTCGTCATTCTCGGGTTTGTATTTCACAACCAATGTATTTAAAGCATCAATCAAATTTCCAGTTTCGCCTTTTATGATTTCCATGTTACGCGCAACACCCGCTTTTTCCAGTTTGAACGAAAGGGCGGACAAATCCTTTTCTCCGATATTGAAAAACGCCGATTTTAATCCGTGTACGGTTGTTATGTACAAATCCATTTCTATTTCGTTCAAATTTTCAATTCTGGATGTTAAATTTTCCAAAACCATAATCGCGTTTTGCGCGTCATGAAGGAAAAATTCCTCTATCTCGTAAACATTAATCGTATCCTGCGAAGGAATTGCCATGTTGGACTGTTCTTTCTGCTTTTTTCTTGCTTCTTCCACGATCTCGGGCGGTTTTTTGTTTCTTATAAAATCATTTAACAGCAAATTCAATTCGCGCGAATCTATCGGCTTGGAAATGAATCCGTCAAAACCCTTTTTTAAAAACATGTCTGCCTGCCCTACAAGCGCGTTTGCAGTAAGGGCTATGACAGTGTTTTTGTATCCTATTTCGCGGATGAATTTTGTGGTTTCAATGCCGTCCATTTTGGGCATCATGTAATCCATAAAAATTATGTCGTATGTGTTTCCGTTTTTCACTTTTTCCACGGCTTCAAATCCGTTTGACGCACAATCTATTTTCAGGCCGTACGGAGCCAAAAGTCCCTTTGCGACATACAAGTTCGATTCGACATCGTCCACGACAAGCACGCTGCCGTAAGGCATATACTCGCGCAAAAAATAGGATTTTCTTATTGCAGACGCGTTTCTGAACGACAAATTGCTCAATTTGTTGGAAAGTTCAATTCCGCAAATTTCGTTTCCCTCGATTTTTTGCGGAAGATAAACCGTAAAAACGGATCCCCTGTTTATTTCGCTTTTAATCGAAATGCGTCCGTTCATCAAATCCACAAGACGTTTTGTTATGCTCATTCCAAGACCTGCGCCGATTGTTGTTTTGTTGGATTCATTGTTGTTAAACCGCGTGTATTCGTCGAATATCTTTTCAATCTGGTTTTCTGTCATGCCCTGCCCGGAATCTCCAACGCTGAAAATGATTGTTCTGTAATCGTCGCCAAACTCAGGCGCAGGCTCCGAAAAAACCGAAAATTCGATTTTTCCCTCTTCAGTATATTTAAATGCGTTGGAAAGCATATTGTTCAAAATTTGTTTTATTCTAAGCTCGTCGCCGAACAGGTTAAGGGGCGTGTTTTCGTTCAAATTAATCACAAAATCGATCGATTTGCTTTCGTAGCGAATGCGGTTTAAAAGGGCTGTGTCGTTTATAAGACCGGGTATGTCGTATTTTGCGGGATTAAGTTCCATTTTTCCCGCGTCAATTTTTGAAAAATCGAGTATGTCGTTGATTATGTTCAGCAACAAATCGCCCGATTCGTAAATTTTGTTGAACGCCTCCGAAACGGGAGGAGACAAATCCTTTTCATGAAGCTGAATTTCCGCGATACCCAAAATTGCGTTCATCGGCGTTCTTATTTCGTGGCTCATTGTCGCCAAAAATGCGCTTTTTGATCTGTTGCTTTCTTCCGCCAATTCCTTTGCGTTAAAAAGTTCCGTCAAGTCGACAGACTGCTGCATGTGGACAATCTGCCCGTTGGGCCATTTGATGTATCTGTCAATATTTCTGTAAATGCGATTTGTCATCGTGCTGTGTTCTTCCCAGACAATTTCCGATTCGGGCGAAATGTCAAGTTTGTAACACGGGCAAAAAGAACATCTTTGATCCAGATTTTTTTGAAGTATCTTAAAGCATTTTTTTCCGGTGCAATCGCCTTTTATTTTGTAATGTTTTGTCATTACGTCGTTCATGTAAAGAATTTCGTCCGACTTTATGTCAGTCACATAGATCATTGCGTCAATATTGTTTAGAATTTCCATCATTGCTTCAAGCGAACAGTTCTTCATGATTTTGAAAACCTTCCCAATAAATTAATTTACACTGGTCATTACCTTTTCTATTTCCTTCTCACATTCCAAAAAAACGCCTGTTATATACGGATCAAAATGCGTTCCGTTTCCTTCCTTGATTATTTCCACCGCCTTTTCGTGGGAAAAAGCCTTTTTATAAGGCCTGTCCGAAACAAGCGCGTCATAAACGTCGATAATCGCCATGATGCGTCCCTGAAGCGGAATGTCTGTGCCTTTTAATTTTCTGGGATATCCTGTTCCGTCCCATCTTTCATGATGATGACCTGCGAACAATTTTGCGTGCTTCAGGAAAAATCCGTCGCCCGATTCTTCGATAATTTCGTCGATGATGTTTTCGCCTTCTATCGCGTGCTTTTTCATTATTTCGAATTCTTCCGGCGTTAAGGGACCGTTCTTGTTCAGCAAAAGATCGGAAATTACGATTTTTCCGACATCATGAAGACGCACAGAAGAAACAACCGTTTCAATATTCCATTGTTTAAGTTCGTCTATGTAAATTTCCTTTTCTATCATTTTCTGAAGAAGAATGCGTATGTATTTTGTCGTTCGCTCAATGTGGCTTCCTGTCATCATGTCGCGTCTTTCGACAAGATTTGCCAAAACCGTTACAAGTCCGTTTTTTAGCCTTCTTAAACTGTTGGATCTTTCCCTGATTACATTTTCAATTTCAAGATGGGTTTTGATTCTGTTTAAAAGCACAGGCTTGGAAAACGGTTTCGGGATAAAATCGACGGCCCCCATTTCAAACCCCTGCGATTCTGTTCCCGCGTCATTTCTGCTTGTTAAAAATATGACGGGGATTTCCATGTAACGCCCGTTTGATTTTAATTTTTGAAGCGTTTCAAATCCGTCCATTTCGGGCATCAGTATGTCAAGGAGAATCAAATCGGGCTTTACGTCTTCCAAAAGTTCGAATAAATTCGCCGCGCTGGGCAAAGTAAAAACGCGATAATGCTTGGATAAAGCATCACTGGCTGCCAAAAGGTTAATATTATTGTCGTCTACAACAAAGATGGTTTTCAAAACTTTTGTTTCCCTTAAACAGAATAAGTTGAAGCGCTTGTGGACCCTCCCGTTCCGGTCCAGTTTGTATGGAAATACTCGCCTCTTGGCTTATCCAGTCTTTCGTAAGTATGCGCGCCAAAATAGTCGCGCTGAGCCTGTAAAAGGTTTGCAGGAAGCCGCTCGCTCCTGTAACCGTCAAAATATGAAAGCGCGCTTGCAAATGCAGGCGCGGTGATTCCGTTAAGCGCAGCCGTTGACACTACCCTTCTCCACGAGCCTTGAGCATCCTCTATGATTTTTGCAAAGAAGGGGTCGAGCAACAGATTTTCCAGATCGCACTTTTTGTCAAATGCCTCTTTGATTTTTCCAAGGAAGACAGATCGAATAATGCAGCCGCCTCTCCACATTAACGCGATGCCGCCATAGTTCAGGTTCCACTTGTATTCCTTTGCGGCTTCTCTCATTAAAAGATAACCTTGAGCATACGAAACGACTTTTGACGCATAAAGCGCTTTTTCAAGGTCTTTGATAAAAGCCGCTTTGTCACCGGGCGGATTGATTTTTGGCGAAGTAAAAATTTTGGAGGCTCTTACGCGCTCGTCCTTAACTGCGGAAAGACAGCGTGAAAAAACGGCTTCGCCTATAAGCGTAAGGGGAACGCCCGCCTCAAGCGCGGCAATTCCCGTCCATTTGCCCGTTCCCTTTTGCCCCGCAGTATCAAGTATTTTTTCTGCAAGCGGTTTTCCGTCGTCGTCCTTGTATCTTAAAATATCCCTTGTAATCTCGATTAGGTAACTTCCAAGAGATCCGTTATTCCATTCTTCAAATACATTTCCCATTTCGTCATGGGAAAGTCCCAAAACGTTTTTCATCAAATCATACGTTTCGCAGATTAACTGCATGTCGCCGTACTCAATTCCGTTATGCACCATTTTAACAAAGTGACCGGCGCCGTTTTCGCCCACCCAATCGCAGCAGGGCGTGTCCCCTTCGACCTTGGCGCAAATCGCCTGCAACATCGGCTTTACATGCTGCCATGCCGCAGGGGAGCCTCCCGGCATTATCGACGGCCCTTTTAAAGCGCCTTCTTCACCGCCCGAAACTCCTGTTCCGATATATAAAAGACCCTTGGATTCTACATACGAAGTGCGCCTGATTGAATCTTGATAATTGGAGTTGCCTCCGTCTATGATAATGTCGCCTTTTTCAAACACTTCCAAAAGCGCTTCGATTGTATCGTCAACAGCCTGCCCTGCTTTTACCATGATCATCGCTTTTCTGGGAGACGCAAGAGAATCGGCAAATTCTTTCATGCTATGCGTACCGGTAATTTTTTTTCCTGCGCCGCGTCCTTTTACAAACTCGTCAACCTTAGAAGTAGTACGATTAAAAACAGCAACAGAGAATCCCTTGCTCTCAAGATTGAGTACAAGATTCTCCCCCATAACCGCAAGACCGATAAGTCCGATATCAGCATTTGCCATTGATTTCTCCTCTTTTTGATTATATCATACTATACATGGAAAAGACATATATTTCTGTTGGAGGCGCAGATAAAGATATCTCCAATCAGGAGATGGAAGAGCTGTTTTCAGGCGCTTTGGCAAATGCGCTTTCGGATATAAAAGATTCAAACAGGGTAATAATCCTTCCCCCCGATATTACGCGTTTTCATTCACGAGCCGGCTTTTTAACAGAGATTGCCTCCAGGCAGCTTGGAGACAAATTGGGCGCGGTCCTTCCGGCATTGGGGACGCACATGGCAATGAACGACAACGAACTGTCGCGCATGTTCGGCTCTGTGCCAAAGGAAAAATTTCTTGTTCACGACTGGAGAAACGACGTAACGGAACTTGGGCGTATCGAAGAATCATGGGTCGAAAAGGCATCGCAGGGAGCCGTCAAATACGACTGGCCTGTGCAGGTAAATAAAATACTTCGCAAGGATGCAAAAGACAGCGGTAATTTTTCGCTTGCATTAAGTATCGGGCAGGTCGTCCCCCATGAAGTCGCGGGAATGGCAAACCACGGAAAAAACATCTTTGTGGGAACCGGCGGCAAGGAAGCAATCGATAAAAGTCATTTTGCGGGAGCCGCTTTCGGAATGGAACGCATCATGGGAAGAGCCGACACGCCCGTGCGCGCCCTTTTCGACGAAGGATTGCGCCGTTTTGGCTCTTCGTTACCCCCGATTTTATGGGTGTTAACGGTAATTAGCGCGCGCACAGATTCAGAGGCATCTGCCGCAGGCAAGGAACGCGGCTCTTTGGCAGTGCGCGGATTGTTCATTGGCTTTGGTCGTGAATGTTTTGAGAAAGCCGCCGCGCTTTCGCGTGAAGTTAATGTTAACCTCATGGACGAAGCGGTTAACAAAGCTGTCGTATACTTGGAACCCGAAGAATACCGCACAACATGGCTTGGAAACAAGGCAGTTTACCGCACCAGAATGGTTATCGCGGACGGCGGTGAACTTGTAATTCTGGCGCCCGCTTTGGAAAGATTCGGCGAAGACGAAGGCATCGATTCTTTGATACGAAAACACGGCTATCGTCCCGGAAAGGAAATCCTTGCAAAAGCCAAAACCGACGCAGAACTTGGCGGCAATCTCAGCGCCGCCGCTCACCTGATCCACGGCTCGTCGGAAAACCGATTTACAATACGCTATTGCCCCGGAAGCAAAGTAACAAAACAGGAAATAGAATCCGTAGGTTTTAAATGGGGCGATATAAACGAGATGCAGTCTAAATACGATATAAACAAATTAAACCCGGGCTTTAACATGATTGAAAACGAACGCATCTTTTATGTGCCAAACCCCGCCCTGGGCCTCTGGGCAGAGAAGTCAAGATTTTAACCTTGTCCACTAATTTTCACGGATTTTCACGAACATTAATTCTATTGTCCACTAATTTTCACGGATTTTCACGAAATAGAGAAGAGAGAGAAGAAAGACTTTAGTGTTAATCCGTGGCAATCCGTGGACCTTCTTCTTCTTAGTGCTAATCCGTGTTAATCCGTGGACCCTGTATTTAACCTTTTGCGCGGTCGGGGCGGAGAACTTCTGCGCCGTTTCTGTACACATGCACAGCCTTTGCGCCTTCTTCCAAATAGCAATGAATTATCACCCTTATGGTTCTTTCCAGTGAATTTTTAGTTTCCGGTTCCTGCGCGGAAAAAAGAGCTAGGTTTCCCGTTGCACGCCCCGATTTACGAAGAGCCGTGCAGGGATTAATTGCATTAATTTCGTTTGTAACAGAGAACATAATGGAAACAATGTCTTCTTCGTCAAGCCTGTTATTGCCCAAAATCTCATCGTACATAAGCGACACCTGAGCGCAAATATCCTCAAGTTCGTTTTCACACTGAACGGCTCCCCTTAGCGCAAACAATTTTTTCATTATATCCCACCTATTCCTTATTTCTTATTTCTTATTCCTTATTTCCTATGCGTTTCCGCCCGATATAACCACAATAACAGCTTCCAGAAAAAAAACAAACAAGCCGTAAACGGCAAGGAGTAAATATCCTGCCATCTTGAACAAATGCACTCTTTTTTTCTTTTTGAAAATACGGTAAAAATTCAGGAACAGTTTGTAAAGCGCGCAGACAAATACAAAAAACGACGAATATCTTAGAACGGCAAGCAAGAAATACAGAGTGTCGTCCGAATGGTCCGCATCCGTCAAATAAAACATCAATGTCGCAAACGAAACTGAAAAACAGACAATCAGTATCCATGCTGTAAGGCTTAGTAAATTTATTCCTGCTTCTTTGGGTTTCTCTTTGGGCTTTTCAGTTTCTTCCATTTCAATTCCCACAGTCCCTTTCGCCATGTTGATAAAATTCCAATATGCGTCTATTATAGCATAGTATGAAAAAGTTTTTTATAACCCTGCTGATTCTTTTGATAATAGCCGGGACGGGCTTTGCGTTGGGGTGGGTGCAATTTGCGGTTCCTCCCGGTCAATTCGGCGTAATTCATTCAAAAACCCACGGAATCGATGCAGAACTTGTCCGCTCGGGCGAATTTCGCTGGGTTTGGTACAAACTGATACCTACAAACGTAAAAATTGCGATATTCAATTTGGAACAAAAAAAGTTCCCTCTCAATTTTAAAAGTTCGCTTCCATCGGGCAGTGTTTATGCGTCTTTTGCAGGGCTTGCAAACGCGGATTTTACATGGGATCTGAACGGAGAAATAAATTTTACCGTCAATCCCGAAATGCTTGTTTTTCTCTCGCAGACGCAAAGTCTGACAAATCAGGAAGAGCTCGAATCTTACCTGGAAAAAACCGCCCGGGAGATCGAAGTTATGATACTGCGTGTTCTTTCCTCGTCGGGGACAGACAGCGAAAGGCTTGAAAACCTGATGTCCGGCAATCCCGATCCCGACATGGAACGCGAAGTAAAGACAAGATTTCCCGAGATATTGGAATTCTCCATTTCCATACACAACGCAAAGTATCCCGACTTTCTGCTTTACAGGGTGCTTAGGCGATTGTACGAGGATTTCCTCTCCAGTCAAAGGGAAGTTATCGCCAATTCGTTCGCGGCAAGAGCCGAAGAGCATATAAGAGCGCAGCTTCGGTTTGAAGAGCTGGAGCGATACGGCGATTTGCTTACAAGATTCCCGGTTTTGCTTGAATATATCGCCCTGGAAAACGACATTGCCCGCAATGAGTAACTTTTGCAAGTCCTCATTGTTGAATAAAGTGACAATATACGATAATGTATTAGGAACACGAGGAGAATTTATGCGTAAGGCTCTTGTATGCCTTTTGATATTGCTGGCAGTGCCTGCCCTGATTTTTGCACAAGACGATTCCAGCCCTGATGTGGAAACCGATTGGGACGATTTTACAACCGATCCGTATGTACGGGGGGATCAATCCGTTACGATTTCGCTTGGCGTGTCCTTTCCGACCGTTTTTATCATTCACGAAGGAAGACACCACAACATAGAACCTCCCATTGGCGGTACGGGCTCCCTTGTTTACACCTACTACTTCGGTCCCCATTTTTTTGTAGGAGCGGAGGCGGGACTTTTGTTTCTTCCCACACTAAGAAAAGACACAATTTTCATCATCCCGCTTGGAGCAAGAGTTGGCACCCAATTCATATTGGGGCGTTTTGAGTTTCCGATTTTTGCATCCGTCGGCATGGTCTGGCACCGATTGTTAAATGAGGGGTATTACGGAATGTACGCAAGAGGCGGGCTTTCGGCCTTTTTCAAGGCAACTTCCGAATGGTCTTTTGGATTTACGTCGGCGTGGAGCTGGTTTCCCCAATGGCCGGATGATCCAAGGCAGCATGTTTACGCCAATTTCGTCGATGTAACCGTTTCGGCGCGTTATCATTTTTAAATTTGAAGAGGATACCGATGAAGAAGTTTTTTTTGTTTCCGATCCTGCTTGCCGCCGCTTTTTTTTCGTGCAACGATCCGATTTTTTATACGGTTGCAATTCAACCTCCCCTTAACGAACCGCGTCTTAAAGGTTCGCCCACAAAATTCGCCGTTCACGGAAATGCCATGTATGTGGCATCCGGAAACAAACTGTGGCAATACGACACGGGCGTATGGAAAAGCGAAAAATCTTTTCCTTCGCTGATTGCGGATATTGCAATTACAGATAACGGATATTTCTATGTAAGACTTTCCGATACAAGCGATCAATTGCATTGGTCAACCGACGGCGTTAACTTCACGGCAAAACCTATGAGCGTTAACATACAATCGATTTTTTCCGCAGGTAATTATTTGTACATAAGCGCAAGGGATTTTAGCATAACGTCCGGCAATTATTCCATTTATCATCTTCTCGGGTCGGGCGATCCTGTTCCTGTTACCCCCGATATTTCTTCCGATGAAATTACCAGGGTAAGCATTAACAGTTTTGCATTCTCCGGCTCCACTTTTTATTTTTGCAGTTATGGAAGCGGCATAAACTCAAGTGACATGAAGGGAAAGGGAATTTTTTCCGGTACATTAGGTTCAACAAGCGTGACCAGGATTAACGATTCGGACGATTTTACGGGAATCCTTTACATTTCGGGCGGCGAGTTTGCCGCAATTTCGCGCAGCGGACAGTTATACAAAGTTACAGGCACAACCGTTACCGCATTGTCCGACGTGTCGCTTGGACGTCCGTCCAACAGCATGGGAACGCTTGCATTATGGAGCGACTATGTAAATGTTCAGGGGACAAACACTCTTGTTCGTATTCTGCTTGCAGGAACTCAGGATATCACCAATACGGCAAACACAAGCCATACGCACGGTTTTATGGAACTGGAATTGAGTCCTTCGGGAACTTTGGACGATACCAAAAGATTCAATTGGCCGGGTGAAATTGAACCCATATCGACAATGACCAGCAGGGAAAGTTTTATTACCACTCTTGGCAAACACGGCGTAAATCATCTTTATCAATATGTCTATCCCGATAACAGCCAAAGGGTTTTATTTGCTTCCACACAGCAGGAAGGACTTTGGTCTTATCGCGATCGCGGCGGCAGTTCGGGCTGGCATTGGAATGCCGAAGAATAGCCGTTAAATATGGACGACTTGTTCAAAAAATCAAACGAATTAAGCCCCCTTGCAGACAGAATGCGTCCCGCAACATTGGAAGACATTGTGGGTCAGGATCATATCGTGGGACAGGGAAGGCTCCTTCGCCGCGCGATTGCGGCAGACCGCCTCTCTTCCATCATTCTTTACGGCCCTCCGGGAACGGGAAAAACCTCTCTTGCGGCGGTAATCGCAAACACGACAAGAGCCGCTTTCGAAAAATTGAACGCAGTATTGGCGGGTGTTAAGGATATCCGCGAAGTGATAGATCGCGCGGACGACAGATACCGTTTGTACAGCAAAAGAACAATTCTATTTGTTGATGAAGTTCACAGATGGAACAAAGCCCAGCAGGATGCGCTCCTTCCCTGGGTGGAAAACGGAACCGTCATTTTAATAGGCGCAACGACAGAAAATCCGTTCTTTGAGGTTAACCGCGCCCTGGTAAGCAGAAGCCGAATTTTTCAGTTAAAACCGCTTGAATATGACGGCCTTTTGGAAACTGCAAAGCGTTCGCTTAGGGACAAGGAGCGCGGCTACGGCAACTGGAATGTGCAATTCGAGGAAGGCGCTCTTGAACACTTGGTTGAAGTGGCGGGAGGAGACGCGCGAAGCCTTTTAAACGCAATAGAACTTGCGGTGGAAACAAGTCATGACGCATGGCCTCCCGCTTCGGGAACAGAAATAAAAATCTCCATGCATGCCGCCGAAGAAAGCATTCAGCGCCGCGCGCTTTTGTATGATCGCGACGGAGATTATCATTTTGATACAATCAGCGCATTCATAAAAAGCGTGCGCGGAAGCGATCCCGATGCCGCTCTTTACTGGCTTGCAAAAATGGTTCGCGCGGGCGAAGACCCAAAATTCATTTTCAGACGAATGATAATTCTTGCAAGCGAAGATGTCGGATTGGCGGATCCTCACGCTGTTTCGGTCGTCATTTCATGCGCGCAGGCTTTTGAACGGATCGGTTTCCCGGAAGGAAATTTTCCGCTCTCCCACGCCTGCCTGTATCTTGCAACGGCTCCCAAATCAAACACCACCCTTGCCTATTTTGACGCGTTAAAGGAAGTTGAAAAGGAAGACGCGCAAGTGCCCAATCACCTTCGCGACGCAAGCCGCGATGCGGAAGGATTCGGTCACGGAGAGGGGTATGTCTATCCTCATGCATACCGCGATCATTGGGCTGCCCAGCAGTATCTGCCAAAGACGCTCAGGGGCAGAACATTTTACATTCCGTCTTTTTCCGGCTACGAGGGAAAAATCCGCGAAGACGTTCTGCAAAAAAGGGAGCTTCAGGCGGCAATCGTGCTAAGCGACAGTTTTAGTGACAGCGAAGACGGCGAACTTTTAACATGGTCTGCCTCGTCAAAAGGAAGAGAAGGCTGGTATAAACGCCTTGAATCGGGCCGCTCGAAACTTCTTTTGGGTGACAGGGACATTCTTTTTAATTCCGCTTCCCCTTCGCGGCAGGACAGGATATTGATACCTCTCGCCAACGACGGACTTTTGCTCTGGGAAAGCCTTAGACGATGTCCCGAAGGTCTCTCGGCCGCGCTTGTTTCCTGCATTGAGGCAAAGAACGCCCTTCTTGGGTATATTTCGATTTTAAACGAAGACGAAAAACCGCAAATTGCGGTAACAAATGAATTGCTGCCCGATGTCGCAAAATGCGATGAATGGTTTTCCTGCCATGAATTTGACCGCATTTTGATTCGCGCATCGCGTCTGTCCTGCGATTTTTCGCAAATGGCAAATAATGCAAGGTCTCTTTTGGCAAAAAACGGATGCGTTTGTCTTTTGGCATCGCCTCCCAAACTTGGCATGCGTCTTTCTTTGCTCCTTGCAGAGGATTCTTCCCCAAATAACCTGTCATTAAAACTGGAAGAAGCGGAAACCGCCTTTTTTGGGGAGGCAAAAGGCTTGGACATTTGGGAAGAAACCGATTTGACACAATCCTTTGAGAAAAACGGGTTTGAAGCAAAATTGGAGTTTGTCGAACAAAAAGAAGAAAGACTGATTTCGGAGAAAGACATTGACTTGTGGTTTAATACGGAACAATCGAGGTTTGGCTCTTTTATTTCAAAAAATATGGAAAAAAAGGATTTTTCCGCCATCGAAGATGCGCTAAGGCAAAGAATTAACAAAGGACCTGTTCTTTGGCAGTGGAAATCGGTATGCCTGAAGGCAAATGCAAAATAAAATCGCTTTTTTATGAAAATATTATTCACTTTTTTATTTATTTGTAGTATTATTTATGTAGTTGCATCTTCTATAATTCTCTTAAGGGGTATATTGTGAAAAAGGTGGCTGCAAAGTCAAAAACTTCAAAAAGCACTTCCAAACAGGCAAAAAAGCCTTCATCCGGCAAGACTGCCGCCAAGGCTAAAAAACCGGCGCCAAAAGCCAAAGCCAAAACGACCGCAAAACCGACTGCCAAAAAGTCAACAGTCAAGAAATCAACTGTAAAAAAAACCGCTTCGGCCGCCAAAAAGGCAAAACCCGCCGTAAAGAAGAGCGCATCTTCACCAAAGACAACAGCGAAGAAAACCGCATCCAAACCTTCTGCAGCGGCAAAAAAACCTCAGGCGGAGCCAAAAAAGGCAACAGCTCCAAAAGCAATCCCCAAGCCTGAAAAACCCGAAACAAACGACATGAGCCTTCCCGACGGCAGCGCCTTGCAGCAGACAGGTCAGCGCCGCCCCTTAATCGTTTTTCCAAAATAATTTAAAAAAAAGCTAAAGTTTTTTCTTTAGCCTGCCGATATTGAAACGGGTGAGTTGTGTTTTTGCAGGATTTCCGCGGGTTCGCGAAGGGCAGTTCACCATAAGCGCATTTACATGGAAGTAAATGCACGGAAGCATGGATGCTTCCGGAACAGTTCAAGGAGGATCTTATGATCATTAATCACAACCTTAGCGCAATGTTTGCGGACAGGTCCCTCGGGGTAACTCAAGTTTACCTCACCAAAGATATGGAGAAACTTTCTTCGGGTCTTCGTATCAATCGTGCCGGTGATGACGCATCGGGATTGGCAGTTTCAGAAAAACTGCGCAGCCAGATTCGCGGCCTTCATCAGGCTTCAGCAAACGCCCAAAACGGCATCTCTTTCATCCAGGTAGCGGAAGGATATCTTCAGGAAACACAGGATATCATCCAGCGCTTGAGAGAACTCTCTGTTCAGGCAGCCAACGGCATCTACAGCGAAGAGGACAGACTCTACATCCAGGTTGAAGTATCGCAGCTCGTCGATGAAGTCGACAGAATTGCGTCTCATGCCCAGTTTAACGGCATGAACATGCTCACAGGACGTTTTGGACGCTTAAGAGGCGACAACGTTGTTACGGCTTCCATGTGGCTCCATATCGGCGCAAACATGGATCAGAGAGAACAGGTTTATATCGGCACCATGACCACAAAGGGATTGGGAATTCGCCAAATGGACGAAACCTTCGTTTCTCTGGAAACCCCGGACAGCGCAAACAGAACAATCGGCGTTGTTGACGCAGCTCTCAAAATCATCAACAAGCAGAGAGCGGACCTTGGCGCTTATCAGAACCGTTTGGAACACGCAGTTCGCGGTTTGGATATCGGTGCCGAAAACATGCAGGCTTCGGAATCAAGAATCAGGGACACCAACATGGCCAACCAGATGGTTGACTATGTAAAGAACCAGGTCTTAAGCCAGGCCGGCGTAGCCATGCTCGCGCAGGCTAACCAGAGGGCAACTTCTGTATTGTCATTATTGCAATAATGCGGTACAATAAGTGTACCGGGTGAAAACCCGGTATTTTGGGCAGCTTGGCTCAATCCGTGGAAGTGGAATCAGGCTGCCCTCCCCTGGCTTTTTTTAAGTATTTGGTCCAATCCCCCAACCGGGTAAACGGACAAGTGTTATTTGACAAAATCCCTCCGCCCCGGCACTCAATTTCTTTGTTGTTGGGCAATGTTAATTGGTTCCAAACCAAGACATTGAGTGCTGGGCGCAGGACAGTTCGAGACGATTTATTTGCGGGAAGCGTTAGGTGAAATATTTGCCTAAAACTTCCCTAAATTAGTCGTTTCGTTCTGTGTTGCAAAAATGTCTTAAAGCAGCGCGATGCCTTTTGACACAATGCTCCTGCGGAACGTCTTCGGCAATGGATAGCCGGAGAAAAGCAAAACTATGGAGGGTTAATTATGATTATTAATCACAACATGAGCGCCATGTATGCCGATCGTCAGCTCGGCGTAACCCAGCTTTCATTGACCAAAAACATGGAGAAATTAAGCTCCGGTATGAGGATCAATCGTGCTGGTGATGATGCATCCGGACTCGCGGTTTCCGAAAAAATGAGAAGCCAGATTCGCGGTTTGCAGCAGGCCGAACGCAATATCCAGAACGGCGTGTCTTTTATCCAGGCATCTGAAGGTTATCTTCAGGGAACACAGGATATTCTGCACCGCCTTAGGGAATTGGCTGTACAGTCAGCTAACGGTATCTACAGCGATGAAGATCGCATGCAGATTCAGGTAGAAGTTTCGGCAATGGTTGACGAAGTAAATCGTATTGCAAGTCATGCGCAGTTTAACGGCATGAACATGCTTACAGGTGCCTTTGCAATGGATTCGCAGACTGGCAGAATCATGCAGCTTCAGGTTGGAGCCAACATGGATCAGAATGCAAGAATCTACATTGGCAACATGTCAGCTAATGCACTTGGCTTGATTGACGCACAGGGCGGCGATGGAAAACTTTCCATTTCGGATCCGAATGTGGCAAACAGGGCAATCGGCACAGTGGACGCTGCGTTAAAAGTTGTTTCAAAACAACGCGCAGACCTTGGCGCTTATCAGAATCGTTTTGAGATGGCAGCACAAGGCGTAGCCATTGCGGCAGAAAATATCCAGGCCGCCGAATCCCGAATCAGGGATACGAACATGGCTAACAAGATGGTAGACTTCACAAGAGACTCCATCCTGCAGCAGACAGGTACTGCAATGTTGGCACAAGCCAACCTGCGAACACAGTCTGTTGTACAGCTGCTTTCGTAGCAATTAAAAAAGCATAGCGAATACAGAGACTTCTGGACGTCGTCTTTATTTCGCAATGGGAGGGGACAGTGGAGTTCGCGCCTTCACTGTCCTTTATCTGCCAGACGTATTGTTTTGCGGCATCCTTGCCGCAAAACAGGCGTTGATTGGCCGGTTTTTCTTCTGCCATGGATTGGCGGAAGAATGTCTTTTACATGGAGGTACATATGTCCGTAGCAAGTGTTGGATACGCTCCTGTCTCGCCTTCTCCGCTTCCGGCTGAATTTCGTCCGCAGGCAATCAGGCAAACAGCTCAATCGGAACCCAAGGTAAAACCTCATGTCATTCAGAATACTGCAGCTGATATTCAAAGATTGGGAAGCGCCTTGAACAAGAAGCTTCAATTTGAAGTGGATCACAGGTCTAACGAGGTGATTGTCAAGGTCATCGACAAAGATACCGATAAAGTGATCAGAGAAATACCGCCTGAAGAATTGCAGCGGTTGCACAGAAGCTTAAAGGAAGTTATCGGTCTTTTGTTCGACGAGATGGCTTAATGACCGACCGTTCGGTCGGACTTTGAAACGGCAGATTTAGCCTGTTAGAGGGGGGAAGTCAGGTCTATGTCAGATGTTTACATACCGGGAGTAAGAAGCAGATTCAACTCCGAACAGACGGTCGAAAACTTGATGAATCTTGAACGCGTCCCCAGGGACAGGGTTCAGCAGCAAGTCGACACGCTCCAGGTTCAAAGAGGTTATTGGCAGGAAGTTGGCAGGCGAATAAATACTCTTCGCGACAGCGCAAGAGCGCTCTTCTCTTTCCAAAACCCCTTCAATGAAAGAATCGGCAGAAGCGCCGATGAAAATGTAATCACAGCCACGGCAACCAGAGAAGCTGCCGAACAGCAGATGCGCTTTGCGGTAAAACAGGTTGCATCGGCTGATCGTTTTCTTTCGCAGCCTCTTGATGAAAGAACAAGAATAGAACCCGGTACTTATACTTTTACAGTCGGAAACGATGAAATCTCAATCGCATTCAGGGGCGGAACCCTGAACAATTTTGTCGAATTGATAAACCGCCGCGGAAGAGACAAGGTGGCGGCATCCCTAATCGCGGTACAACCCGGGACAAGGTCCCTTCTTATAGAATCAAAATTGACAGGCTCGGCAAACAGGCTTGGTTTTTCGGGCGATGCAGCCGAGCTTGTTACGCGCCTTGGCATGATGGAAACAAGCAACGACACCCAAAGAAACATTTCGATAAACGAAAGTTCCGTGCGCAGAACAGAAAACGCGCAAAACGTCTCCGTTAATGAAGGCGTTTTAAAAGTTGCTCCGCGCGCAGCCGCATCATTGCCTGTCAATATTCAGATAACGGACAATTCGCCTCTTGTACTTCGTCTGGAAACGCAAACCCGCGTTGAAGGCGAGGGTTCAACTGTTACGCAAACTCCTCCGGGGCCAACCGTTCCCGCAGGTTCTGTCACATATTCGGGGATCACGATTCAAAATCAGCCGTCTTCCGCTCCTTCGCAGGATTTGGCTCCCCCTGCCCCGCCCGTTCGCAATGACAACATGAACGTTTTGCATCTTGTTTTTTCCGACGGCACAACGGCAAGACTTCCGGCAATAACCGATTCTTCTTCCTTTACGGCGCGTCAGTACAATCTTACGGATGTCGCGCGCGGAAAAACAATCGTTTCTCTGGATTTGCGAAACGAAAACACCCACCGCGAGGTCAGTATCGGAAAAGTTGAAGTTTTGGATCCAACTTCCACAACCGGCGGTTTAAGACCATTAAACGCGGTTGCCACAGCGCGCGATGCAATCATTTCGATGGAAGGCATCGACATTGTGCGCTCATCGAACAATATAGACGATCTGATCCCGGGCGTTACATTGAATGTGCGGGGCGTTTCCGAGCGTCCTGTCGAACTAAGAATTGTCGCCAATGTTGAAGCGATTAAAGATTCGATTATTTCGTTTGTCGGAAACTATAACCTCCTTATGGCGGAAATAAACGTTTTGACAAGAAGGGACGATCGCGTAATTGACGAGATTACTTATATAACCGCAGAAGAAAGAACGGCAATGAGGGAAAGGCTCGGCGTTTTCGCCAGCGACGCTTCTTTAACCACATTCAGAAACAATCTGCAAAGAACTGTAACAGCCCCCTACCCCACAAGCATGGAAAGAGACCTTGCCCTTCTTGCGCAAATAGGCATCAGCACAAACTCGAATCGAAGCTCGGGATACGATCCGTCGCGCCTAAGGGGATACCTCCAAATTAACGAACCGGAACTTGATGCGGCATTGGAAAATAAGGTGCCCGCGATAAGGGAATTATTTGCAAGCGACACAACGGGGGATTTGCTTGCAGACACGGGCGTCGCCTTTAATGTTGACGCGCTCATGCGTCCGTTTGTGGAAACAGGCGGAATAATTTCGCTTAAAACAAGCACAATCGATTCGCGCATTTCGCGGGATGAAAGACGCATAGCAAACCTTGACAGGCAGCTTGCAGCAAGAGAACAGGAACTGCGCATTCAATATGCGCGTATGGAAGCGGCTTATGCGCGTATGGAGCAAATGTCAACTTCGCTGGATAATTTTAACAATCAAAACCGCGGTAACAGGTAACAGGAAAAAAAATGGAAATAAAAATCAACGATAAAACTCTGGATGTAAGTCTTGACAACGAAAACACCGTCGGAGACGTATTAACGGGTCTTGAAAGATGGCTCTCCGATGCGGGACACAGAATATCCGAGCTTAGCATAGACGGAGAAATGATAAATGCTTCGATGATCGAAGGCATTTTCAAAAAGGAAATAAAAAACATCAAATGTCTGGATATCAAAACAAACGTAGTGTCAGACCTTACGGCGGCAAGCCTTTTGAATCTTTTGGAAGACATTAAGGAATACGAATCCTGCGACTTTGACGCAAAATCCAAATATTACGAAAAATGGAAATCGGGCGCAACCGCGGGTTTCATTCACGAAGAACTGCCCGAGCTTTTTGCGTTTTGCCATAATACGTTTGGCACAGGCGAAATACCGCCTGATGTTTTAAGATCCGTAACGGAAGAAATTCAAAGGGAAGTAAACGATCCTTCCAAAGAACTTTCGAATTTGGAACCCGTATTGGATGAAATCTGCGAAAGGCTTATCCGTCTTCCTTTGGACATCCAAACAGGAAAAGACGCGGTTGCGGCGCAGACAATGCAGATTTTTGCGGCAATAACGGAAAAAATAATCCGCATTTTCAGGCAGCTCGACATTCAGGGATATTTTATAAACGAAAAAGAATCCGAAAGCAAAGAACAGGTGGAAAATCGAAAAAACCAGCTTTTGGAAAAAATATCGGCTTTTTCAAACATATTAAGGGAACTTTTGGAAGCATACGAAAAAAACGATTCTGTCCTTGTTGGAGATATCACCGAATACGAAGCGTCTCCCAAACTGAAAGATTTATACGCCGCAATTCTGGAAAATATACAACTATCCCCCAATAAACAGGATGATAAATGATCGACTTTTTTTTGCATTTGCCGCCGTTGCAGCAGGGAACCTTAATCTCAATGGAAGACCCCGAGTTTAACTCGGGCACGCTTATCGGTATGGGTGTCATTCTCGCGGTGATTGTAATTGTAATCATCATAGGAGCAAGAAGACCCACAGGCGGAAAAAGAAAAGGCGGAGGAAGCGGAGGAGGAAGCGCAGGCGGAGGCGGTCTTTTTGCAAGTTTGGCAGTACACAAGATTGCAAGAAACCTGGGGTTAAACAGCGATCAGGCAAACATGCTTGTTTATGTTTTCAAGACGGACGGAGTTATTGAACCCGAAAAATCTGTTAATACCCCTGCCCTATTGGATCGCCATTTCAGGCGCACTTACAGGGAAATAGAAAACGGTAAAGCCGCAGATTCGCAGCGAAGGCTTGCAATTCTTTTTTCGACCAGAAACGCACTGGAAAACAGCATACTCGGCGGCATTTCGTCCACAAGGCAGCTCAGGGACGACATTTTGTTCACAATCAACACAGGAAAGGAAAAAATCAACGTTCGTTTGGCTTCCGCCAAAGGGGATTATCTTTTTGTCGAAACTCCCAAAAATGTATTGGGAAGCCTGATAAAAATTGCCAAAGGAACAAGAATAACGGTCATGTTCTTTACAAAAAGCAACAAGGGGTTCTCGTTTGAAACCCGCGTAATCGGGTACTCCTCCTATAACGGACACCCCATAATGCAGCTTGCCCATTCCAACCACCTCAGGTTCCTTTCCCAAAGACGCTACAGAAGGCGTCATTCGGTTATTGCGTGTTCTTTGTATTTGGTGTATGTTGAAGGTACCAAGAAAAAGCAGCGCTTGGTTGTTGACAAACGAAGGCTTCAGGGGAGCATTCAGGATATCTCCATGGGCGGCTGTTCGATGAAAATGATGGCTCCGATAAGGGTTGGGGCAAGATTCAAAATTGAATTTATACAGGGAGATGTTAATGTGGCGGCTTTGGGGCAGGTTTTAAGAACCAACAAAACGGGCTTGAATACGATTATTCACGTCAAGTTCCTGAAAATACCGCTAAGATCGATGAACCTGATAAACGCCTTTGTTTATGAGTACGGACGCGAGTAAAAGTGAGGAGACATAAAAATGAAAGTTATTACAATTAAAGACATGATTAGAAAAGACGTCCCCATCTATTACAGGTTGCTTTTTACGGGTGTTGCCGTAATAGAATTAAACAAAGGACCCGAGAATTTCCGGATTGATTTTACAATAGAGATAAAACCCACAGGTCAAAGGGATGTATCTGTCACATTTATCGACAAAGTCGATTATCCCCTTATTCCTGTTACAAATGAACTTAAGGCATACATAAAACAACTTGACTCTGCAGGCGGTCTTCCCGACTGAGAAATGATAGAAGTTACTTCCGCTTCTCCCGATGAAACTCATTCGATTGGAAAGAAAATAGCATCCCGTCTTTTTAAAGGATCTGTCGTCACTCTTAACGGCGTTCTTGGAAGCGGAAAAACAGCCCTTTCCAAAGGCATTGCATCGGGGCTTGGAATAAAAGAAAATATAACAAGCCCCACTTATACGATTATCAACGAATATGCAAATGATGCATCCATTGTTCTTTATCATATTGACGCTTACCGTTTGTCGGGAGAAAAGGATTTTGAAGACACAGGCGGCGTTGAAATTCTAAACTCGGGGGGAATTTGCCTGATTGAATGGAGCGAACGCATTTTAAAATCGTTGCCGCAGGATTGCATAAATATTTATATCGAGATAACGGGAGAATGTTCCAGATTGATAAGGATCGACGGAATTGAAAAATTATGAGCGAATTAAAAAATTACGATCACCTTTTGGCGATTGACAGCGCATGTTCTTTTTTTTCCGTTGCGCTCTCCTGCGGCGGCGACATTCATTATGCCGAAACGGACGGACGGCAAAAACAATCCGAAATTGCGATGGAATTTGCGGACAGCCTTTTAAAAAAGGCATGCATAAAACCGAAGGATTTGTCCGGCGTGATCTGCATGGGCGGACCCGGTTCCTTTACAGGTCTTAGGATTGGCTATTCAATCGCAAAAGGACTTGCGCTTTCTTTGTCGATTCCCTTCGCGCCAATTCCAACGCTTGATTGCATTGCTTTCGGGCATTCGCAAAAAGAAGACGATATTATAATTCCTGTTATACAATCAAGAAAGAACGCTTATTATTATACAATTTTTCGTAACACAGAGCGTCTTTGCGAAGACAAGGACGGCGATTTAACGCAAATTAAAGATGAAATTAAAAAATTTCTGACAAATGAAAATAAAATAATAATGACAGGGCCGCTTTCTTGCGAACTTTACAATTCGCTGCCTGCCGATTTTCAAAATGACATTATTTTGAATTTTGAAAATAAGGGTTATGCAAAAGAATTGATTTGTATTGCAAAAAACAAAAAAATATTGGATAATGACTTAACGGCATTCTTGACATCGGGTCCTGAGTATGTCAGAAAGACAGACGCAGAACTTAACGCGCAAATTTAAGGATTAAAAAATGAGTTACATTATCGAAGACGGCGAACTTGAACCTCTGGATGAAACCGACGGCGGAAAAATACCTGACGATCTCGGTCTTGGCGACGGCACAGAACAGTCAATTTTGCTTTCTTCCTCCCACAATCCGTTCAAAACAAGCATTTTTCCCGTCTTGATAATCAACAACAGACTAAGAATCATTTACAGAAACGAAGCATGCGAAAAAATGTTTTCCGGTTTTGCCAATTTAATCGGCAAATACTTTTTTGATTTGTTCGGCAAGGCGTTCTCTTTGGAAGACGCAAGAAAAATAAGGGATACGATAATAAACGGCACAAGCGGATTTTCGTGGAAAGGAACCGCTCTTTTAAAAACGCGCGAAACCGTTTCAATTCAAATCAGGGTTTATATTTTTCCATTGGAAATGGATTTGAAAGCGCCAAGCGATTTTGTCGTAATGTTTGACGATTTTACCGAAGAAAACAAAAAACTTTTGCGCTCTGTTTTTCTTTCTCTTTTGGAAGCTTCAAGATTAAAAGACAACGATTCGGGAAAACACATTGTCCGCGTAAATGAATATTCAAAACGTCTTTGCGAAGAATTGTACAGCATCGGAGGAGAATTCAAGCGCATTGACGCGGATTTTATCGACAACATTTCATTTCTTGCCGCGATGCATGACATAGGAAAAATCGGCACACCCGACGACATTTTAAACAAGGAAGGGCCTTTGTCCGATTGGGAATGGGCGGTTATGCGGGAACACACCAAAAACGGCGCGTTTATTCTTTCCACTTATCCAAATCCAATGGCAAAGGAAATTGCGCTTTCACATCACGAAAAATGGAATGGAGCCGGCTACCCTTTCCAGCTTGAAGGCGAAATGATTCCGCTTTCCGCAAGAATTGTAACAATTGCCGATGTATACGACGCGCTCAGAATGGAACGCAGTTACAAGCCGTCTTTAAGCCATGAAGTTTCGTTCCAAAAAATTGTCGAGCAAAGCGGCAATCATTTTGATCCAAAACTAATCGAAGTGTTTAAAAAAATCTCGGGCGACTTCGAAAAAATTTATAATGACAATGCGGATTAGCAACTGATTGGAAAAGACTGTCCACGAATTAACACGAATTAACACGAATTAACACGAATTAACACGAATTAAATCAAGCTCGTCAAATGCATCCGATAAAAATTTATTTAAAAATAATATTTTATTTTTATTTTTCCATTTTTTTAATGATTGAGGTATGCATTTTTCTATTGTTAAATCGAAACGTTTATTAAATAATTCTTCATCAGGACCTTCTTTTAACCGATAACCCATTAGCAGAGTGTCTTTTAATAAAGTTTTATTATCAACTTCTTCAAAAACTGCATTGTTTAAATTAGGATTTTTAATATATAAATCAATATCGTTTCTATATGTATATCTTTTTGCACATTTTTCATCTTCGTTTATAATTGTACCGCTGGCCGCAGCTCCTGCACCAATCCAATTTTGCATTTGCCAATAACGCATATTATGAAAGCTCCTTTTGCCGTCTAGCGCAAAATTTGATATTTCATAATGTTCAAATTCATTTTTTACAAGCAATTCTTGTCCAATCATCCAGATGGTATCTGATGTATCAATATCAGGCAGTATTATTTTTTTATTTTTTATTTTTTTAAATAGCAGTGTTTCTTTTTCCAAGGTAAGACTGTAAAGAGATATATGACAAGGTTTATATTGTAAAACTCTTTTTATATCATTAATTATAACTTCTTCTGTTTGAAATGGAAGACCTGCCATTAGATCAACAGAAAAAGATGAATTAAAAACATTACTTAACAGCGAAAGACAATTATGTAAAATAGGGTCACTTCCTTTTCTATTTACAGACATTCTGCTTTTATTATGTAAAGTTTGCACTCCAATACTTAGCCTTGTTACACCTCCTTCTTTGCATATATCAAGAAATTCTTTCGTTATAGATTCAGGATTCGCCTCTATTGTAAATTCAAAAGGTGAAAATTGCGAAATAGAATTTAATTTTTTTAAAAGAATACCGATTTTTTTTCCTAAAACGGACGGTGTTCCTCCTCCAATATACACTGTTGGAATATTTTCGATATTAAAATAATTTATTTGAAATTTAATATCTTCAATAAGCGCGAAAAGATACGCGTCAATATATTCCTCACTAATATTATTCACACTTACTGAATAAAAATCGCAGTAATCGCAGAAAGACGAACAGAATGGAATATGAATATACAAAGAAGAGTTTAAATCCAAATTAATGTGCCTTTTTCGCAGAAATCCGCGGACTATAACAAACCAATCCGGTTAAGCGGCCAGAACCGAAACACGGCTCTTGCCGAAATCAACGAAGGAGAAATGGGTCCCCATGTGCGCGAATCGTTTGTGTTTGAACGATCGTCGGAGGCGACAAAACATTCGTTTGGTCCCAATGTTATCGCGTTCATGTTGCCGGAAAATGGAATCGACTCGTTCCATTGTTCCGTAACCTGCGGAATTTGGGCAAGATACGATCTGTTGGAAAGTTCGTATTCCGTAAGAACATAAGTGCTGCCCGAGGCTTTAACCCTAAAGCCGTAATTGTTCATCGAAACCTCATCGCCGCCAAGTCCTATCACCCTTTTTACATAATACTGTCCCTCGCCCCTGAAAATGGAAATTCTTTGGGCGGTAAAAAATCTTGCAAAGCCGTCAATGATTCTGAGCGGAAGTTTTTTATCCCTGTAATGCCTCATGTCCACAAGAACAATGTTTCCCCTTTTAAAAACAGTTTGATTCTCTTCGTCATTCCCGTTCCATGGAGCGTTAAACGAAGAAAAAACAATTCTGTCTCCCTTGTTAAGACCGGGCTGCATTGTGTCATTGTCCACAACCCAAACAGAAAAGAAAAATGCCGTCAAACAGTTATATGAAACGTACAAAACAAAAAAAACAAAAATGATTACAAATATCTTGTTGCGCTGGTTTTTTTGAGCCCTGTACGAATATTGTCTGGATTTGTCAAACATGTTTACCCTGCCTAAATTATTTTTTGCCAGCGCGTAATCGGCCAGAAAATAATCCATCCCCTTCCCAATACTTTTCCTTTTGATACGGGACCAAAAGCGCGTCCGTCATTTGAACTGTCCCTGTTGTCTCCCAATGTAAAAACCCTGCCTTTGGGAATGTACCAGCCAAGACGGTTTTTTGCAAGCTGTGCCGCATAACGCCTGTCATGCGGAGCGATTTTTCTAATCGTTTCGAGCCTTGCCCTTGAAATTGCAATTCCGTCGTAACCGTATTCTCTTTCCGCCTGCGACGCAATGGAAACCAGATTCTGCGAAACGGGAAGCCCTATTTCCGACCATCCGTTCATTTTTGAAGCCGCAATAATTGCGGGATAACTTTCCGGTTTTACAAGACGGCTTAAATTGTGATTCCACCCCTGCGCCCTGTTGTATTCCCTTTCGTCGATCCATCGATCTTCGCCTGCATGACGCACTTTCATCTCTCCGTGTTCAATCATGAAACGATCGCCTTCCTGCCCTATTGCCCGTTTTATCAAAAACCGAACCCTTTGCTCTCCCCTGTCATTCCTGTCGATATCAACCAATGAAATCGTCAGCATGTATATCACTCTTTGCGCAATGTCAAAAACAGTGCCGCGCGAGATGTATTCGGGGCTTTCAAAAATGATTATGTCGTTGCGTTTCGGCTGTATTGGAGAAGGCAATTTTACAAAACCGGGCAAAAGTTCGGGACCGTAAACCAACTTGTTTACGATGATATGATCTCCTATATTCAATGTGTCTATCATTGAACCGGACGGAATCCTGTAAGCCTGAAGCAAATATTGGTTTGCAAGGAAAACCATGCAAACCGCCCAAACAATCGCATCCAGCCAGTCGATCAGGGGTTTTCTCATTTTTTGCTTTTCTTTTTTTGCATGGCGTATTCTTGCCCTTCGCGTAAGGAAACTTTCGGTTATCTGCTGCACATTGTCAAAAAAGCGCATGCTTGCGGATGAGGATCGGGGTTTTGACTTTTCGCTGTTTTTGGACATTTAGGGGATTTTATCACAACCTGACCGTTTTTAGCAAGTAGCGGGCGTTTTTAAGCACTTTACAACCATTATTTTTTGGAATAAAATGTCCGTAAAAGGAGCTTTATTGTGTTAAAAGCGACAGCCAAACTGATTCAAGCCTTGAACGGCAATGTCAAAAAAAGTCAAATAGCGTCGGGCTTTGCCTGGGGCACGCTTTTGGGACTTATTCCTGCGGGCAACGTTTTCTGGATCGTTCTGTTTCTTGCATCCTTCTTTTTCAGGCACAACCACGGATCAAAAATTTTTGGAATGGCATTGATAAAACTTATATCGCCGCTTGTGATTTATGCTGTCGACGGCGTCGGTTTTAACGTTTTGAATTTTGAACCGCTTGTTCCCTTTTTTACGTCCATGTACAACATGCCTTTTGTTCCGTTTACAAATTTTAACAACACTCTTGTAATGGGCGGACTTGTCATCGGTCTAATTCTCTGGATTCCGGTATTTATCCTTAACATGATCTTTATCCCGGTTTATCGCAACAAACTTGCGCCAAAAATAAGAGAATCAAGAATCGTAAAAGGCATAACGGGATTTCCGCTGTTTAAGATTTTGGAAAAAACTCTTGTAAAGGATTAAACGGAGAAAAAAAATGAAAGAAGGATCCAACGGCGAGCAACAGCCCAAACCCGTAAAAATACCCGGCGCTTTCAAAAAGCCGATCAAGAAAAGGAAATTTGTCGCAAGATACGAAAAACTTATCGAACATCCGGAAGACAGAAAATTTTTTGTTTCCTGTTTCGAGGAACAGGAAGAATTTTTTTCTGTCAGGCAAAATCTTTCAAAAGAAAACATAAAAAGGCTTAAAAGCCTTTACAAGGTCATAAAATCAAACCGGAAGGGAGATGTAAGAATTGTTCCCATCCTCTTTGCTTCTGCAATAGTTGCCGCAATTGTTTTTTTCTTTACGATATTTGCAAATCCTCTTTTGGAAAGAGCGATGGAAATGGGACTGGAAGCGGCATTTGAGGCAAAATCTGACGTTGACAATTTCCGTCTGAGTCTCATACGTTTTGAAATTTCAATGTCCGGAGTTACCGTTGCAAACCGCGACAGTCCCATGACAAATCTTTTTCAGCTTGGAAGAACAGAAATAATTTTAAGACCGCAGGCAATATTGCGCGGAAAAATATACATCGAATCGATTCGCGCGCAGACGATTCGCTTTGGAACTCCCAGAACCGTTTCAGGTTATATAGGAATTCCTCCAAGAACGGCCGCGCAAAGAGCTCCTAAACCGCCCGCTCCTCCGCTTATAGACCTGCAAAATTTTGACGCAATGGGTCTTTTGAATCAGGAATTCGAAAGACTGAGAACGCCAAAACTTTATGACATTGCAATCAATGCATACAATGAAACTTCGACAAAGTGGCGCAATCAGGTTGAAACGACAACAGCCAACGTTCAGAATGTGCGCGCGTCCGCAGCGCCGCTTATCAATCTTAACACAAGCAATCTTCGCGATCCTGCGGTTATAGCAAGCACTGCAAGGGATATTGAAGCTGCAATAAGTTCCGTGCAAACTGCGGCAAATGACGTAAACAGAATCATTTCCGGTCTTGAAGCTGACATAAACATGGCTCGCGATCTCGAATCGACTGCGCGCAGTTCCATAACGGACGATCTTAACCTTTTAAAATCGTATATCGATCTTGGCAGCGGCGAAGCGTTCAGGGCAATCGAGCCTTTTATCCGCGAAATACTTTCGGATTCGGCGCAAATGTACATCAATTACGGTTTGATGGCTTTGGATGCACTGGGAAGCATTCAAAGATTGGCATCCAACATTCCAAAAAGCGAAAAACCGAAAAAGGCGGAACGCTTTAAGGGAAGAACCGTTCACTATCCAACCGTTACATATCCCGCATTTTATTTGGGCGTAATGGCATCCGATTTTACGATCGATTCGTGGAATTGGTCATTTGATCTCAGGGATGTCACCTCACATCCGAACTGGATTTCAAGACCCGTAACATTAAAACTGGGCATGACGGAAACTGCAGGAAGCCTCAGGCGGAATGTCGCATTTGACGGAAGCGCAAATTTCAGAAGTGACGCGTCACAGCTTTTCAGCGCCGATGTAAGAGGATCGGGGTTCCCTGTCAATTTGGAAACGGAACTCGGCAATATCGGCATTAACGGTTTTAGGGGTCAAACGGATTTTTCGGTCAATGCATCGGGTTTCCCCGGCGGCGGTTTTTCCGCAGGCGGAAATGTCGCAATAACCGAAGCAAGCGTTACGAATCCGAACGGAACTCTTGCACAGGCGATAGACACCGCCGTAAGGGAAACCGACAGGGTCAATCTTGGAATTCAATTTTCCAACAACGATTTCTCGTTGACTACAAATATAGGCGATCTTATTTTACTCGCGATTCGCCGCACTGCAGAAGCTTATGCAAGAAACGCAATTGCGGATCTTGAACGCGCATTGCGTCAAAAAATCGACGAATACATTGACGGTAGATTCGATTCAAGGGAAACCATCGACGCTTTGTTAAGAACGGCAAGAGGCGACAGGACGGTTATCGATCAGACAAGAAACGCCCTTAACGCCAAATTAAACGAACTTAACCAAAGAGTGCAGCAGGCTGTTCAGGAAAATGTTCAGGCAGTGCAGCAGGCGGGACAACAGGCAATAGACGACGCAACAAGACAGGCTGAGGAAGCGGCGCGTCAGGCAAGGGAAGAAGCCGAACGAAGGGCAAGAGAAGAAGCCGAACGGGCCGGCAGAGACGCATTGCGGCGACTGTTTTAAACTTAAAACATTTTTGCATCTTTCTCTTTTTCAATGCTTTTTGCGCAATTTGTTGACATTATTTTATGTTTTATGCTATTGTTTTAATTAATTATTGCGTTATTTTTATAACCATAACAAACAGGAGCATTGGATGAAACGTATATTGGTATCTTTAATTTTATTGTTTGTTCTTCTTCCTTTTTGTATTTTTTCGCAAACGGGAGCCGCCGCAATTCGCGATTATGTCGGCGTAATAAATCAAACGTATCATCCTGATATTGTTTCATACTTTGAAAAAACAAAAGCCGAATTCATAAGACAGGGCGAAACCGCATCGGCAAGAATCGTCGATATCATTTTAAGCGGCGCATTCGGTTCGGGGTTTCTTTACAACGACGCGCGCGGAAATTTTTACATAATTACAAACAATCATGTTGTCTCTCAAGCTCATACATTGTCCGTCACGTTTGAACGCGCGGACGGCACAACGCGAAAAATCGAAAATCTTTCCATCGTTGCCACGGATGTGGATACCGACCTCGCGCTCCTTGCCTTCCCCGCAGGAGAGCGTCCGCCTGTAAACCGCGGTCTTGCGCTTGCAACGCGTAATGCACAGGAAGGCGAAGACGTATTTTCCGCAGGCTTTCCGGGTCTTGGAATGACTCCAATCTGGCAGTTCAGCCGCGGAATGGTCTCGAATGCAAACGTTCGTTTTCCAAAAAGCATTGACGACGAAACGATGATGGGTCCTTACATTCAGCATACATCACAGATAGACGCGGGAAACTCGGGCGGACCACTTCTCGTAACGCAGGCAAACGCACCGGGAGGTTTTGCCGTAATCGGCATTAACACTTTGCAGGGTCTTAACAGGCAGGCAGCCAATTATGCAATACCTGCAAGCAAGATACAGGAATTTGTAAACAATTCGTTAAACCCAAGACCCGCGACATTCAGGGCTTCGCTTGATGCGCGCATTTCGCAGTTTCTGGAAGGATTGCCCGCAAACAAGGCGGTTTATCCGCACATTGCGGATTTTCTTTCTGTCGCATGCGTGGGCGAAAATGCGGAATGGGCAACAGACGAACTTTTATCCCGGGGCGGACAATCCTTAAGACGCGTGTTTTCAAGAAAGTTTTTGGAAAGCGTTGTGGATGCGATGGCTCTTGCCGTTGCATGGACAATTGAAAGAGACATAAGGCCGGCATCTGGTTCCATAAGCGCTTCGCTTAAGGAAGTTACAGGAGAGGGCGAACAATACACGGTAACATTTACGATTAACAACAGGGATGTAGAATCGGTTTGGATCAGGGAATACGGAAACTGGCGAATAAGATCGATTGGAACCGCCGCGTCGGGCAATTCGGACAGACTTGCGCAAAGACAGGCGCAAAGAGACAGGGCGGCAAGAAACGCAAGCGATCCGTTTGGAATGAACAGGGAGGTTCACATAGAAGCGGGATTTGCAACGCTTTTCGACATTGCGCCTGCGGCACTTTATCTTTCCTTTGGTTTTTCCGATTTTGGAGGAATCAATTTTTATTTTACAGGCGATATTTTAAATGCAGGACTCTATTACAGCATTAATACTCCGGTCAATTTGGAAAAAATCGGATTGCTGCCGTATTTCAGAATCGGAATGGGCATTACCATACTGTTACACGAAGATTCCCTCTTTGACAAGATTGATCTTCCGTTTCTTCTTCAGGCGGGCATCAAGGTGTTTTTTGTTCCGGGGCTTTATTTAAATACGGCATTTCAATACAACTTTTCGTTTTTTAGAGTTATGGAGGGCGTAAGATCGCCTTTTGACATGGCACTTGTCCTGTCTATAGGATATTCATTCTGATTTTTCGCAAGGAGAAAAAACATGATTAAAAGAGTTTTAATATTTTTCATGTTGGTTTTTTTGTTTCCGGTTTCTATTTTTTCCCAAACGGGAGCCGCTGCGGTACGCGATTATGTTGGCGTTATAAATCAGACTTATCATCCCGATATTGTTTCGTATTTGCAAAAATGGAAAGCAGTCTATACAAGACAAGGCCAGACAAATGCGGCAAGAGGCATTGACATCATATTGAGCGGCGCTTTCGGCTCGGGTTTTCTTTACAACGATGCGCGCGGAAATTTCTATGTAATCACAAACAACCATGTTGTCGCTCACGCGCATACGCTTTCCATCACTTTCGAACGCTCTGACGGCACAACAAGAAAAATCGAAAATCTTTCCATAATTGCAACCGATGTTGAAACGGACCTTGCCATTCTTGCTCTTCCTGCGGGAGAGCGTCCTTTGGTAAACCGCGGTCTTGCATTTGCATCCCGAAATGTTCAGGAAGGGGAAGATGTTTTTTCCGCAGGCTTTCCCGGTCTTGGCAGAACGCCAATCTGGCAATTCAGCCGCGGAATGGTCTCGAATGCAAACGTCCGTTTCCCAAAAAGCATTGACGACGAAACGATGATGGGTCCTTACATTCAGCATACATCGCAGATTGACGCAGGCAACTCGGGCGGTCCCCTTTTGATTGCACAGACAAATGCACCAGGCGGTTTTGCCGTTGTCGGAATAAACACCTTGCAGGGAATTAACAGGCAGTCTGCAAATTATGCCATTCCTTCAAACAAGATACAGGAATTCATAAACAGTTCGTTAAATCCAAGACCTGCAACTTTCAGGGCGGCACTTGATGCCAGATTGGAACAGTTTGTCACAGGCTTTTCGTCAAACAAGGCAGCATATCCGCATATTGCCGAATTTCTTTCGGTTGTATGCGTTGGGGAAAACGCGGAATGGGCGACAGACGAATTGGACAGAAGGGGAAGCCAATCCGTAAAACGCGCATTTTTAAGAACATTTACCGAAAGCATTGTGGACGCAATGGCTCTTGCCGTTGCATGGTCGATAGAGAGCGATTTGAGAACCTCTTCGGGCGCATTAAACGTTGCCCTTAAGGATGTAACAGGCGAAGGCGAACAGTATACTGTCGTCTTTTCAATCAACAACAGGGATGTGGAATCCGTATGGATAAGGGAATACGGCAACTGGCGCATAAAAACTTTCGGGACAATCGCAACAGGCAATGCGGCGGAAAGGGTTGTTCAAACGCAGGCGCAAAGGGACAGAGCCGCAAGAAGAGCAAACGATCCCATGGGAATTCAAAATGACGGTCATATAGAAATAGGATTTTCCACTCTTTTTGATTCCGTTCCTGCGGCTTTTTACGCATCTTTCGGAATAGCATCGTGGGGGGGAATCAATTTTTATTACGGAGGCGAATACTTTATGAATATGGGAGCTTATCTCGGTTACGCCATTCCGATTCCGTTGGAAAAAATCGGATTGTCCCCCTATTTCAGAATAGGAGTCAGCATTACGTCGTTTGAACCTGAAAGCAGTCTTGATCGCATAATAGAGGCAGGCCTTTTATTTGGAGGCGGCATGAAAATTTTTTTTGCCGCTGTTCCGAATCTTTACGGGAATCTTGGAGTGCAATACGTTCTGACAATAGATCAGAAAACAAGCGACAGGAGCAACGCGTTTGAATTTGCCATGATGCTGACTGTAGGGTATTCATTTTAAAACGGAACTCGGAGTGTGCGTATGAACAAAAAAATCATTTCACTTTTTTTATTGTTTTTGCTTGTGCCGTTGTTTGTTTTTGCGCAAACAGGAGCCGCAGCATTACGCGATTATGTAGGTCTTATAAATCAAACGTATCATCCTGATATTGTTTCATACTTTGAAAAAACAAAAGCCGAATTCATAAGACAGGGCGAAACAAACGCAGCAAGAATTATCGATATCATTTTAAGCGGCGCATTCGGTTCGGGGTTTCTTTACAACGATGCGCGCGGAAATTTTTACATAATTACAAACAATCATGTTGTCTCTCAAGCTCACACATTGTCCGTCACGTTTGAACGCGCGGACGGCACATCGCGAAAAATAGAAAATCTTTCCATCGTTGCCACGGATGTGGATACGGACCTCGCGCTCCTTGCCTTCCCCGCAGGAGAGCGTCCGCCTGTAAACCGCGGCCTTATGCTTGCAACGCGCGCCGCACAGGAAGGCGAAGACGTATTCTCCGCAGGATTTCCGGGTCTTGGAATGACTCCAATCTGGCAGTTCAGCCGCGGAATGGTCTCGAATGCAAATGTGCGTTTTCCAAAAAGCATTGACGACGAAACGATGATGGGTCCTTACATTCAGCATACATCGCAGATTGACGCGGGAAACTCGGGCGGACCACTTCTCGTATTGCAAACAAACGCACCGGGAGGTTTTGCCGTTGTGGGTATCAATACGCTTCAGGGCGTTAACAGGCAGTCCGCCAATTATGCAATACCTGCAAGCAAGATACAGGAATTTGTAAACAATTCGTTAAACCCAAGACCTGCGACATTCAGAGCTGCGCTTGATGCGCGCATTTCGCAGTTTCTGGAAGGATTGTCCGCAAACAAGGCGATTTATCCGCACATTGCGGACTTTCTTTCCGTCGCATGTGTGGGCGAAAATGCGGAATGGGCAACACAGGAAATGTACAGAAGAGCCGGGCAAGTCGTCAGACGCGAATTTACAAGAAAATTTTACGAAAGCGTAGTGGATGCAATGGCTCTTGCCGTTGCATGGACAATAGAAAACGATATAAGGCCGTCAACCGGTTCCATAAGCGCTTCGCTCAAGGAAGTTACGGGAGAGGGTGAACAATACACTGTCGTCTTTACGATTAACAACAGGGATGTCGAATCGGTTTGGATCAGGGAATACGGAAACTGGCGTATAAAAACCTTTGGGACAATTGCAACAGGCAATGCTGCGGAAAGAGTTGTTCAAACACAGGCGCAAAGAGACAGAGCCGCAAGAAGAGCAAGCGATCCGTTTGGATTTCAAAATAAAGTGCACTTTGAAATCGGGTATGCCACTCTGTTCAGTAATGCTCCCGCCGCATTTTACGGCTCCTTTGGAATTGCGAAATGGGGAGGCATCAATTTTTATTATATAAGTGATGAATATTATAGTTTGGGAGCTTATGGTAATTTTACATTTCCAATTCCTTTGGAAAAAATCGGATTAATGCCTTATTTCAGGATTGGTCTTTGCTCAACTATAGGAATTGATACTGCCGAGATTGCCGTGTTTATTCAAGGAGGGCTCAGGTTATCATCCGCTTCTACCGAAGGTGTTTATTGCAATTTTAGCTTTCAATATAATATTGCGGCATCAGGTTTAAGTTTACAAATAAAAAATCCATTTGATTCAATATTTCCAATAGGTTTGGTATTATCTGCCGGGTATTCATTTTAAATTTATATATCAAGGAGTATGATTATGAGGATAAGAATTATCGTTTTATTGTCTTTTGTTTTTCTTGTTTTGAATTCGTGTCAGACAGGACCTTCAACTTGGGACAGCGCTCTTAGCGCGGAAAACAGCGCAGAAGTGAAATTTGTCGGCATGCATGTCCTGACTTACAACGGAATAAATGTCCGAAGATTCAATTGGGCGATTATACCGCCCGGACAGACAACAATTTCCGCCAATCTCACCATTAATCATGCAGGGCTTTCGTTTAGTTTAAGGGATATGGAGTTCACTTTCGATTTTAAGGCGGGAAAGATTTACAGAGTTACGGGAAGCACACACGATATGCAGTGGGGCGTTAATATTTTTGAAGATGACGAATTGTTGACATTCAGGCCGTTTTTAATACAGCCAATATTTACAAGATAGGAGTTTTTTATGAAGAAGGAAATTTTGCTTATGGCAATCCTTGCTGCAGCGGTTTCATTGGGGTCATGCGTTGGTCTTAACGATCTCGGCATCCTGAATGAAAACATCCCGGAAGAGATGAGAGTTAATTTGGAAATCAGAAACAATCTCTCTGTCGCCCTTTACAACAATATGCCAGTAAACTGGTCTCCAGGACTTACCAAGAATGCGGTCGCTATTGTAATTCCTCCGGGAGAAAGCACGTTTTTGGTCAGATGGACAGAAACATCAGGTTCGGGCGCATATATGAGAACCTATGACAGAACAAAAACCCTTACCCAAACTCTTATTCCGGGTCACAGTTACCAAATAAGAAAAACAGTTATATGGCTTTTGTTCATAACAATAACCGATGTCAGTATAAAGGATGTAACTCCCAGAGGACGTTAAACATCAAGCGAGAGACGAAAGTTTCTCGCGAATGAATTCGCTCTTTTCCTTAAGCCCGATGTTGCCTGTTGTTAACAGTATGACATTGGGCTTTTTGGGATCGAGTTTTACCTTTCCCGAAGATTCCTGCATCAGACGAATCAATTTTTCCACCTTAATGCGCGATACTTTGGCAAATTCAATTTTGACAAGACCTTGCCTTTCCTTCAGCGAAGAGACCGAAAGTTCCCTGCAAATAATTCTAATTTCTGCAAGCGATAAAAGCGAAGCCGCTTCGTCGGGTAACGGTCCAAACCTGTCCAACAATTCGCTGTAAACCCTTTCCAAATCCTCCTTTTCTCGGATTGCGGCAATCATTTTATACACTTCCATTTTTTCTTGAGGCGAATCTATGTAAGTGTCAGGCACAAACCCCGAATATTCAAGTTCAAGGAGAGTTTCCGTTTCCGATTCGTAGTTTGAGTTTTCCAGTCTTCTTACGGCTTCGTCCAGCAATTTTACATACAAGTCAAAACCTACAGAATATATGTCTCCCGATTGTTCTCTTCCCAATAAATTCCCGGCTCCCCTAATTTCCATGTCTTTCATCGCAATTTTAAAACCGCTTCCAAGCTCGGTAAAATCGGAAATTGTTTGCAGGCGTTTCATCGCAATTTCAGTAAGCACCTTGTTTTCCGGGTAAAAAAGATAAGCGTAAGCCGCGCGATCGGATCTCCCCACCCTGCCCCTTAACTGATAAAGCTGCGAAACGCCGTACATGTCGGCGCGATCGATTATAATCGTGTTTACATTCGGTATGTCAATTCCGTTTTCGATAATCGTAGTGGAAACCAAAACATGAAACCCGCCATGAATAAAACGGCGCATAACGTCTTCCAAATCGCGCGCATCCATCTGCCCGTGAGCTGTTTCTATTAGCATTTCGGGAAGAAGTCTTTCAAGTTTCATTCTTATGTCTTTAAGGGTTTCTATTCTGTTATGCAAAAAGAAAACCTGCCCTCCCCTTTCGGCTTCGCGCCTTATTGCCCCCGCGATTAAATGTTCGTCGTATTCTTCCACATAGGTTTCGATTGGATGCCGCCCGGGGGGCGCTGTCGCCAAAAGGCTCATGTCGCGTATTTTTACAAGGCTCATGTGAAGCGTGCGCGGAATCGGCGTTGCGGAAAGAGTCAAACAGTCTACATTTGTTTTTAATTCTTTCAATCTTTCCTTGTCCTTTACGCCGAACCTTTGCTCTTCGTCAATTACAATCAGCCCGAGGTTCTTGAAAATTACGTCTTTTTGAATAATGCGGTGCGTTCCTACCAATAAATCAATCTCGCCTTTTTTTAACTGTTCCAGAATAAAGCGCGTTTTTCTTTTGTCCACAAAACGCGAAAGCATTGCGACATTTACAGGAAAACGCGAAAAGCGTTCAAGGAAATTTTCGTGATGCTGCTCTGCAAGAATTGTGGTTGGAGCCAAAAATGCCGCCTGCTTTCCTCCCATTACCGCCTTAAAACATGCTCGAAGCGCAACCTCCGTTTTGCCGTAACCTACATCTCCGCAGACTAGCCTGTCCATGGGAGAGACGCTTTCCATGTCTTCCTTGATTTCACAAATGCAGCGCAATTGATCTTCCGTTTCTTCAAACGGGAAAGCGGCTTCGAACATGGTTTGCCATTCAGTGTCTTTTGCGAATGCGTGTCCGGTTGCCTGTTTTCTTTTTGAATACAGCTCTATCAATTTTTCCGCGATGTCCTCTACCGATTTTTTTACCTTGTTTTTGCGGTTTTCCCATGATTTGGAGCCAATCGTATCCAAACGGGGAGGCAATCCTTCGCTTCCTATGTATCGCTGAACAAGATTTAGCTGTTCAACAGGAACAAAAACGGTTTCTTCTCCCGCGTACTCAATTTTTATGTAATCCCTTTCATGTTCAAACGAGGTAAGTCTTTCTATTCCGATAAAAAGCCCAATCCCGTGATTGACATGAACAATGTAATCGCCGGGCGTTATTTCCACAAAGGTATCGATGGGACTTGAGCGTACGGTTTTTAAAGAATGCGGCGCTCTTTTTCGCCGTCCGAAAATTTCGTTTTCCTGCACAACCAAAAGTTTTATGTCGGGAAGGCAAAACCCGGCGGTTAAGGGAAGCGCAATGACAGATAACGATTTGTGCGCATCCAGAATCATTTTTATTCTGTCCGCCTGAACTTCAGATTCCGCCGCAACCAAAACCTGCCAGCCCGATTTTAAAAGCGAGGCAAACTCTTCCTTTAAATAAGTTATATTTCCAAAAAAAGATCGTCCCGGTTCGCATGAAAGCTCTATATGGCAAACGCCGGGCTTTGGCTCGTTTTTAATGGACTTAAACGAAACAATGCGAAGTGCGCCATCATTTGCCCGTTTTAAAACTTCGGAATAACCAAACAGGAGACGCTGCGGAAGCGGATAAAAACATTTTTCCCTTTGCGCCCTGGAAAACAAACCCTGATATTCGCGCTCAAGGCTTTCCGCTCCGTTTTCCATGCGTTCCGTATCCATCAATACAAGCAATCCGGAAGCGTCAAGATAATCCAAAATGCAGGTTTGTTTTTCAAATGCAAGAGGAAAAAAGTTTTCTTCGCCTTTTGCAAACCTTTTTTGAATCAACTCTTCGATTACCGACTTTCCGTTGTCGGGAAATTCCCTGCAAGCGCCAAGATTTTTTTCCAACGCTTCTATGCGATCGTCTGTCCAGACAACTTCCTTCATGGGACGGATTGTAAAACTTTTTAATTTTTCGCTTGCCGTAACCTGCATGACAGGATCGAACTTTTTGATTGTTTCCGCCTTGTCAAAATCAAAGAGTACCCTATAAGCCTCCGTATCGCCTCCCATGTAAATATCCAGAACTTCGCCGCGAAGGGCAAATTCTCCGTGAACCTGAACGCGCGGAACTCTTGTATAGCCGTAGGAAACAAGCGTCTTTGCAAGATTTGCGGTATTTATTTTGCCGCCGACTTCTATCGGAATAAGAAGGCTTTTGATATAATCGCATGGCGCAATAGGCGAAAGAAGCGAGCGCTGGGAAATTATTACAAAGCCGCTTTTTAAATTTGCAAGAATGCTTAAGGCAAAAGCCCTTTCGCCGAAAACTGATGCCTGCGCCGACAATTCGCGGTAGGGAGCGGTTCCCCAGCTTGGAAATTTAATGCACGAAACCCCCAGCGATTTCAAATCCATTAAAAGGTCGTCCGCAGACGTTTCGTTGGGAACAACCAAAAAAACCTTTCCGCCCGTTTTTTCATGGATTTTTACCGCCAAAATGGCGTTAAAAGCCCCTTCGCTGCCTTCAATTTCGATGGGAAAATCATTGTTTGCCACTGCATGAAAAAGCGCCTTTACAGAAGCCGGCTCCCCGGTCTTTTGCAAAAGCGAACTATTTGATAAGGTAATCATATAAATATACCGATTATATAATATAGAAGTGTTATCATTTTGAACAGTCTTTCTATAAAGGGATTTATGATGAGAAATTTTTATCGTTTGGCGGCCGTTCTTCTTGGCTTTTTGGCTTCTTCCTTTCTCTTTGCAACAGAGACATCGGGTCTTGTCGAATTGGATATCCGTTTCTTTGACAGGCGGGTTTACTATGTCGACAACGATCCCATCCAGATACATATTACAATCACGAATAACAGCCCTGTTCCCTATCGTTTTAAGCTTGCGGAAGACCGCGCCTTTTCTGTCGATTTCGACACAAGAACGATGACAAACCGTCCGCTTTCTCCCGCCGACGTTTTAACGCGCAAAAGAACGCAGACAAATCACATATTCTTCCGCGAAATTGTAATCGAAAGTTTGGAATCCTTTTCGTTCACGGAAGATTTAAACGAATATGTCAATTTTGCCCAGCCCGGTTCTTACAGGGTACGCGCAAGGATTTTTCCCGAATTATACAGAACAACATCGGTTTCCGTTATCGCTCCTTTGGAATCGAACTATTTGAATTTGACCATAAGACCTGCGGTAATCCCGGGCCCTGACGGAATACCTTTGGAGATGGATGTCGCAACAGGCGCAGTCCTTGTAAGGCAGCCGCTTGCGCCCGATGAAGTTGTAACCTACATGTTAAGAGCGCGTCAGGAATCCCAATGGGAAAGATTTTTCCTTTATCTGGATCTTGAAACAATGCTTGCGCGCAATTCCATTTTAAACAGAAGGTACAGGGCGGAAAATGAATCGGGCAGAATCAGAATGATACATGAGTTCAGGCAGACGCTTCAAAACTCCAATGAAGAGGATATTATTTTAACTCCCACGACATTCGACATATTAAGAACCGAATACAGGGGAAACAGGGGCGTTGTTGTGGTCATGCAAAGATTCAGACTGCCAAACTTCACCCAGCTTAGGGAATACACATACGAGCTTGAAAGAAGGGACAACATTTGGCTTATTGTTAATTACTCAGTACAGGCGATGGGTTCCACGGCAAACGATTGACAGCATTTTAATTTTTTTATAGGATTAAACAGTGAGTAAGAAAGCATTAATTATTACCGACGGAACTGCCAAAATTGAAAACATAGCCCATTGCATATCTTCTGCGTTAAGCGGTTACGATGTTAAAACATGCTCATCCGCAAAATTTGAGGGAACGGATATTCTCCCTGTCGATGTATTCTTCATCGGCTGCGAAAAACCGTCGCCTTCATCTTTTTCCTATTTGCAAGAAATGCTGTCTCACATAAATCTTGCCTCCAGAAAATGCGCAATATTCTCCGTAAACGAAGATGCTCTTGATTACCTTCGCGCCATTGTAAAAGACTGCGAGGCAACTTTGGGCTCTGCGCTTCATGCAAAAAGCGAAAATTACGAAAAATCCGCATTGGTTGACTGGGTTAAGAAAGTCCTTTAACTTAAATATTGGCAGTTCTTAATTTTTCTACAAAGCTATACTTAATTCCCGTCCATACACATGCGCGATTTTTTCAAGGGTCTTTACTGTCGGATTCGCTTTACGCGGATTTTCAAGCCTTTGGTATGATTGGTATGACAACCCCAGTTTTTTGGCTATATCGGATTGGCTCTGTTCGCCGCGAAGCTCACGAAGCTGTAATGATAACGCAATATGGCTTGATACGGTTATAGGAAAACCGCTTTTATACTCGGGCGGCGGTATTGGAAGTCCTCTTGATATATCTGATTCCAAACAACCTTCAAGAGCTTCTTTTGCCATTTCAAGAGCGTGTTCATGTGTATTACCATACGTTTGAATATTTGTCATGTCCGGAAATTGCACCCAGAAAAGACTATCGTGTTTTTCAACCTTGCAATAATAAACCATACAATCTCCTTAAATTTTTATACCTGCTTCTTTTAAGATATCCTTCCCCTTAATTCCCAGGTCAATATTGCCATGAAACGGGACAGGGACAGGTCGGCAGCCATCTTTAACATAGATATGGTGAGAACCTCTTATCCTGTCGAGTTTCCAGCCGTTAGCTTTGAGTATGCTCATAATTTCTTTAGCTGTCATAATATACAATACAGTATATAAGCTGTATAGTCAATGGAAAAAATTCTCTGAAATTTTTTATATTTTAGCCCCTAGGGGAATCGAAGCTTTCAGTCGCAAACCTCCTGTTTGCTCCTTCAAGCCCGTCTCGGGTTGCTGGCGGCACACCTCCTGTGTGCCTTACCTCCCTACCGGTCGGCGCAACCCTCGTGGTTCGATTCCAAATTTTACTAAATGAAAATTATTTTACTTATTCATTATTTCTTCTTTCTAATTTAAATTAGCCCCTAGGGGAATCGAACCCCTCTTTTAAGATTGAGAATCTCATGTCCTAACCGATAGACGAAGGGGCCATATTTCTTTACTCTCCGTGAAAATCAATTAATGTAATTACAGGCGTAGGGTCAAGCAAATTTTTATAATTTAAAAACGGAAGCCCTACAATTCCGAAAATGCCGGGTACCTGCGCTCCGCCTTCGACAAGCAAGGAACGAGCCGCATTTAATGTTCCACCCGTTGCGATCAAATCGTCGGTAAGAAGAACGTTTTTTCCCCTTGGAACATCAGCCGCGTGAACTTCAATTTCCGCCTGCGCATATTCAAGATCGTATTTTTTAGAAAGCGTAACGCCAGGAAGTTTTCCCTTTTTGCGAATTGGAATTACAGGAATGCCAAGTTTGTACGCAAAGGGTGATGCAAACAAAAAGCCGCGCGCTTCTATCGCGGCAATTGCATCGATTTTTTGATCTTTGTAAATTTCCGCCATTTTGTCGATGCAGTATTTAAAAGCAAGAGGGCTGGATAAAATGCCAGTTATGTCATAGAATAAAATGCCCTTCTTTGGAAAGTCGGGAACTTTTCTTATATATTCATCAAGATTGAATTCTTTAATAAATTGCTCCTTAACTATATCCAATTAACTTACATGTTCCCTGATAATTGCCGCAAGCGAATTGTTGTTTATTCGAACGATACTTGATTCGCGTTCATAGTTTTCCTGCGAATCGGACGCATGGGCTGTGTTGACCATTACATTGCTGCCGAACTCTTTGCGAACGGTGCCTTCCGCGGCTTTTGTCGGATCCGTTGAACCCAAAACATCGCGGATTTTATTCACGGCGTTTTCGCCTTCATAAACCAAAATCATGCACTTGACGTTGCCCTTTTTATCAAGCTCGTCGCTGCTTCCGGGGCGCATGCCTGACATAAACTCGACAATTTGATGAAACTGGTCTTTGGCGCATTCTGTTCCGAATGTCAAACTCAATGCGTCTGCCGATTCTTTGCTTATCTTAAATTTAAATTCTTTTTCCAACAACTCAAGCGCTCTTTGTCCGAAACTGTCCGACAGTTTTTCTCTTAACGCTCCTTCTACAGGACCGTAAAATTCAAGCGCTTGTTCCAATGTAAAACGGTGAACCTTAATGCCGATAATGCGAAGCCCTGTTCTTGAAAACATATCGATGATGGCGCCGGGACGCGATGAATTGTATTTCCAGTTATCGGGTTTTATGATTACAAGGGTTCTTTCAATTTTTGAAGGATCGGGGTGAACAACGTTCTCGACAAGATTTTCGTGTCCTTCCAAAAAATCAGCGAATAATTTTAAATCCCTGTTTGCTTCATCCTGATGACGCGGAGTTAAAACTGCGGGTTCAAAATAACGGACTTCATCGGGGTTATCGGAAGAAAAAATCAAATCGGAATAGGTGTCGCGTATTGTCTCGCCCGCAAGAGCGTCCACTTCGACATGCTGGGTGTATAAATGTCCGCAGACGTTAAGCAGTTTGTCGCAGGGGTCTTGCCCCTTAAAAAGCAGTAAAAGGGAGCGATGAGGACGACCGCCCGAAGGACCCAGATATTGCTTCACATAGTCCGCCAAAAGAACAAGCTGATTGGAAGGAGCCCTCTCCCTTAAAGAACACGCGTATGTATCTGCAAATTCCTTATCGGGAGCAAACATCTGCGCCCCGACCAATTCCAAATCCGTACGCATTAAAAGGCGCGAAAGCACACCGCCGGTTCTGCTTTTTGCTACCGTATATGGCGTGACAAGAACATAAGACAAACCGTTACTCATATGTTTTTATGTTACAATATAACGGAGAAATGTTCAACTATTATTTAACGTTCGGATTTTTTTTCGAAATGGGAAAAAACCAGCGTAAAAGACGCTCTTCCCTGAGACACGCTTCGCAAACTTGTCATAAAGCCGAACATTTTTTCCATTGGAGCCTGCGCCTTTATTTCGTCGATGTCGCTCTTTGAATTCATGCTTAAAATCTGTCCGCCCCTTTGAGTTACAAGGCTCATTACCTCACCCACAAAGTCATGAGGAGAGCTTAAATCCACCGCCATTATTGGCTCAAGCAAAACGGGGGATGCGTTTCTTGCGGCTTCGTCAAATGCCATGCTTGCGCATGCTTCAAAGGCGAATTCCGTGCCTGTTTGCTCCGAATATTGAATACCCGTCACTGTTGCCTGAATATCGATACACGGGTAACCCATAGCAATCCCCGAGGCAAACGCGCCTGTTACGCCGCGCTCAATCGCTTCGAGTATTTCAGAAGGCGCTTCCCCTTTACCTGAATTTTTTGCCCTGTAAATGTACTTGTTGCCGCTTCCGCGCTGGGCAGGTTCCAGTAAAATTGTAACGCCCGCGGCATTCTCTTTTCCCGCGATAACCTTGGAAAAGTTTTCCGTGTATTCATTTGCCTTCGAAATGGATTCGCGGTAAGTTACCTGCGGGTTTCCGGCTTTTGCGCTTAGTTTAAATTCTTTTAATATGCGCGTAACAAGCACGTCCAAATGAAGCTCTCCCATACCCGAAATTATAAGCTGCCCCGTTTCTTCGTTTTCCTTTATTGTGAAGGTGGGATCTTCTTTGGAAAGAATCGCAAGTATATCCTTTAGTTTATCCTGATCCGATATTGTCTTTGGCTCTATCGAAACGGAAATTACAGGCTCGGGGAATTGCATTTTTTCCAACAGCACAGGCCAACCTTCGCTTCCGATTGTATCGCCTGTCTGGGCAAGTTTCATTCCGATAATTACGCCGATGTCTCCCGCATTCAGGCTGTCAACGGGTTCGGATTTGTTGGAATGCATCCTTAAAATTCTGTTTGCCCTTTCGCGTTTTTTCTTTCCGATATTGTAAACTGCCGCGCCCGATTTAAAAGAGCCCGAATACATTCTTACATAACAAAGAGAACCCGCTTCCCTGTCATTTTGAATTTTAAAAACAAGACCCAAAGGCTGACCTGCAGGATCGCATGGTATGCTTATGTCTTCTTCTTTTTTCAAATTGTGACCTGTCGCCGCAGCCCTTTCGTCGGGAGCCGGCAGGTAATCTATAATTGCGTCTATTACAGGCTGAACGCCGATATTGCGTCTGGATGCGCCTGCAAACATCGGGAGAACTTCCCTTTTAAGCACAGCCTTTCTCAATTCGCTTTTAATCAGCGCAGACTCAATTTTTTCGCCTGCAAGATATTTTTCCGTTATTGCATCCGATGAGCCTGAAAGAGCGTCTATCAATTTTTCGCGCCATTCTTTTGCTTCTTCTTCCCTTTGCGAAGAAATTTCCGAGATTTTCATTTCGTCGCCCGCATCGTGCCAGAAGATTTCCTTCATTTCGATTAAATCGACAACGCCTTCGAATGAACCTTCCTTTCCGATTGGAATTTGCAAGGGTATCGTATTTATTTTCAGTTTGTTTTTAACGTCTTCCAGAACAAAGAAAAAATCCGCGCCCAATCTGTCCATCTTGTTTATGTAGCCGACACACGGTACATTGTAACGGCGCGCCTGACGCCAAACCGTTTCTGTCTGCGGCTCGACTCCGTGAACTGCGTCAAAAATCGCAACCGCGCCGTCAAGTACGCGAAGGGATCTTTCCACCTCTGCGGTAAAATCGACATGCCCGGGCGTATCGATAATGTTAATCTGATGATCTTTCCAGTAAGTCGTGGTAGCGGCACTCTGGATTGTAATTCCCCTTTCCTGTTCCTGCTCCATCCAGTCCATGATAGCTTCGCCGTCATCGACTTCGCCTATACGGTGGCTTTTACCGGTATAAAAGAGGATTCTTTCTGTTGTTGTTGTTTTACCGGCATCAATGTGAGCCATGATGCCGATATTTCTCATTCCGGAAAGCATAATGTTTTTTTAAAATGCGTAATTCAAACCCAATCTGAGATATGGAAATATTGCGGGAGCGCTTAACAATCTTGTGTCAATTCCAATAGAGATTGGCAATCTGAATCCGTCTTTTTTGCCTATGTCGATATTCCAACCCAATCCAAGTCTTGCCGCCAAACCGCTTTCATAAGATGCCGCATAATCGGTTCCTGTGGTATAAAATCCCAAAGTCATCGTAAACAGCAATATGTCAAGAAAGGCATTGGCAAGGTTTTCGGGATTGTTATATCCGTAAGAATAGCCCAGCCCCGCTTCCAAAAAGAAATTTCCGGCAAAAGGATAGAACCTTGCGATTCCTGTTATGGAAAATGTATCCGCAATCAGCCATGTTGTATATGAAACAGAACCGAGAACCGAAAAGTTGGGCGAAAAAACCCTTTCATAAGCCAACTCTGCGCTAACCAAACCAAACGAAACCCCGATTCTGTTATTCGCAAGAACGGATGATCCTTCCTGTGCAAATAGGTTTCCTGCAAGAATTGCCGCCAACAGGACGGCAATGAATATTTTCTTTTTCATTATAATACCTCCTTAAGTATTATATTCAAAAATTATCAGTGCGCGAAATACGAAATAAAGATACCTGCAATAATCGCAGAGCCGATTGTACTTGAAACGATTGGGCCCATTGCGTGCATTAAAAGGTGGTTGTCACTGTTAAACCTCTGACCCATCTTCTGGGAAATACGCGCCGCCATCGGCATGGCGGAAACGCCCGAGTTGCCAATGAGCGGGTTGACTTTCCCTTTTGTCACTACGCAAAGAAGCTTCGCAACGCAAACGCCGCCGACAGTGCCGAAGGCGAAGGCCAAAAGACCGCTGGCGAGAATTAACAGTGTCTGCACTGTAAGGAAGCGGGATGCTGTCGCGCTCGATCCGATACTCAACGCCACAAGGAATGTCAGGATACTTAAAAAGTCGTTCTGGAAGGCGCGAACATAGCGATCCGCCACCCCGCTCTCCCTGATTAAATTACCCAAACACAACATGGCGACAAGAGCGCCCGCTGCAGGAACAAGAAGAAGAACAACAAGGGCAAGGATTATCGGGAAAAGAATTTTTTGTTTTTGGGTTACCTGTTTTGGCTCCGGCATTACAATTACGCGCTCTTTTTTTGTTGTAAGGGCAAGCATGATTGGCGGTTGAATGAACGGAACCAAAGCCATGTATGAGAAAGCGGCAATCGCGATTGCGGGCAGAAGGTCCGGCGCAAGACGAGTCGCCGCGAAAATAGAGGTAGGACCGTCCGAGCTTCCGATTATGCCGATAGCGGCTGCCTCCTTTAAAGAAAAGGCTTCAAAGCCGGGAAAGATCGGAACCAAAAGCTGACTTACAAAGAAAGAAACGCCCATCGCGATAAAGATGCCAAGCTGACCGCCAAGACCGATAAGCGCGCTTCGCGGGGACGCAATAAGAGGACCAAAGTCTGTCATTGTTCCTATGCAAAGGAAAATGAGAGGCGGATAGATAACCATACGAATACCGGTGTAAAGGAAGTTCATAAGGTTTTGAAGGAATGACTTATGTTCGCATACATCGCCCGGTTGATGAGCCGTACAATTTATAATGGGATTTCCATTTTTATCGGTAATTATATTTCCTTCGGCATCAAAAGGAGACATACCCGACAATTCCTTAAAACCGTTCGGGTTGTAGTCATACGCGCCAAGACCGACAATCGGAAGATTCGCAAGTATGATTCCAAACGCAAGCGGAAGCAGCAAAAGCGGCTCGAATTTTTTTACGATGGAAAGATATAAAAAGAACAATCCAAGCAGAATCATAATTGCCTGCGGTATTGTCAACTTTAGTATACCCAAACTGTTAATAATGCTCTCTAACAACATAATCTAATCTCTCCTTTTATATATTAACCTAACGTACAGTTATGTTAATCGATTTTTGTATAACCTTCGCTTGAAATCAAGGCATCAATTTTTTTACCTTGTTTGCACATTTCACATTCGTTTGCCGAAGATATTTTGTAATCGGGGATGTCGTTCGATGTAAATAATGTGTTGATTTTTACAGCCGCGCTTACATCGGACGCGCGGTATATTGATGATATGCCTGTAAGGTTTCCGCCGTAATAACTGATGCATTCAAGCGCGATGTTCAATGACCTGCCCGAAGACACTGTCGCCACAAGCAAAAGTATGTCTTTGCCTGATATCCACTTTACAACGCTGTCCGGAAACACAAGCTTGCCGTAGGCATTATTCAGGGGCGATACAACATGAATCGAATTTCCGTTGTTGATCCCCGATGTTCCCTCGCTTGCAAGTTCCTGCGCAAGGTACGCGCCGATAACTTCCGTCCTTTCCATACAAACAATCGTGTCTACAGGCGTGCTTGACAAATGCGGAATCGCGATTTCTCTTGCCACATCTCTTGCAATAGTTGTGTCGCTCTTTAGGGTGCTGACATCGAGATAGTGGTTTGTATGAACATTATTGGTCGTAAAATGACCGGGGGTTACATTTATCTCGATTATCGGGTTTTTCGCCAATGATACGCTAAAGGCATTAAATTCCATATAATTCTCCCAAGACTTCAGTCTTACTTTTTTTTTATTATTTTACCGTTTTTGGTTGAAAATAGTCAAGCCTTATGATAATAAGCCTATTCGATTAACCCCATTTTCAATTTTTCGTATATTATTCTGAATACCGCGTCATTAAGCCTTTCCCTTGAAAGAGCTCCCGATTCGAGAGCTTCCAGAAATGCCGTATGGGTTGCCCTTAAATGATTTGGCCATACGAGTATCATGTCCGATCCTGCCGCGACAGATTGAACCGCAGCTTCTTCGGGTCTTTGCCCTCCTGCCGCCGCCATAATAAAATCGTCGCTTATGATTATACCGTCGAATTCAAGCTCGCCCCTAAGCCAATTTCCCATGATGACAGGCGAAAGGCTTGCAATGCGATTGTCCAAAACGGGAACTGCGGTATGCGCCGCCATCATCGCCCTTGCTCCGTTTTTGATTATTGCCGCAAAGGGAGATATCAACATGTCCAAATCCGGTTTTTCCATATTGATGACAGACGCCGAATGGTGGGGATCGGGGCCTGCGCTTCCCGGAAAATGTTTTACCACGCAAATAATCCCCGCCTGTTCCATTCCCTTTATGAATGCCATCGCCGCCTGTGCAACAAACTCGGGGTCCGGCCCGTAGGAACGCCTTGAAAGAAAGGAACGGTTGTCGTCGATTAGATGTTCCGCCACAGGTGCAAGATTCATGTTGATGCCAAGCCCGTGAATTACGCTTCCCGCCCTGAATGTGTCTTCTGTTATTTTTGCAAGAGCCGCATCCTTTCCCTGCTCCTGCGACATGTTCCAGTAGAAGGAAGCGTTCGGAAGATCCGCAACTCCCCTGCTGAAACGGTTAACGGTTCCTCCCTCATGATCGACCGAAACAAACGGGGCGATACCCGCTCCTTCGGTTATGAGCGATTTTATCTGAGCAAGGTAATTTCTGATATTTTCGTTTGAAGTGTTCAGGTTGTGTCTGAAAAGAATTATGCCGCCTGCAGGAATTTGTGCGAACAGTTCCTGCATTCCGGAATTCAGGGTGTCCCTTCCTTCGGATGCGCTCATCAGAATGTGCGCCGTCAGCAGGCGGTCGTCCATGGAAGCAACTATTTCCCGCGCACGAAGGTAAAGCGGATCAATTACAACCTGCGGCTCCCCCCTGTTATTTTCCGTGCGGCTGACACAAGATGTACATGCAACGAAAACAACCAAAATAACGCCAATTATCCGCATGTATACAGTATAAGGATGCATAAGCCGTTTTGCAAGGAATGTCTCTTGAAAAATTGAAAGTATGGTGTTATAATAGCCTTGACATTCAATTAAAGAGGGGTTTTTATGAGAATTATCGGCTTTCTTACCATTTTGTTTGCCATATCGGGTTTTGGCTTTGCCCAAAGTCCCGGCGATTTCAATGTAACATTTACCGAGCATTTTGAAGGCGTAAGGATCACAGGTTATACAGGCGCCGCAAGAGCTGTTACGATTCCCGCCGCCATAGAAGGTCTTCCCGTTACCGAAATTGCAAACAATGCCTTTGCGAACAGAAACATTACAAGCGTAGTCATTCCCTCAAGCATTACATCAATCGGCGACGGCGCTTTTTCCAATTGTCAGCAATTGGCTTCGATTACCCTTCATAACAACATAACAAGCATCGGAATGAATGCGTTCAGAAGAACCGCCATTACGTCCATTACTCTTCCTTCCAGGATCACGATTATCAATCAGGGATTGTTTGCGGAATGCAGAAACCTTGCAAGTATTGTAATCCCCGAGGGCGTTACGATTATTGCTGTAGACGCATTTAACACCAATGTTGCGCTTGCTTCGGTTACGCTTCCTTCGACAATCAGGGCGATTCATAACAGCGCGTTTTTAAATTGCAATGCTCTAACAGAGGTAATAATACCCGATTCTGTCACAAACATAGAATTCCGCGGAAACCCGTTTGTCGGCTGCAATGCGCTTACAATGCTTGCGCAGGCATCCCTTAGAAGACGCGGCTGGAACCCTGCAGCAAGAAACAGGTAAACCGGACTAAGAGGAAGATTCTTACCACAAACCATCACAAATACGCTCGCAAGCTCGCGTCCTCGAACATAGTCCGATATCTTTTCTCTTTTCCCAAGAATTTTTACTTTTCTATCTGGCTTTCTTAGGTTTAAAAAGAGCCTGCGGACAGCAAGTTCGCATTGGTTCTTGTAGTTAATGGAAATTTTATGTAAAGAACTCGCGCAGAGGCACAAAGGCACGGAGGGGGAAATAGAATAGATTGTAATTAATTCCTTCGTGTCTCAGCGTCTCTGTGCGAAACTCTTTTCTTCCGGACAGCAAGTTCGCATTGGTTCGAATGGTTCGTGGTAAAGGTCTTTATAAAAAATTTCTCATTTTTTTCAAATTTTTTTCGTTTTCACTAAAGCAAAACGCCACTCTCATGCCATATAAGGGTGGAGAATTTTCATGATTTTGAAGGTTCTCTGCCGGGCATCTTTTGACGCCACGGGAAAATCAAGAACCAAGGATACATCATGAAAAAAGACAATTTTGTCTCCCCGCTTGAAGACTTTGCTTTCAAGCAAATTTTCGGCGAACGCAGGAACATCGACAACACAAGGGCTTTCCTGAAAACAATACTCAATATCCCGGGGGAGGAGTATGTCGGGCTGACAGTAAAAAACCCGATCCTCAAAAAAATGTTCAGGAAAGAAAAAACAGGCATTGTCGATATCAAACTGAAAGCCAAATCGGGCAAGTATTTCCACATTGAGCTGCAAGTGGAAAGAAGGAAAAACATGAAAAACAGGGTTTTGTATTACGGCGCCCGCCTTATAGGAGATCAGTTAAAATGGGGTGACGATTATGACAAGCTGTATCATGTGGTCAGCATAGTAATATGCGACCATGTCTTATTGGGGGAAGAAAGCAAATATTTTAATGTGTACGAACTAAAAAACGATGAAAATCGAACCTTTACAGATTATCTGAAAGTGGTTATCATTGAATTGCCCAAACTGCCCGAGAACGAAGACGGACCTTTATGGCCGTGGCTGAAGTTCCTGAAATGCACAAAGATGGAGGAATGCGCAATGCTTGCAAAGAAATATCCGCAATTAAAGAAACCAGTAAAATGCACGGAAAGAATGGGATTATTGGAATCAATAAGGGACTATCAATTTCATAGAAACCTCGCCAAGGTGGACGAGCGAATGCTGCATGAACAATGGAAAGAAGACGGCTTGGAAGAAGGAAAAATAATCGGCATTGAACAAGGCAAAGAGATCGGCATTAAACAAGGCATCGAACAAGGTATTGCCCAAGGTCTCGCTCAAGGTGAAGCTGAGACCAAAGCAAAAGACAGGGAATACTTCCTTTCCCTCCTTGATCAAGGTCTCTCCGTTGAAGAGATTAGGCAAAAGTTGACTCAGACGGCAACAGTTTAATTCCTTTAATACATCACAATATATTCGATTTGATATAAAAAAAGGCGTACCGTTTTGGTACGCCCTTTTGTTATCTGTTTTCTACAAGACTGAAATACGCCGCTTTGGGTCTGTATTGCCTGTCGAATAATAACGGGTAATCCGTTCTGCTTGCAACAGGATGAGCGTTGAGCCAACTGTGACCGTCTGCAAGCCCCCAAATTAATACCATATCGATTACGCCGCTTTGATGAAATTCCAAGAACATATCAAAAAAGTCGCGATAAGTTTGCGCCAAATCGTTCAAGCGCTGATTTAAAACACCGGCAGGCATCGTTGTTCCGCCTTCGCTGAATCTGTTATTAAAAATGGAGAAATCCAATTCGCAAATAATTATTTTTAATTTATGCCCATCCGTTCTTTGAAACTCGGAAAATTTTTGAATTCCAGCTTTAATATTATGAGTGCAACTAATTCCGCCATTGGGAACGCAATCCGTATCGAAACATTTTGTATTGTCTACAGGATGATCATAAAGCCTGAAATGTCCCTGAAAGCCTATACCGTCTACAGGCGCATCCTGTTGAACAAGCCATTGAATCAAATCATAAAAATCCTGTTGTTTGGTTGTACCACCTCTTGGAAACGGTCTTTCAACGCCAAAATCGGTTATATAAAATTGTACTGTCGTATCATTAAACTGATCTGCCCAATAACGGGCTCTTTCAAAGGCATGCCTGACAAAATCAAACTTTGCCCATTCTGTCAAACTTGTATCGGTATCCATTATGTTTGTATAATAGGATTGTTCTCCGCTTCGGCTGCCCATACTTGTTACAGCAGGACGCGCGCGGCTTTTATCCTGCGCTATTACTTCATTTACAACATCCCATGAATGTATTTTTCCTGCATATTTTTCAAACACAGTCCTAATATGCAGATCCATGCGGTAATATAATTGATCTGTACTGATAAGAGTGTTATCTGCATTCAAGAAAAACCAATCGGGTGATTGTGAATGCCAAAATAGTGTATGACCGCGAACCAGTTTGCCGTTTGCTTGCGCGTAATCAACAAGTTCATCTGCCGCAGCCCATTTATAACCTGCTTTCCAAATATCATAATCGGTTTCTACAGGATTATTGAAATCATTTCCGGTAATATTAGGACGGATGCTAGGCAAAAGATTACTGGGTTTCATTTCGTTTTCTGCAACAACCACATTAAAATGATCGAGGAGCCTGTGCTGGGGATTGGCTGCCAAAAGAGCGTTATTTGCCGAACTGCCGCCGCCGACATTGGAAGTGTTTGCTCCCGGAACAGCTACACCTAATGGAAACGGCCATTTGGTGTGCAATTTAATGTCATCTCCGATTGGTTCCTCGGGCGGTTCGCAGCCAAAGAAAACAAAAACCAATGTTGCAATTATTAATAATGAAAAAACTTGTTTAATCTTCATAAAATCCCTCCAAAATTGATTATTTGACCCATTATACCATGCATCTGTAAATTTCGCAAGAAAATAAAGAAAGAATTAAAAGTCCACGAATTTCCACAGATTTTCACGAACCTTGTCCGCAGTCTCTTTCTTAAACCTTAGAAAGCCCGGATACCAAGCAAATATTACTTGGAAAAAGAGGGAAAATATCGGACAGCAACTCCGTGTTCTCTGTGTCCTCCGTGGTTTAATTCTCTTCCTCTTTCTTCCGTGCTAATCCGTGTAAATCCGTGGACCCTCTTGATCATCTTCTTCTTTTCGCTCTTTGCGTCCTTTGCGATCTTGGCGTCTTGGCGAGAAATCTGAACATCCCCCGAAAAAGTAGACAAAAAGTTAAGACCGTGATAAACCCAAAGAGAGGGAATCATGGGAAGAAAAACATACACAAAAGAGTATAAGGAATCGGCTGTAGAACTTTTTCACAAAAGCGGAAAGTCCGCAAAAGAAATAGCGGATGAACTGGGCATACATCAAGAGAACTTATGCCGATGGCTCAGAGAAACAAAAGAAGGCGAAGCAAAAAACATCAGGGTATTTCCCGGGCAGGGGAACCCGCGTGATGAGGAATTAGCGAGACTGAAAAGAGAGAACGCCGATCTGCGGGAAACTGTTGAAATATTAAAAAAAGCGA